>Ga0181596_10004848_pt1 | contig 12025 bp, 6 predicted proteins | sample 041ome_6_FD_148655 | JGI IMG/M metagenome (GOLD analysis project Ga0181596, IMG submission 148655) | Coastal salt marsh microbial communities from the Groves Creek Marsh, Skidaway Island, Georgia - 041402US metaG (spades assembly) | ecosystem: Environmental > Aquatic > Marine > Intertidal zone >... | reverse complement strand
ATATAAACAAGTGTCGTAATAATAATAAATAATTTTTACCGCGGAGAGACGATGGAGAAGAAGAAGTCGATTCTTCTTCTCCCTCTCTCTCTCTCGCTTTCTTTTCACTTTGTCGCGACAAAGCGACGCCTCTCTTTTTCTTTTCTTTTTTTTGTTGTTGATGTATGTATACGTTTAATAATCGCGTCGTCGTTTTCGAAACGCTTTCTTTTCGAGAAAGCGCATTCGTTGTTGAACGCGGCGGGGAGAGACGGTTTTTCTTTTGGTGAACGAAAGATTCCGTGAGGAATATTACGCTTTACCAGCATCGGCGCTGTAGCCGACAACTTCCATGTCAGTCGGCAAGATGCCGTGCAAGAACATGGCCAAGATCGTACCGATGGAGTACGGCGTGGTCAATAAGATGAGAATACCGTCTCTGATGCCTCGTTCACCTTTGTTGCAGTCGGCGCCTTCGCGGAACGGACCGGTGCACGCCCAAAACGGCGCGGTACCACCACCCTCTCTTTGGTCGCCGAAGATCCACGGGACCGCGGTAACACCCAAACCAACGCCCATGGAGATGGCCAAGATGATTCGGTTTCTGCGAGAATTTAAGTCGGCTTTGGAGACGACCGACAAGCCGGAGACAAAGACGTTGCAGAAGAGAAACGTCGTCATGCCACCAACCACGGCATCAGGCATGGAAGAGATGATGCCAGAAATCTTGGATAAGACGCCCAACGCGATCAACCAGAGACCGCAGCATACGCCAGCTCTTCTGGAGGCACACTTGGTCAAAGCGATAACGCCGTTGTTTTGGGAAAACGTGGTGTTAGGCATGCCGGTGGCCAAAGCCGCCCCGAAGGAGCATATGCCGTCCGAGAGTAAACCACCTTGGACAGATTTGTCAAATTCTTCCGATTCAGTGTCTTCCTCGGACGCTTCGTACGTGGCGGTGAGATCACCGATAGTTTCAACCGTTGTGACCAAGAAAGCAATCAACAACGGCAATACAGCCGGACCGTAAAAGCCAATCGGAAAGTTTTCCACCCACGCAAACGTAATCGGTTCAGCATTTTCAATCTTAGTGTCCGGAACGAATTTGTTACCTTCCGCTCTGGAAACACCGGCGACGAAGTAACCAAAGAGCAACGCGATGATAACGTTCGCGTTTTTCATGAACGGCGAGCCGAACAATTCAACAAGAATGAGCATGAACACGACTGAAAAACCAAGCCCGACATATTCCGAAGAACCGAACGGTTTGATAACATCACCGTTACCATCGCACGTAGCTTTTCCACCTGCGGTTCCACCCGGGAACGGCGCAACACGTTCTGTACCGTAATTTGGGCCGAAACCGACCAAATTATAAACCTGGGGGTTATTCTTCCAGGCCATTTCGGCGCACACGGCGCCGCCGCCCCAGTACTTGATCCCAGTCGCCGTCAAACCGGCGCCGATGAGCATAACCGCAACACCAGTGACAATGTTCGGAAACATTCTTCGTAACTTATCCTTCGGAACGAACGACAAGACAACTTCGAGCATGGCGCACACCATCGTCGTACCCAACATCTTCCCATACGCATCTTTCCCGGAGTACCCCTCGCTCTTCATCGTACGGATAGCACTCTCATAAATGGGCAAAAACCCAAAAGACGTGCCCAAAACGGACAACATCCCTGTCCCGAACACGTATTTCGTGCCCGGAATCTTAAACTGAATGCAGTTCAAAATGGTAAAAATACCAGATAAAATGAGCGAACACGCGATGGCGTATTGCTGCATGTCCAGGTTTGAGCCAGGACCAGCCTCCGAGACGGAGAATCTCATCACGACGTACGGAGGTACGATGAGACCGCCAACCATCGCGAACGCGTGTTGGAGGCCCATGACTAAAGCCACGAGGATTGGGAGATCGTCGTCCTGTTGTTGGAGGATGCAAAAAAAAATGTGAGCGTTCGTTGTTGTTAGTTTCTTTTGGTAATTAATGATGATTTAAGGGGGGAGGTACACCTCCTCCTCAAAAGAGTCGTTTGAAATCGACGGGAAAAATGGCGCTTCTCGCTTTCGCGGTCTCCTTTTCCCTCCTCCAAACGCACACATCGACTCAAAAACGTGCACAAAGTACAAAAGAACATTCATTTCGTCGAATGCACGCGCTGTCTCATCTGATTTTCCCAGAATTGAAACCGAAACTTCGTCGTCTTCTGATGATCTCCACGGGGGGAAAATTCAATTGTGGCGGGAAAATAATTGGAGGAGAAGAGAAAAAATAAATCGACCCCGGCCGCAAAAACAGACACATAAGGAAGAACGATTCAAAAAACAACATCGATATCGATCGATCTGGGATGATTATGATATACCTTGCGAAAGAATTGCATTTTCCTCGTGCTCTTCCCCCACGGAACCGTCGGGAGGCACAAGGCTGCGAAATCAAAATTACCGATGAGTTGCACCATGGTGTTTTTTTTTTTCTGATTTTTTGTGACGTATTGCTTAATATCTCTTTCCTCTCGACCACCACGCAAAGCCCTCTTTCAGGGAGACTTATGAATTTTTCAATGCACTCACTTTTTTCTGATTTGTGAGAGAGTTTTTAGGCATTTGAAAAGACTTTTAAGAGGAGTCCGAACGAAAGTTTGCGCGAGTGCGCACGTTTTGAACGCTTTACCTGAATTGAGCGCGGCGCGTGAAAGCAATGAGTGTTCTGTTGCGCGCTCTTTCAGTCGTTTATAAGTTAGAAATTTTTGAAAATTCTTGAAAATTTGAATGCTGACGAGGACGTTTTCTTTCTCCTTCTTCTTTTTCAGAGGAGTACGTTGTTCTTCACATAGTACGAGAAGAAGGAAAAGGGACGAGACGCAGAAACACACGCGCATATATACCCGATACTATTCGTCTCGCGATAATACTATAAATAACACAACGCATGCACACAAAAACAACAACGAGAACTTTAGTATTATTACTAGTAGTATTTAAACGGCAACTTTCGGCGCTTCCAGAAGTTCAACGTTTGCGCTTTTGGCGTAACTCGGTAAACCGCCGATGGCGGTTGGCGGCCAATATTTCGCCACCGCTCGGCCTATGATCCGATTTTTCGGTAACGGTCCCCACGCGTGAGAATCGAACGAGTTGTTTCGGTTATCTCCCATGACAAACACGTCCCCGCTCGGGACTCGCAGTTTCGGCATGTTGTATTTAATCTTCTCCAGCTTCAGCTCCTTCCCTCTCGATTGGCCGTTGACGTACAGCTCGCCGTTTTTCACCTCCACGTCGTCGCCTTCGAGCGCGACGATTCTTTTAATGAAGACTTCGTTGTACACTTTTTCAGTTTTCGCGGTTCTCGGAGGGTTGAATATGACCACGTCCCCGACGTTTGGGTCTCGCGCGAACCGGTAGGTTAACTTCTCCGCTATCAACCGGTCGCCGATATCAAAGTTCGGGTACATGCTCAAACTCGGTATGTACCGCGGTTCCGCGATGAACGTGCGAAACGCGATGGAAACCGCAAACGTGACGACCACTGTAATCACGTCCTCTTGTGAAAGTCTCGCCCACTCCGGGACTGCCTCTGGCCACGGTAACGGCGTTTCTTCGTAATAATAGTCTTCCTCTTCGTCTTCCTCGTTGTTGTTGTTGTTGTTGTTATCGTTGTTTCCATTCCCCCCGAAAGCCGCTAAAGGGGGCGCGAGCGAATCTCTAATTCTTCTACTCCTCCTACTCTCACACGATGCGAATACTCCGTTCGTTTCCTTCCTCGTCATCGAAAGAAGGTGACTACTCTTCCTCCTCTCGCCGCCAGTAATGGCGGCAAAACCATCCTCATCACTTCTCGAGGCTGACGCTCTCAAACAAATTCCTCTCTTTGTGTTCTTCTTTTCACGATGAGATTTCGCGAAACAGGGCCGCCGTCGCTCGCTCTTCTTCGCACTCGTCGTGGTCGACAAAAGAGAACTCGCGGGGCGAGAACTTCGCGTCGTGGTGGTGACTAAACCGCGCATATTTGAAGCTTCTGTAGAAGGTTTTTTTCTGACGAATTTTCATACAAACTGCTGCACAAAAATCTCCAATTTCAAAGCACTAAACTCTCTACTACTCTGTCGTGTATTCATTCAATCGATACGATGACGACGAACGACGGAGGATACTACTTTTCTCGTCGCGAGGAGGAGGAAAGAAGCTTTGACCCGAGAGATTTCATTCGCGACGTGATGCATCTCTCGAATAATTCTTTTCCCGAAGATGATGATGATTATTCTTCCAATTGGAAAGATGAGAAGCGTCGTTTCGCACAACGTCGTCGAGGAGGTCAGTACGACACCGTCACGCAAAACACCATCGACGAGGAGAGGAATCGGTTGTTTGAGAAGAAGAGGCAAATTGGTGATCATGATGATGAAAATGCGCACAGAGAGAGGACAAGTCTTTTCAACAAAGGACGGAGTGTTGAAGCAAAATTTGGCTTCAAAACAAACAACAACAACAACGAATACAGTCCTTCGTTTTCGTACCCGCAACCGTCGACGGTGGAAAGGCAAAGACGAGCGCAAGAGCGAGTGACGGCGGCGCTGAGGAAACTGAAAATAGAGAGGAACTTGGAGAAGACGCCGGAGGTAGTTGGCGGTTTTGGCGGGTATGCGGCGAGGAGGAGGCGCTTTCTCGCGAAAAGCGAGAGCGAGGAGGAGGAGGAGGAGGAGAGCGCGAGGACGTACAGGACGAGAAGACGGGTTGTGAGCGCGACGGAAAAGGAACATTTCCTGAAGACACCGTCGCCGCAGTCGTCGAGCAGAAGAATGAGAGATAGTTTGAATAGTAATGGTAACGTTTTGAGCGATTTTTCGAGGAAAGCGACAAAAGGCGTCTCGCCGTTAGGACCGCCGAGACGAGTTCCCGTGGAAAATAGCAACAATAGTAGTCCGAATTTGATTTCGTTCAGTCCTCTCCAGATGAGAGGCTCGGCGCTGAAGAAGACGCCTGTACACATCAGTCCTCTTGGTCCGCCGAGACGCGTGTTGAAGATTGATCAAGAAAACGACGTTTCTTTTTCGAACAACAACAACAACTATTCATCGAAGTATTCATCGCCGGCGGTTGGTTCTACGAGACGAATGTACAACACGCCGGAGAATCGCGTGTATCCGACGCCAGAGACGAAACAAACGCAGGAGAAGCTGAAGAAGAGTCTTTTAGAAAGACTTTCAAAGATTGCGAACGATTCTCCGCCATCGTCGAGAAAGAGTTATAATGGATTTACGGCCAGGTTGTAACACGAAGCAAGCTATATTTATATGTATGTGTGTCCCACAAAGTTCTACTACTTTTATTTTACAGGCGCAAAGAAACGCAGCGCTCGCTGCGTTTCTTTTATTTGAGCTATATTCGACGATTCCAACAACAAAGCGTCTCGAATCATCTTATCTCCTACTACTTCGTCACTTCCCGCACTCTTGCGGCTGCTCTTTTCTTCAAACGCTAACGATTTCACTTCTGCAACTTCGAGAACTTTTTCAGGTATCCCCGCCATGCTCGCGACGTTTAATCCAAAGGAGCGGTGGGCCACGCCTTCCTCGAGCGTGTAGAGAAATGCGATTCGTTTGCTATCTTTCTCGTCGTTCGTTTTCATGTGACCAGGAAAGCAGCAAAACACCTCGTCGGCGTTGCTCTCTTTGAACTGTTTCGCGAGATTGGAGAAGTGCGTGACGAAAACAGTCGCGCACTGAACCTTTTCGACGAGCATTCTTAGCGTAGCCGTTGCTAGCGCGATGCCGTCGGTCGTGGACGTGCCCCGACCGAGTTCGTCGAGCACGACCAAAGATTTCTTGGTGCACGACTTCAATATCGCGGACGTTTCGCTCATCTCTTGGAAGAATGTGGATTGACCGAGCGCGAGATTATCAGCCGCCCCGGCGCGAGTGTAGATGCCATCTAACACGGACAATCGGCACGATTTCGCGGGAACGAAGGAGCCAATGTGCGCGAGGATGGCGATGAGCGCGACTTGACGCGCAAAGCACGATTTACCGCCCATGTTTGGACCGGTAAGAATCATTGCGCGACGGCGACGGCGAGTGCTGTCGTTTCTACTCTCGCCGCTCGATTGAGCACCGCCTAACGACGCTGAGTTTGGCACAAACTTATCGACCATTTTCGCATCGAGCGTCGGGTGTCTCCCTTCTACGATTTCAATGCGCGCCGTGGCGTCTTCGTTCTCTTCCTCCTCCTTGAAAAATTCCGGTCGACAATACCCGTCGTTCATCGATAAAATCGCGAGCGCGTTTAACGCGTCAATCTTTGCCGCCGCTTTTGCTGCTTGGCGACATTCGCCGTACGATACGCGCGAAAACTCTTTCAGAAACGACTTCCACGCGTCTTCGCACGCCAACGCGAGTCGCTCGCTGTTTGCATCCAACGATTTCATGTTTTCAAGAACGATCGGTGGATGATATCGAATTACTTTCTTGGACTTGTTTGCGCTGACTTTAATCCAGTCGTTCGGTGGTTTCAATTTATCGCCAACTTCGATGAGATATTCTGCGCCAGATGCGCCGCCGACAGAGGTGTACGATAATTTAGCGCCTTTGATAATACCCGGAATTTGCGCCGCTAAATCGGGAAGCAACGCATCCATGGTTGCTTTCGACTTTTCGAGATTATCATGCGCTCGAAACATCTCCGGAAACTGCTTTTGGTTGTCCTCGTTTTCTCTCAAGAACAACCCTACGTACGCGTCTCTGGAACATCCCAAATTCCCAGCTTTTGAGTTGGCTACGGTTAAATCTAACGCATTGAGTGCCTTCGTGCACGCGCGCAAAGTGGCTTCGTCCGCACACGCGCTCAAGAGTTCATTCAACGGAGATTTCTCGTCGTTTTGATTCAACAGGGCGGAGTGTTGCATTTCCACGCACGCGGCGCCAAAGGAAAGGAAAAATTGCATAGCTGCGACAAACTCAGCCGGAGTGGCGTTCAAATGGTGCGCTCGAGCAACTACTCGTTCGACGTCTGGAGCTGTTCGCAATATCTTCTCAAGCTTTTCGAGAGCGAGTACGGATGTTGGCGCACTATTCACTGACCTGAGCGTTTCAATGGCGGATAAACGATTCTCGATTTCCGCGCGATCTCGCAACGGTCTCGAGACCCATCGCGAAAGTTCGCGACTCCCGGCCTTCGATTTCGCGTGGTCGATGAGCCACAAGAGACTGCCAGTAAACGAGCCATCGTCCGAGTTTCGGAAGATTTCCAGCTGCCGAATAGCGTTCGGAGATAAAATCATCTCCGATTGGACGTCGTCCAAAGGCTTTATCGCTTTGGACAATTTCAAAACGTTTTCGAGCTTGAACGGGACGAGGTATTCTCTCGCCGCCGCCAAGGTCGCGATAAGTAGACGAGGCAGACCCGCGACTTTTTCTGAATTATTCGATCCAAAATACTCATCGATTTCCGCTTTGGATAAACTCGAGACGGACGATGTGGATTGTTCCACTCGCGCGTCTGGAAATAAAGCCGAGACCAACCGTTTCGTTTCTTTCGAGGACGAGGATTCTTCTTCGCCTCCTCCTCCACCCGCGAACAAAATTTCGCACGGGGAGATTTTCAAAAGCGCCGACTCTAATCTCGACCGCGAACTGTCATCTTCAAAGTGCGAGTAATAAATGTTCCCGACGCTCGTTTCGATGGCAACTAACGCGATCTCGTCTTTGTTTCCTCGCTCAGATTTCTTTTCTTCCGATATGCACAGCAAATAATTCGAAAGACGATGTTGTTGTTCGTCTGCGGTTATATTACTCGTTGTCGTCGAGATTTTGCGATGATTATTTGTAATCACCACACCTTGTAAATCCTCATCACCTTCACCTTCTCTATCTGTCTTGTTCTCGATGATATCGACTGCTTTCTGCGCCTCGTCGCTCTCGTTGTTGGTATGCGCCGGTTCCGCGGCAATCGACACGCCCGCGTCCATCGTCGCCTTCGTATACAAAGCCACCAACTCTCTCGTGAACACGCTTCCTTTCGTCGACCCTTCCGCTTTTAACGCTGCCGTTTCCGTCTGCCTGACCACCCCAACTTTATGCCCCGCGTTAACCAACCGTCTCACGTACACCGCCAACCTATGCACCGGCCCGCTCGCTTGCAACCACGTCTTCCCGGGATAGGCAAACACGTTCAACGTCTCCGCCGCTTTCCTCGCATCTTTTCCGTAAAAGTGAAACTTATATCCAACCTCGAATAAAAGCAACACGCTCGGATACTTCCGCTTAAAATCTCTCACCTGCGCTTCCAACGGCGTCAACTTTTTATCTCTCGGTTCGATTTCATCCAACTTTTCGTCGTTAATTTCATCCTCTTCCTCGCGCTGCTTCTTGAACGCGTGACCGCGTCCGCGAATGTTCAATGTAGAAGTCGTCGTCGTCGCTTTCGCGACCAGTTTCGCGTTGAATCGTTCCCGCAGTTTCGAGTCTCGTTCTGGTATTGTAAACTTTTCGTTGTCCTTTTCTTTGTCTTCTTCTTTGTCTTCTTCTTCTTCGAAACCAATTTTCGCTCTCTTGTTGTTCGTCTCCGGTTGAGCGGCACAATCATCATCGCGAGAAGACTTCTCCTCCTTCACACCCTCCTCTTCAAAATCCATGCTCCTTTTCTTCCTCTGCTTCTCTTCGTCGTCGTTTACGTCGTCGTCCATGGCGTCACGACAAAAGAAAGATTTCAGAGAGAGCTGTCCTTTCACCGTCGTCTTCTTTTTCTTCTGTGCGCTTCCGTTTTTCATTCTTTTTTTTCTCTTTCTCTCTCTCGTTATTATTACGTGCGCGCGTGCGTGTGTGAACAAGTATCTCTGTGTTGTTGCATTCGCGCGAGCGCTCGCCACCGTCGCGCGCGTGTGTTAAAGTGTGTTGTGTTTCTGATGAATTTTTGAAAAATTTTCTCACTCTCCTTTCATTCAGAAAGAAGCAAAACAAGAAAACGCAGATATTCTATTACGCATATACTATTACACAGAAGCGGTGCGAGGAGCATCGCCACTATCGCTCTTTTTGTTGTTTTTATTGAATAGATTCCGAACGACTCTGAACGGGAACGTCGCGACACCGAGCGCTTTGGAAGCAGCCGACGAGCACAAATCGACGCAAATTTCTTGCGTCGCCAACACGAACGCTTTCAACGTAATCGCCGCGATGGATAACGCTAAACGCGCGGCGATTATTGGGTACTTCCACAATCGGTTCAAGTGCGTGCCGAGGAGAACGCTTATCGCGCGTCGAGCGGCGATTTCCTGCCTTTCGCGGATTTTTCGAGCCTCCTCGGATTCCGGCCATTCCGGCAAATCTAAGGAGTCTTCTTTTTGTTCTTTCTTATCGATGAAGATGGTACCGCCTTTGGTTGGTTTGACCAAAATATCCGAGAGCATTTTCACGGCTTGTTTGCGTATACCACTGGCTTCAGGGGAGTAGAGATACGCGGCTAAGCTGCCGGTGTCGACGTCGTGGGAAATGCGTCGTAAAGCGGCGCCTTCAGTGGCGCCGAGGATGCCGCCGAGCACTTCGCTACGGCGACGAGCCATGAGCTTCTCGCTCTCCTCGGTTGGACGCATGAGAACATCACTACCACCGTCGCGTCCGGACGCTGACTCTTTCGCGCTGTCGGCGCTTTCGTCGTCGTCGCCGCCTAAAAATTCCTTCAACCTGTCCATGTTCAACGCGTTTGCATCAGTTAACCACGCTCGTCGCATGGATTCAAACCCGTCCGGCGTTGCGGGCGCCATCGCTCGTCGTATTGCGTACGGCAAAGCAGCCTCGTAAATGTTGAAATTTGGATCGGCTTTCGCGGCGATACCTTCTAACGTCAAGAACGTTCGAATTAAGAGAATGATGTACGGCGGCGTGAGAAAATGGTACGTCGCGGACAGTCTCGCTAAACCCGTCGCTAACGCGCCAAATCGACTTCTCCCTCCAGCTTCGCTTTCCAATTGGTCTTTAATTGCCAAGGCGATCTCATCCAAAGTGCATTCAACGTACGGCACTTTCTTTCTCAACGCATCGTCTGGGTTTCTCTTTTCGAAAACTTCTGGCGTGAAACCCACCTCTTGGAACACCAACGCCAATTGGCGCCAATCGCCAGAAATCATGCTTTGTATGCCTTTCGCGAACCCTTCCATGATTTTCCCGTCCACTTCAGCCATTAAACCAAAATCGAGAAAAACTAAAGAGTCGTCCGAGATGTCTAACATCATGTTCCCTTCGTGAGGGTCGGCGTGGACAAACCCGGTGTACACCAACTGCGCGACGCACGCCTCCACAGCCATTTGCGCCATGACCAGTTTCTTTTCCTGCGGCAAATCCGCAATGTGCGCGCCTTCGATCCATTCAGTCGTCAAAACCCTCGCCTTACCAGCTGGCCCGGTATATTTTGGAAACCACTTGGGCGCTCTCACGAAACCTAACCAATTGTGTCTTCGATTAAACTCATCCGCGTGGTTCGCCTCGCTAATGTAATCGAGCTCTTGCCACACGCCGCTGCCAACCTCGTCCGCGATGACGCTCAAATCATTCGTCGATCTCCACAATCGCCGCAACGCCGACAACGACAACGACCAACACGTCCAATCCAAAGCCACCTGTTTTCTCACGTTTGGTCTCTGAACCTTCACCGCCACTCGATCGCCTTCCCACGTCTCGGCTTTATACACCTGTCCTAAACTCGCCGCGGCAATCGGCGACGTCCCGAACGATTTAAAGAGCGGTTTCAACGTCGGATCGTACCCTTGAAACGGATGGTTCTCCGCCAAAGGACCTAAATGTCCTAAATCCTCAACAACTGTTTGAAAGGCAATCGCGTCTTCAAACGGTTCGTTTTCTTGTTGCAACGATTTCAACGCGTCCGCCGCCTCCTCGCCAATCAAATCCGGCCTTTGCGATAACGTTTGTCCACCTTTCACGAACACCGGTCCAAGTTTCGACAGCGCTTCTCTCAACAACTTCGCCCGCGTTCTCTTTTCCATTGGCCAATCATCTTGCGACTTCCACTGCCTCGACAACCTCCGAAACACGGTTATTATCCTCGTCATCCTCCCAGCCACGCGCACCGGCCGTCTCCTAAAGAATCTCAGCAGCCTTTTCTTATCGAACGCGCCGTTCGCGAATAACTTATCGTACGCGTCTTCTTTCCTTTTCGTCGGGTCGCGGGTGCTTTTGATAATCACGAACGGTTGTTCTTCTAATTCGCCTCTCTCGTCTTCTTCGTCTTCTTCTTCGTCTTCGTCCTCTGAAAATTTTTGTTTGTTGGCGAATTTCACCCTCTTTGTTGTCCTCGTTGTCTTTCCTCCTCTTCCTCCGTCGTCCCTCTTCCGCCACGAGTTGTCGTCCTCATCAGACGCTTTGTATTCCTCCTCGTCTCTCAACAACTTCAATCCGCTTTCCTCCTCTTTCCCTAAACTCTTCACTTTGGTTTGCCGCGATATTATTCCAATTTTGTGTTTCCCCCTAACGTGACTCAACAACGACGTCGTCGTTTTTTTCCAATTGCGAACTCTGGTACTCTTCTTTCTCGTGCGCATCGTCATCAACGACCTTGACGACGACGCGGGGATCGTCGCCAACAACATCATCTTTCTCGGTGGTGTTCTTGTCGCGATCGTGATCTTGAGAACGGTCTTACTAATCCGTGCGCGAGTATATTTTATTTATAACGAAATTTTGTCCGCTTTGAGGATAGATACGATTTTGGTCTCAAGTATGGTCTCTGGCGAAGCGCGTTGTGTTAGAAAAATGTCTCTCTTTCTCATTCTCGTTCTCTCTCAATGATCTATCTAATCTGCTTTCCGATCCTCGACAAATTTAGCGTATTGCTCGTCTGTTGGTTCTGGGCATTCTTTTTCGAGCAAGTAGTTTACGCAGTCGTGGTGCTCTTTGTAACGAGCGTAAGCGAAGTGTTGCCAGTCGTTCAGAGGCGCTTTCGCCTCTTCGACTAAGTATTGAAGGCAATCGAGTCGGCCATACCCTGTAGCGTTGAACACGCAGTCACTCTTAAACTCATCAGATATCTT
>Ga0181596_10004817_pt1 | contig 12065 bp, 9 predicted proteins | sample 041ome_6_FD_148655 | JGI IMG/M metagenome (GOLD analysis project Ga0181596, IMG submission 148655) | Coastal salt marsh microbial communities from the Groves Creek Marsh, Skidaway Island, Georgia - 041402US metaG (spades assembly) | ecosystem: Environmental > Aquatic > Marine > Intertidal zone >... | reverse complement strand
TGTTTACCTGGAAGACGAACTCAAGGCCTTGGCAGCCCAGCACCCAAACTTCAGCTATGAAATTGTTCTGTCAGAACCGGACGCAGGCAGCGCTCGTCGCGCCGGGTTCGTCACCGACGCTTTCAAAGCGGACATCGAAACGCTTGGTGCCGACCCCTTAGACGGTGCGCGCGCATATCTCGCAGGACCGCCGCCGATGGTCGAGGCGGGCGTCGAAATCTTCAAGGCAGCCGGGCTTGATCAGGCACGTATCCATGCGGACGCGTTTTATACAGAAGCCGAAAAAGCCGCTCTCACAGGCGTGTAATTCTTCGAAACCGGCGGTGAGCGCATTGCTTCTGCGAAACTATATGCTATATCGTGCATATAGATTTTGCGACTGACTGCGGTCACCGCTCAAAACCCTTATCCCACATCAGATTTTCGGAGATCCCTCGATATGCCCGACTACAAGGTTAAAGACATCAGCCTGGCCGATTGGGGCCGCAAAGAGATCGCGATCGCCGAAACCGAAATGCCGGGCCTGATGGCGCTCCGCCAGGAATTTGGCGAAGCACAGCCACTGAAGGGCGCACGCGTCGTTGGTTGCTTGCACATGACGATCCAAACCGCCGTGTTGATCGAAACGCTGACAGCGCTTGGCGCAGAAGTGCGTTGGAGCTCCTGCAACATCTTCTCAACCCAGGACCAAGCCGCTGCCGCCATCGCCGTTACTGGCGTGCCGGTTTTTGCCTGGAAGGGTGAAACCGAAGAAGAATATCTCTGGTGCATCGACCAGACGATTGAAGGCCCAGATGGCTGGCGCCCAAACATCCTGCTGGATGACGGCGGCGACCTGACGGTCATCGTGCATGAGAAATATCCGGAATTGATGGCGGATATCCGCGGCGTGTCCGAAGAAACCACGACCGGCGTGCATCGCCTTTATGACATGGCGAAAGCCGGTAAGCTGATGTGCCCCGCTATTAATGTAAATGACAGCGTTACTAAGTCGAAGTTCGACAACCTTTATGGCTGCCGCGAAAGCCTGGTTGACGGTATCAAGCGCGCAACGGACGTGATGCTTGCTGGTAAGGTCGCGCTTGTCGCCGGTTATGGCGATGTCGGCAAAGGCTCCGCCGAAAGCCTGCGCAGCCAGGGTGCGCGCGTTCTGGTGACCGAAGTTGACCCGATCTGTGCGCTGCAGGCGCTGATGGCCGGTTACGAAGTCACCACCATGGAAGAAGCCGCCCCCAACGCGGATATCTTCGTGACGGCGACAGGCAACAAAGACATCATCACCATCGATCATATGCGTGAGATGAAAGACCGGGCGATTGTCTGCAACATTGGCCACTTCGATAACGAAATCCATGTAGACGCGTTGCGCAATATGAAATGGCACAACGTAAAGCCCCAGGTTGACGAGGTGGAATTCCCAGACGGCAAGCGGATCATTCTGCTGGCTGAAGGTCGGCTCGTGAATCTCGGCTGCGGTACCGGCCACCCTAGCTTTGTGATGAGCGCCAGCTTCTCTAACCAAGTGCTGGCTCAGATTGAGCTTTGGACCAACAGCGCCAACTACGAGAACCAAGTTTATGTGCTGCCGAAGCACCTGGACGAAAAGGTGGCGGCGCTGCATCTGGAACGCCTTGGTGCCAAATTGACGACCCTGACCGCAGATCAAGCCGCTTATATTGGCGTGACTGATGACGGGCCGTTCAAGCCAGACTACTATCGCTACTAGCACGACCTGCTAGGACGATGTCTGGCTGGTCTTAAACGGAACAAAAGCCGGGGGGCTGAATATGGCGGAAGGCGGCGCGGTTGTCGTTTTGGCGATTATCGCAGGCCTTGCGCTGGTCCTCGCGGCGACGTTCGCCATCCTCTGGCATCGCCGGAGGCCGGGCGCGCTTCAAGCTGAAGCTGCCAGGTTTAAATCAGCCGCTTCGATCGCGGAGCGGAGCCGCCAGGCGGCGGATGCCCGCGCCGCGTTCCTATCTGAAATCCTCGACGCCCTGCCAAGCCCCGTTTGGCGGCGCGCTGATGATCTAGAACTGATCTACGCTAACAAGGCGTATGCAGAAGCCGTCGGTGCCGATACGCCGGCAGCAGCCTTGCTCGACAATATGGAAATCGGTGGTGCAGAGGCCCTGGACCTCGCCCGCCGTGCCCATTGCACCAATGCAACACTTTCTGAAAGCCGCACGATTGTCGTCAGCGGTAAGCGTCAGCTTGTCGAAACAACGGAACGACCGCTTGGCGGCGAAGGGCCTGGCGGCGGCCTGATCGGGGACGCCCGGGACGTCACAGCATTGGTCGAAGCGCAGGACGGCCAAGCCCGCCTTGTTGCCGCCCATGCAGAAGTGCTGGAACGGGTTGGATCAGCCGTCGCGGTTTTCACTGGCGGGCGCCAACTGGCGTTCTGCAACAAAGCCTTCATTGACCTATTTGGCCTCGACGCCGCGCGGATTGAGCAGCGCATAGGCATCACGGAACTCCTGGATGACCTTCGCCGGCTTCGTATGCTGCCGGAAGTGATCGACTTCGCCGCGTTCAAGGCAGAGCGAGCGGCGGAATTCCAGTCCCTGATGCAGCCGCGCGATGAGTTTCTGTTTCTGGCCAATGGCCGGACGCTGAAGGAAACCGCAGCGCCCCATCCACAGGGCGGCCTGATCTATGTATATGAAGATGTGAGCGATCAAATAGCGCTCGAACGCTCCTATCACACGCTGAACCGTGTGCAGCGACAAACGCTGGATGCGCTTCAGGAAGGCATCGCGCTCTTCGGTGAGGACGGCAAGCTTCGCCTGTCGAACCGTGCATTCAACGCTTTATTCCGGGCCGAAGATGACGGCCTGGATGCTGCCCCCCATGTGGCCGCACTCGCAGATATCGCGGGTAGGTCGCTCACGGATGCGACCTGGGACATTGGGCGCCAGGAAATGATTGCCGCCGTAACGAGTAGAGCGCCTGCAAAACTACGAGCGCAATCACATGATGGTCGCACGTTAGAAATTGAAACAGCACCGCTTGCTGATGGCGGTGTGTTGACCGCGATGTATGATGTTTCCGATACCCATGCCGTTGAAACGGCATTGCGCGGACGGGCTGAAGCGCTTGAGGAAGCGGACCGGCTCAAGAATGAATTCCTGTATGTGATCTCCTACGAACTCCGCACACCGCTAACGACGATCACCGGGTTCGCGGATCTGCTTCGGGCTGGCGTTGCGGGTGACCTCTCCGAACGTCAAGGCGAGTATCTGGATGACATATTGTCTGCTGGCGGCGCGTTCATAGCACTCGTTGATGACATTATTGATGTGGCGGCCATTGAAGCCGGGCGCGCGCCCCTAGAACGAACACCCACATCTGCCGCAGACGCTGTCGCCAAAGCCGCCAGTGATGCGGCTGAGCGGATTGCGCCGCAACCGCTGAATATCGCGCCAAATGTCCAATATGGCTTGACGCTGGATGCAGACGCGGAACGGCTCTGCCAGATTTTCACACGGCTAATCATGGTCGCAGGACGGTATGCCCGTGATGGCGATGCGGTGGTTGTTACGGCCAAAGGCGATGGCGATTGGGCAATTCTGACTGTCACTACTGGCACTATAAACTTGGACGCATCGGACACGCCCTTCGAACCAGATGCGCCGGACACGGATGTTGGCTTCCCGCCAGCCCGCACCGCCCGCGCCAGCCTGGACCTAACACTTGCGGCCCGCTTGGCCGAAGCCCATGGTGGCGAAATTGTTGTTAATCGGGCCGCTCCAGGCGCGCTCTCAGCCTATTGCCGCATGCCGCGCTTACCGGATGCGGTCTGACCTTAAGGAGCCAACATCCCATGCCCAAAACCCGTATCGTCCCCGAACCATTTGATGCCGATGCCTTTGCCCCCTATGGCGAGTGCTTCGCACTGAGGGACCTAGACGGTGATCGCCATGAGTTCGCGGCAACAATGTTCAATGGCCGCGACCATGCCGAACTCAATGTCTCGGTCAGCCGCGCAAAGCCTCAAACTGCAGACTTCGCCGTGCCCGCGCTGGAGCGCCACGACGCGTCCGCCCAAACATTCGCACCCATCGCTTGTGGCCGCTGGATGGTTGCTGTAGCCCCAACGCTTCCGGATGGTGGGCCGGATTTCGAAAATCTCCGCGCCTTCATCATGGATGAGACTGTCGGCGTCTGTTATGCGCCGAATGTGTGGCACCATCCGTTTGTCTGCTTCGATCAGCCCGCTGAAATGCTGATGCTACGCTGGGATGACCGTACCGAGGCTGACACGACTTGGGCGCAAGCGCCTGCAGGCGTTGACGTTGAAATAGCGCTGCCCTGATAGAGGCTACCCCGCGATCTGCTCTTTCAATTGACGTGCGGCGAGGGCGAACCCACCATCGGCACCATCAATGAAATGTACGTGCTCCGCACTTGTCAGATCAAATACGAGGCAGGTCATCAGCGCGGCGTCCGACCGGTGAAAGCCGTAGACTAACCTGCCCGCAGCGCGTTCTTGCTCAAGCACAGCCTCCAGCGCATCCGCCTGCTCCAATGTTAGGTCCAGCACCATTCGCAGCATGCCGTCATATTTGCGGAAATCCGTCTGCGAGACCATTTCTTTGCGGTATTGCGGCGCATTGTAGGGACCAACCTGCTTCTGGAAGCACTCGGCATAGAGTTGTGCCAAGCTCTCCATAATGATTCGCCAAAATCGCGCTTTGAATGGCGTGAAGGCGTTGAAGGCCAATGCTTCAAGCTTCAGGCCGCGTGGCGGGAAGCGGAAGCTTAATGTTCTGTTGCTGGTCGGTGCTGCTTCAGCGGCATCACCACCTAAAATGCGCTGAATTTCATCTAGCGTGTAGCGCAGTTCACTGCTTTCGCCGGAGCCCAATCCTTTGACCATAATGGTCGCCATCACGCCGTGGCTGGGTGCCAGCGGCTCCCACCGGCATGTCAGGCCATCCAGATCAGGCGACTCGTCATCCAATGAAATCCGATATTGCGCGCCCTCGTCTACGTCTTTGAGCAGCGTGTCGGCCAGCTCAAGCCCATCGCCTGCGAACATTGCCAACCGGGCACCCGGCCCCAACCCAAACTTCCGAACAAGGATATCGCCACCCCGAGCCCGCAAATCAGATGCTGGGAACGCTGCCACCCGAAGCTCAAGATCATAGATCGCTGCAATCATGCTGGCGGCGCGGGCGAGCGCCGTTTTGCAGGCTTCAGCGACAATTGGCGGGGCGGCGATCACAGCACCGTCGCCACCGAACACATAGGGCAGGTCAACCCCATCGGCTGCATTGATCACGGCCATAATCGTGGCTGCACCCGACATGTTTACTTGCTTATACCGCCCCTGCTCAATCGCAATCGTTGAGCCGACAACATCCGAGGCAAGCACTGTCCAGTCATCTGGCAGCGGTGCATAGGAGTCCAAATCCGTGAACTCAGCAAACTCCCTGAATTCAGGCAGATCAGCGTAGAAGCGTTCTGTGCTCAAGTGCTATCGACCTTCAATGATGTATGGCCAGGGATCAGCCTCACTGCCGAATGTTACCGGGCAATGGATCAACACAGGCGCGTTCGCAGCGAACGCTTTCTCCAATGCGGGCTTCAAATCCGCCGGTGTCTCCGCACGCAGCCCCATCACGCCGAAGCTTTCGGCCATTTTCAAGAAGTCCGGGTTTTCCAAATAGCTGCCAAGCTCCCGACCTTGGAAACGTCGGATCTGGTCGCGGCGGACATTCCCATACGCGCCATTATCGAAAACGATTGAAACGACGTTTAAGCCAAACTGCGCTGCCGTTGCCAATTCCTGCACGCCAAACAAGAACCCACCATCCCCCGCAATCGAGACCACAGGCGTATCGCCCATCGCGGCCTTAGCGCCAAGTGCCGTCATAAAGCCATAGCCAAGTGTGCCTTGATATCCAGACGTCACATATGTGCGCGGGCTGTACACGGGGAATCCTGAATAGGAGACATACCCCGCCTGACAAAGCTCCTCCACGAAAATGCCATCGCGCGGCAGGACGGTACGGATCGCGTCCAGGTAATCCATTTGCGGCTGCAGATTATCGCGAAAATCCTTACCGGTGCGGGCTTTGGCTTCTTGTACGGCATCCAGTCTATCGGCTTTCCCCGCACCTGCCTTATCAAGGGCGGGAAGTAGCGCCCGGAGCGCCATCGCTGCATCCGCTGTGACGGATTGATCAGCGGGCAGGCGTGCATGCTCCATGCCGTCAATATCGATGCGGACAAGGGTTGGTGTTGCAGGCCGGGGCGTCCAGGCCATGCCCTGCCAACGCATATATGGCCCTTCCATCCGGCTGCCAATCGCCAGCACAACATCGGACTCCGCCCAGATCGACTTCGCTTCTGCAAAGGCTAGGCCCAGCGGATGGTCGCTGGCGACAATCCCGCGCCCACCACGGAATGCCCCAACGGGCGCGCCCAACCGTTCCGCTACAGCCAGTACTTCAGCCGCAGCATCCTGCGCGCCAGAGCCAACCCAGATCAGCGGGGATTTCGCACCGGCCAGAATCTTTGCAGCGGCCGTGATTTCATCGCTGTTTGGTTCTGGCTTGGCCGGAAGCCCCGGCGCTGGCGTGTCAGCAACATCACCCTGCGTGGCCAGCACATCCCATGCAGCTTCCAGCGCCACAGGACCGGGCCTGCCGCCTAGCATCTGCCGGAATGCTTCATCGACCATGGCCGGAGCCGCCGCCGGACTTTCTACCCTGTCGGCCCAGCGGATAAGGGTTCTGAGCAATCCGCGCTGGTCCGGCAATTCATGCAGATGCCCACGCCCTTTGCCGATAAAATCCTTCGGTGTTTCACCGGTAATGCACATGACCGGCGTTGACGTGCCATAGGCAGTGCAGAGGGCAGCCGTAGTGTTCAGCACGCCCGGCCCCGGAACAACGGTATAGACGCCTGGACGCCCGCTGGTTTTCGCATACCCCATGGCCATATAGGCCGTCGCTTGCTCATGCCGGGCACCGATCAAGCGCACACGGTCACCGGCTTGGGCCATGGCATCGAATAAGGGATAGGTCTGCGCGCCCGGCAGGCCAAACACCGTATCAACGCCGTGCGCCAACACCCGCTCAATAATCGCTTGGCCTGTGCTCATCGTCTTCATCGCTATCACGCCCCCTGTTGATCGGTCTGTATATACTGGGGTGAGACTATACGCGCGCCAAGCGCCCTGCACGATTTCCGTGAAATGCGTTACAATTCAACGAAAGCAGTTTTGAGGAAACATTCCATGGCCCCGGACACCGCCCCCGCCAATGACCGCCGCAATTCCCGGCGCCTGAGCGATGCATTGGAAAAACTTCAGGGCCTGTTGGGGGACCGCATGTCCACCGCACAGGCCGTACGCGACCAGCATGGCCAGGGTGAAGACCATTTTCACATAGCGGCACCCGATGGCGTAGCCTTCGCGGAGTCCACTGAGGAAGTTTCCCAGATCGTCAAGATATGCGCGGAGCACGAGCTGCCCGTCATCGCTTGGGGCACAGGCACATCTTTGGAAGGCCATGTGCAGGCCCTGCATGGCGGGATCACGATTGATCTTTCCGGCATGAATGAAGTGCTTGAGGTTAGCAGCGAGGACGGCGACTGCATGGTGCAGGCTGGCGTCACGCGGAAAGCCTTGAACGAGCATATCCGCGACACAGGTTATTTCTTCCCGGTTGATCCAGGCGCTGACGCCAGCCTTGGCGGCATGGCGGCAACGGGCGCTTCCGGCACCAACGCCGTTCGCTACGGCACAATGAAAGAGAACGTGATCGGGCTGACGGTCGTGATGTCTGACGGTCGGGTGATGAAAACCGGCGGCAGGGCGCGCAAAACCTCTGCCGGATATGACTTGACCCACTTGATTGTTGGCAGTGAAGGTACGCTTGGCATCATCACTGAAGTCCGCCTGCGCTTATATGGTGTGCCGGAAAAGATCGCTGCCGCCGTATGCCAGTTCGATGATCTGGCGGGCGCGGTTGAAACTGTCCAGCAGACCATCCAGATGGGCGTACCAGTCGCGCGTATGGAACTTGTGGATGACGTTCAGCTTCAAGCCTGCATCGAGTATTCGAAGCTCGAAGGTTTTGAGGCCAAGCCGACGCTGTTTTTTGAATTTCACGGAACAGAAAGCGGCGTGGCCGAGCAGGCCGAAATCGTTGAAGCCTTGGCGATGGACAATAGCGGCGGCGCATTCCAATGGACTGCAAAAGCAGAAGAACGCACCAAGCTTTGGCAAGCACGCCACAACGCCTATTATGCCGCATTGGCCCATATTCCCGGCAAAAGCGGCTGGTCGACCGATGTTGTCGTACCCATCAGCCGCCTCGCGGAATGCATCGTCGCGACCAAGGACGATATCGGCGCATCGGACCTGTATTCGCCAATCTGCGGCCATGTGGGCGACGGTAATTTCCATTGCTGCATCATGGTTGATCTGGACAATGCTGAGGAAATGGCGCGCGCAACAGCCTTCAATGACCGGCTCGTGAACCGGGCGCTGGCCATGGGCGGGTCTTGTAGTGGTGAGCATGGCGTCGGCATGTCAAAAATTGGCCACATGCGGAAGGAAGTCGGCGAAGAGGCCTATGAGGTCATGCAACAGCTGAAACGCGCACTAGACCCACAAAACATCATGAACCCTGGCAAGGTCGCGCCGGTATGAAGGTTGCGATCTATGGCGCAGGTGCCATTGGCGCGCATCTTGGCGGCATGCTCGCGCGCTCCGGCGTGGATGTCTCCCTCATCGCGCGCGGTCCGCACCTGGAAGCGATGCAGCAGAACGGGCTTCAGTGCAAATTCCAGGACGGCGAGGAATTCAGGGTCCATCCGAACGCGACCGATGACCCTGCCAGCCTAGGCCCACAGGACTACGTGATCGTCACACTGAAGGCCCATCAAAGCCCTGGCGTTGTTGGATTGATGCAGCCGCTGATGGGGCCGGATACGGCCGTTGTCACTGCCATGAATGGCATGCCGTGGTGGTACTTCCATGGGCTTGGCAGCGACCATGATGGCACGCACCTTGAAGCCGTTGACCCTGGACGCGCGCAATGGGACGGGCTTGGGCCAGAACGCGCTATCGGCATGGTCGTGCATCCGGCGACGGAAATCACAGCGCCCGGCGTGATGCAGCACATGGAAGGCGACGCCTATCCCATCGGCGAGCCTTCTGGTGAGAAGACGCCGCGCATTGAAGCGCTGTCTGCCGCACTCACAGCATCTGGTCTGCGCGCGCCTATCCGCAACAAGATCCGCGATGACATCTGGATGAAGCTTTGGGGCAATCTTTGCCTGAACCCTGTTTCCGCGCTGACAGGCTCCACGCTTGGTGGGCTAGGCCAGGATGAAGCGGTGCGTGAATTGCTATTCGGTCTTGCCGCTGAAGGCAGGGCCGTCGGTGAGGCTTTGGGCGCACGGTTCCGGGTAACCGCTGAACGTCGATTGAAGGCCGCATTTGAGATTGGGGACCATAAAACCTCCATGCTGCAGGACCTGGAACGGGGTCGGCCGATGGAAATCGATGCGCTGGTGACTTCCGTCACAGAGCTTGGCGATGTGGTGGGCGTCGACACACCATTGCTGGACGCCGTCGCTGCATTGGTCAAATTAAAGGCCCGGAATGCCGGGCTGTACAGCTGAGCTATCGCGGATGAGCAAATCGGGTAATCCAGAAGAATTGTCGCCAAAACAAAAGGCTAGCGCCGACAAACGCGCCCGCCTGGCCAAGTCCCTGAAGGCGAATATGCGGCGTCGCAAAGATAGAGATGCGCCGCCATCGAGCACAGTAGAAAGCTTTGAAAATCAATCGGATAGAGTGCTTAAGCCAAAAGCGTAGGTGAATTGACCGTTTACCGCTTTCGCCGTATGAATACGGTTGCTTGTGGGGAATAAATAAGGGGCGCGACCTATGCGCGATTTGGGGAGGACATCAATGTCCTTTGCACTACGGACCTGCGCCATGGTCGGCGCTGTTGCCGTGGCCCTGGCCACTGGGTGGGTCACACCTGCTGCGGCACAGAATGTTCCAGAAGCCCAGCGCCAAGCGCTTGAGGCGGCTTTTGAGGAACTCATTAAAGATCCCACAAACCTAGATAAAACATATGCTTATGCCAAGCAAGCAACTGCGGCTGGCGATTATGAAGCGGCCATCACGTCCTACGAACGGCTGTTGCTGTTTAACCCGGATTTGCCGCGTGTCCGCGCAGAACTTGGCGTTCTATATTATCGGCTTGGTAGCTTTGATACGGCCAAAGGCTATTTTGAGGCCGTTGTAGCCGATGAAAAAACGCCGCCGAAAGTTGCGAATCGCGTCCAGGGCTTCCTCACCAAGATTGATGATTCCGCCAATCCGCACCGATTTGGCGGCTCCTTCACGTTCGCAGGCCGTTTCAGACCAATGCGAATTACGGCCCCGATGGCGAAGTTCTCGTGAACAATGTCCCGGCGACCCCAGGTGAAGAGACTGCTGAAGATGACGACTTCAACATATTTGCCGTACTGTCTGGCCGATATGCCTATGACATGGGCAATGACGCCGGTGACTTCTTCGCCGTAGAAGGCACGATTTATGGCTCCCGCCAGTTTAAGTTCAGCAATCTCGATATTGAGAACGTCCGGCTGACTGCTGGTCCTGGTTTTAATCTGTTTCCGAAAGACTCGGGCCCCGTCCTCATCCGGCCAACTGTCCGCCTTGGATATGTCCGTCTGAATGATGAAGACTACAATTTTTCTGTCGGTGCCGGACTGAATGTAAATTGGCGTGCCTTTGATGAGACATCCTTGTTCGTCAACGGGTTTGTTGAGGATCGTGAGTACTTCAATACCGAGGATAGCCCGAATGCTGAAACCCAGGATGGCGGCGCTTTCCGCGTGACGGCTGGTGCGCGCCATACAATTGATCCGAACACTGCCATTCGCGGCCAAATATTTGCAGGCAATACGCATGGCTCTGAAGGGTTTGAATCCTACGACGAAGTGGGCCTCGGATTTACTGTAAATGCCCGTGTGCCCTCTCCGTTTGAGGAGTCCAAAGAGATGGATTTTGCGGCGAACCCTTGGAATGTCTCCTTCAGCGCGAACTACACCTACCGTCAGCGTGAAGAAGCCAACCCAATCATCAGCAACAAAATCCGCAAAGACAATGATTTCCGCTTTAACGGGACGGTCGCAGTGCCGCTCGATAGCGGCTGGTCCGTTTTCACGACGCTTGGCTGGCAGGATCACCAATCGAACTTGCCAAACAATGAGTTTGAAAACTTCAGCGCCACACTTGGCGCAAATGTGCGCTTCTAGCGCTGACTGGCACCTGCGCTCGTAGCGCTGGCCACGAATTGAGGGAGACAGTAGCTATGGCGACCCTGTCGACACGTACCGCAAAGCTTGCCGCGACCACGGCACTTTGCAGCCTAATTGGCCTTTCCGGAATTGTCGGAACATCCGCCTTAGCGCGCGAAGCAGGCGTTGCAGCAGCCGTCAACACAGATGCCACCAGCATTCCACCGGCGAAGGTTGAGCGGACATTGATCGTCGGCAACAAGCTCGTGTTCGAAGAAACGGTGAAGACCAGCCCGAACGGCCAAGCGCAGCTCCTGATGATGGATCAAAGCGCCGTCACTGTGGGCCCGAATTCACAGCTTGTGATCGATAAATTCGTCTATGATCCAGACAAGCGCACCGGTGAAATGGCACTTAGCCTTAGCCGTGGCCTGATGCGCTTTGTCGGCGGGCGTATTTCTAAATCCGGCGGCGTAAAAATCCGCACGCCGGTTGCGACCATGGGTATTCGCGGCGGCATTGCGCTGATCAATGTCGTTAACGAGAAAACCGTTGATGTGACCTTGCTTTATGGCAATGAAATCACGGGTACGACAGAGAGCGGACAAAACTTTGAAGTCCGCCGCCAGGACTTCTTTACCCGCATCGAAGAAGGCAAGGCCCCAACAGAGCCTGCTAAGACCGATCCTGTTATCGTTCAACAGAAGATGAATGAACTTGAAGGCCACGAGTCCGAGAGCGCTGGTGCCGAAGAAGTTCCGACGGAAGAAGTTGCCAACGTGCAG
>Ga0181596_10004813_pt1 | contig 12069 bp, 8 predicted proteins | sample 041ome_6_FD_148655 | JGI IMG/M metagenome (GOLD analysis project Ga0181596, IMG submission 148655) | Coastal salt marsh microbial communities from the Groves Creek Marsh, Skidaway Island, Georgia - 041402US metaG (spades assembly) | ecosystem: Environmental > Aquatic > Marine > Intertidal zone >... | reverse complement strand
ATTCAATGAGCGGAAAAGCATCAGTACTGAACGCACCTTCGATCGGGATACTACAGATGTCGTTAAGCTGAGAGGCATCATGCTGGCCATGGCTGAAAATCTAGCTTATCAGCTAAGGAGAGGCAAGAAGCTGACTGCTTGTGTTACCGTAAAGATTCGGTTTTCTGATTTTCAAACACAGACGCTGCAGGCACGTATCGCCTATACCTCGGCAGATCACATTCTCATTGCAAAGGTCATGGAGTTGTTTGAGAAGGTTTACAACAGAAGGATGCTGGTTCGCTTGATTGGCGTTCGTTTTAGCCACTTGGTAGGTGGCGGTTATCAGATAAATTTGTTTGAAGACACGGAAGAGTTTATAAACCTATACCAAGCTATGGATAAAATCCGCGAGCGCTATGGTGATCGAGCTGTGCTGCGCGCTTCGGGTATGGGGGCTAGAACCATCAGTCGAAGCAATCCATTCAACGGTAAAGCTCCGTTGTTATTGGCGAACAGGAGAGCGTAATAGCAGCGAATCCATTTATAAATCGAATTTCATTTACAATTATTAAGTGTAATAAGGTTTAGTTTTTTCAACGGTGATCTTATTTGCTCTATTGTTTTTGCATTTATCGCAACTTCTTCATAAAACCGTTGCGTTATTCCGTTTTTCGCCAGAATAGGAATGCTCTAGGTTTGGTGAAAATTTTAAAACAAAACCTAATCATGAAAGCAATCAAACAATTACTCGTATGCTCAACTGTAAGTGTATTACTTCTAGGATGCCAAAAAGGCGAAGACGACCCTTTTTTAAGTCTGCGATCGAGAGACGCTAGGGTAACAGGGACATGGGAAATGACAGCGATGAAATCAATTGGTTCAGAGGAAATCACGCAAGTCTATGGCGATAGCACAATCACGTTTCAAACTTCGGCTGAAACCAATTTTAAAGGCAACACAATAACTAGTGTTTATACGCAACTGGATTCCTATTTAGGCTTACCCGCTACTCTGACCAGAGAGTCAGAATATAAGTCTGAATTGACCATAAATAAGGATGGTACATACACGTGGACCGAAGAGGTTACAGGAGTGTCCTCTACATTAACCACATATGACTATGACTTTCAAACTGGGGATTTTGTTCAAGGCGAAGATTCAACGACCACTTCAACCCAAAAATCATTAGCATCAAATTCAGGTTATTGGTATTGGCAGGACAATTCCAATAGTAAGACCTTGTTGACATTAGACATGCTTGGTACAATGTATTTGTTAGAGCTTAGTAACGAGCAAATGGTTTGGGAGTCTGTTTCAGAAACTAAAAATTCTTCAAATGATGAATTTGTGGCAATTAGCTCTGATGTTATCAATGAGTTGTCTATGACTTGGGAAAAAAAGTAATAACCTTTCGTTTTATTCTAACCACAAAAACAAAAAAAAGCTTTGCATTTGCAAGGCTTTTTTGTTGGACAGAATCAATTGTTGTGAAGGAACTTGCAAACCATTAGATTCCCACTCTAAACTGATCTAGGTCTTCACTGGCAAAAGAGCTGTTGCCAAAAGATTGCTGCATAGAAGCCAGATCGGGTGCTACAGCAGGCGGTGTAATTCCATTATTGCTCTCTAGATTCAATGCTAAATCTACATCCATTGCTGGACGATCCATGTATACAATCTCTCGCACTATGCGCTCAGTAGGTACAACAATTTCAATCGGCACTTCTCTAATGACCTCAACAGTATCTAGAACGGTTTCATATACAATTTGAGGTGTTCTCAAACCATCGTTAGTTATTGTTTCTTGTCGCAACCAGAAAAACATGAAAAGAAGCACAGCGGCAATACCCACTTGGTACACGGGTAATCGGAAAGTAGCGATGAAAAACAGCAGTGCCGCCAACCCTATTCTTTTCCTCTTTACCACATGTGCTTCTTTCAAACTAAACAACAGGTCGGGGTCGGGGCAGAGCAGAGCGCCTTCATCCTCGAACATTAGTTTACTATCAACCAATAACTTTCGTTGATTGCTATATTCTAGTTCTGTCATACAGCTCAAAACCATTTCAACCTGAGCCGGGCTCAAGGAGTCAAAATCCTGAGAGATAAGTACACTTTCAATATGCTTTTCTATATCCATAATCAATCAGCATTAATGGGGTTGTATGCGGCCAGTTTGACCGACAAGTTCTTTAAACAATGGTGTGAACGAGACTTTACTGTTCCTTCTGTACAGTCCATGATTTCACTCACTTCTCGCACGCTCAGACCTTCTTGAAAACGCAGTATAAAGGTGCATCGATGTTCATAGCTCAATTGTTCCAATTCTTTTCTGAGTGCCCTTCTGAAGGTCTTTTGATCAAGGTCGATGATGTGAGATTCCATCGATTCTATCTCCAATTCCTCATTTATATCAGTAGTAGATTGCCTTCGATAAGACTTATGGCATTCATTGGCAGCCACGGTGAAAATCCAAGATTTGAAGTTTCGATTTGCATCAAACGATTCAGGTCGTTGCACCAAACGAGTAAAAACATCATGCAAAAGATCTTGAGCTAGCGCCTCATCATTATTCACCATTCGAAACATAAAGTGGAGCAGACGCTTGCTATATCTAAGATATATTTCATCAAAAGCACGCTGATTTCCCTCTTGGAAAAGCAGCATAAGTGCTTCATCGCTTTTGTTTTTATATCGATTAAAGAAGCTCAATCTTTTCCTAGTCCTTAACAATCATGATAACTCGAAATCCAAGTTCAGGGCTAGGACCAAATATGGTTTCTTTGTTCTCAATGGTGGCAATTCCTGCTTTGGTGTTCCAGCTTCCTCCTTTGGCAATTCCCGGTTCTTTAACCATTTCAGATACATTGCCAGTCATGTTGTATAGTCCAAAGTCATTGGGGATATAAGACTTTACGCTGACAGGAAACAAACCCCCATCTTGGTCAGTTGGGTTGTTTGAATCACAGAAAAGGTCATTCTCGTTTGATGCTGGCTTTTTGTCAACGTCACTTACATCTAGATTAGCCAAGAAACATCCTTTGGCGTTTCTGACATAGGGGCCACCCCACGCATAGGCCGATTGTTCTTTGCCGCTTTTAGCGAGATACTCCCATTCCTTTTCTGTTGGCAGCCTAAATATTACCTTGTTGTGTGCTTTCTTTTTATGAGTTGATCCATTGTATGATTCGGTGAGCCATTCGCAATATGTTTCAGCAGCCTCTTTACTCACATTCACTACGGGCATGTCTGGTGAATCGGGGTGACCGTTCGCAAAGAGATCATTTTCATCCAGTTTCTGTTGATCGTCTGATAGCATTGATATCCAATCTACTCCTGGATTTTTCACCTTGTTCAGAGTCTCAAAGTCCTTGTGCTTTAGCAATGTAGCCATGAAATACATATAGTCTTTGTTACTCACTTCTGATGATGAGGCGTACATGGTATCGTTAATCTTAATCATGTTTTTAGTGAGAATTCTGGGATCGATGTCGGAATCTGAGGCGATGGACTTTTTATTTATAACCTGTTCTACCTGATCTTCCATATTGTTCTTTTCAGCAATGCGTTGAATCAATAGCCTCATTTCTTCCGCTTTGGTATCCTCACTTTCTTCATAGTGGTTATAAAGCGTGAGCATAGAGATGAGGTAATTGGCATTGGCGTGATCAGCAACTCCCTGACTGATGTCGTTTTGAAACTCCACTTTAAGGTGGTCCGTCAAGAATTTCTTTTCATAGTTACGCTTAATGACTGCGATGTTGTCAAATTTCTCTGGACTCCACTTTAATGCCATTCCAACGTTATGTACTTCATCCTTAAAACCTTGGTATAGCCTTGGATGGGCAGATATTGCAAAGTATATAGGTCTGCTCGTATTGGTTTTGAAATGATTAATAATGGCTGCCTCAAACTCAGCCCAAGATTTGTAGTCGTTATAATCCTTATTCATAGGTGCCATTCCCAGTTCTTTCAACCAAAGATCCCTGTAGTCTTTGATGGCGATTAAGCTTGTGTTGATAACAGCCACATCTGTTCTGATTCCCTTCGCGTGCTGAAGTACAATGGCAGGGTAAGTGTCATTGTCTCCAACGGTGAATAGGATGGCATCTTCCTCTGTGCTTTGCAGCATATTGTAGTTCCAGGCATACAAGTTAGGTGAGATGTCATTTGATGCGAGCCATCGTTTCGCCACCTTTTCGAGGTTATCCTTATCTCGTTTTAATTCATAGTATGTCATGAAATCATCGTTCAATTCTGGTCTGTTGGGTTCTAGTTCAAAGGCTTTTTGCAGGTGTTCGATTAACTTGGGGTCGGTCCCGTTTCCACCGTTCCAGTATTTTACATAGTGGAATTCAAACGACTCGGGAATCGCTTGCTCCATCTTATCTACAAGTTCTATTAAGTCTTCGTGTGTTACTCCCTGGTTGTAGATTTTAAGCATTCGATTGGCTGTGTAATAATTCAGCCATGCTTCACCATCCGTTTGGTTCTCTTCCAGGTATTTACCCCATAACCCCGCTTGTTCTTTATACCACTCTGTAGTTTGCCTTTGTTTAACCAGTGAATATACCGTTTGGCGTTTTGGTTCATCATCAGCCAGGCATGGGGCGGTTATGAGAATGGAAAGAGCGATTACTGTGAAAAAGCGTTTCATACGTTTTGCATTTGCTAGGTTATAGCCATGAATTTGCCATTGGTTCAAATAAAAGTTTAATCCTTCTAAAAAACTGTAAAATCAAAATATTAGAAAGCTAAAATATTTAGTAATAAGACTATGTTTGTTGTTAGCTATCGGTGAAAAGTTGTCAGCCTTTAGCTATCAGCTTTAGGGATATACATAAAGTGAAAAGCTATCAGGGATATACATAAAGAATAATTGACTTCAATAAAAAAACTAAAACGAGTAGGAGATGAAAAACTTTAAGCAATTGAAAGTGTGGAGTTAAATCGAAGCCCGTCCCCTCTTGAGAGGGGTGCCCGTAGGGCGGGGTGTGTAATAAAGGGAAACGAACACACCCCAACATCTACTAACCTCCGACTACATCGGAGCTAAGTATCTGTATCCCCTCTCAAAGAGGGGATGATGAAAGGAATGTAATGAGGTTGAATAAAAGACAAACAACGACATCCCCTCTTGAGAGGGGTGCCCGCAGGGCGGGGTGTGTAACTAAGTAACAAATGAAAAAGCGAAAAATAATTCCATACAATTCAGAACTAAATAAGCTCGCTCGTGAACTTCGAAATAACAGTACGCTAGGAGAGGTTTTGTTATGGAAAAAATTGCGCGCAAGGCAATTTGGTGGATATGACTTCCATAGGCAAAAGCCATTATTGAATTTTATCGTGGACTTCTATTGTCCTGCGCTTGAGCTAATCATTGAAGTAGATGGTAATAGCCATAATCGTTTAGATGTTGCCGCAAGAGATGCTGATAAAGAAGCTGCTCTAAAAGAATATGACTTGACTGTTTTAAGGTTTACGGAAGTTCAAGTGCGTTTTGAAATGGAGGATGTGCTAAGAAAGCTGGAGGCGTATGTTAAATGGTTTGATGAAGAGAATGGGTGAATTCCTCCCCTGAAAAAGGAGGGATGCCCGTAGGGCGGGGTGTGTAATAAAGGGAAACGAACACACCCCAACACCTACTAACCTCTGACTACATCGGAGCTAAGTATCTGTATCCCCTCTCAAAGAGGGGATGAAAAATAAAATGTTAACCAACACTCACACATATTACTCCTATAAATTCGGGACATGGAAGCCTGAAGCGCTGCTGAAACAATCGGTGGAGTTGGGCTATGATAGCATTTGTATTACCGATATCAATAGCACTTCAGCTGTGATTGAGTGCATTCGATTGGCCAAAAACGAGATACCTATTCGGGTTATTCCAGGCATTGATTTTAGGAATGGAGCGGATCAACGGTTTGTGGCAATTCCAAAAAACAACCGAGGATATCGAGCTGTCAATGAGTACTTGACCTATCACTTACATCACGAAGAACCAATACCTGCGCTGGCGCCAGATTGGGATGATGTATGGGTTATCTATCCTTTTGATCGGCTGTCGGCCATCAGCCGTAAGCTTTCAGTGGGAGGACTGAAAGCTGAAAGCCAAAAGCTGGCGGCTAATTCGTTCATTGGCATTCGACCACAAGACATTCCGCAATTGCGGCTATCACCATTGCGCCATCAATTAGCTAAGCTGGTGATGCTGCCAACAGTGACATTCGAAAATCAACGCGACTTCAATACGCATCGCTTATTGCGTTCCATCGATAAGAACTTGCTGCTGAGTAAACTCCCGAAAACAGAAGAAGGAGATTCTCGTCACGTACTATTGCCAAAGAAGACGCTACTGGAGTTCTATGCCGAATTCCCAGAAATTGTGCGAAATACTGAAGCCATGCTGGAGCCTTGTGAGATGGACTTTGAGTTTCAATCCAACAAAAACAAGCAGGTATTTTCTGGTTCTCGGCAAGACGATATTGAGCTACTGCGTGCGGAGGCAGAAAAGGGGTTGCGATACCGATTTGATAAACCGGATCGGAAGGTTTTGGATCGAGTAGAGCACGAGTTGAAGGTCATTCATCAGATGGGGTTCTGCTCTTATTTTCTCATCAATTGGGACATTGTAAACTATTCTAGATCCAAAGGATATTTTCATGTTGGTCGTGGAAGTGGTGCGAATAGTTTGATAGCTTACTTGTTGAAAATTACTGATGTTGACCCTATTGAGTTAGATTTATACTTTGAGCGTTTCATCAACCCGCATCGGACCTCGCCACCCGATTTTGACATTGACTTCAGTTGGACAGATCGCAACGATGTGACGAAGTATATGTTCGATAAACACGGTTGGGATCGAGTGGCCTTGCAGGCGACTTACAGCACATTCAAAGACAAGGCAGTTTCACGCGAATTAGGTAAAGTATTGGGAGTGCCAGCAGCAGAGATAGATATGCTCCAGAAACTTGCTCCAAGACACAACATTGGCAAGTATGGCGATCTCATTCTCAAGTACGGGGCGTTGATTCAAGACTTTCCCAGTCATCTCAGCATTCATAGCAGCGGTATTCTTATTTCAGAAGAACCAATAAGTACTTATAGCCCTACGTTCATGCCGCCTAAGGGGTTCCCTACCATTCAGTTTGATATGATTGTGGCGGAAGACTTGGGCTTGTACAAGTTTGATATTCTGAGCCAGCGCGGTTTAGGTAAAATCAAAGATTCGGTAGAAATCATTCGCCAAAACAGAGGTGTTGAGGTAGATGTGCATGACATCAAGCGTTTTAAACAAGATGATAAAATCAGAGTCTTACTGCGCGAGGCGCGTGCAATAGGCTGCTTTTATGTGGAGTCGCCCGCCATGCGGCTTCTACTGACAAAGCTGAGAGCCGAAGACTACATTGGTTTGGTAGCCGCTAGTTCGGTTATCCGACCTGGTGTGGCGCGCTCGGGTATGATGCGCGAATACATCATGCGTTTTCGAGATAAGGCGCGCAGAGAGGCTGCCCGTGAAGCCATTCCGGAGTTGTATGACATCTTAGCGGAAACCTATGGAGTGATGGTCTATCAAGAAGATGTGATTCGTGTGGCACACTATTTTGCGGATCTCGACCTGGCTGATGCAGATATTCTGAGGCGTGGCATGAGTTGGAAATTCAAGCAACGCAACGAGTTTCATCGCGTGAAGCAGCGGTTTTGGGATAACTGCCGAAAGAAGGGCTATGGTGAAGAGTTGGTGAAAAAGGTGTGGTTTGAAGTAGAGAGCTTTGCCAACTTCGCTTTCGCAAAAGGGCATTCAGCGTCTTATGCTGTAGAGAGCTATCAAACCTTGTTCCTGAAAGCCTATTATCCGATAGAATACATGGTGGCCACAGTAAACAATGGCGGTGGCTTTTATCGACCTGAGCTGTATATACACGAAGCGCGGATGCACGGAGCAGAAGTAGAGGCGCCTTGTTTGATGCGCAGTGAAATGAAGACTATAGTTCAAGGCAAAACCATCATTTTGGGTTTTCATGCCATTCGCGATTTGGATAGTAGAACCGTGGGTCTGTTGCTCAAGGCTAGGGAAGAAGCGCCTTTTGAATCCATTGCTGACTTTGTTGATCGTGTGTCGGTGGGAGTAGAGCAGCTGGAGCTTTTGGTGAAATCAGGTGCTTTTCGATTTACTGGAAAAAACAAAAAGGAATTGACATGGCAGTCGCGCTTATTGCTAGGGAAAGCTCCAAAAAAAGACATGCAGCCGCGCCTGTTTACTCCACAGCCCAAACCTTACACTTTTCCGGATTTGTACACTGCTCCACTAGAGGATGCCTTTGATCAGATTGAATTGCTGGGCTACCCGTTATGTGATCCGTTTATGTTGGCAAAGCACAGCATGAAAGGCGGAATATTGGCGGCAGATGTGCCTGAGTATTTGGGCAAGACGGTGGTGGCTTATGGTTATTTGGTTACTGCTCGGAAAACCCACACAGCCAAGGGCGAAACCATGTTTTTTGGCAACTTTATCGACCGCAAAGGTTATTTCTTGGACACGGTGCACTTTCCGCCCGTGGCAAAAGCATATCCCTTCACTGGGCGTGGTATTTACCGTGTAGTGGGTAAGGTCACTGAAGAGTTTGGCTGCTTTCAAATTGAAGCGGCTGAAATGCATCGCGTGGCCTATGTGGAGGATCCTCGATATGCAGAAGAGCCTGTACAGAAAAGAGCGAAACAGCTACAGCCATTGGATGAACCAGCCATTGCTACAGTGAACGATAATAACAATGTGAAGTATTTTAGGAAGAAGAAATGAAAACGATCAAAGGCCAAGGAGCGCAGATTAATCCTAAGAACCGATTCGTTGTGAATGAGTTGGAGCGCGAGCCAGAGTATTTAGAATACTTAGCAGCAGAGGAAGAAGAGGAGGTGGCGCAAACGGAGATCATCGAAACCTTCCCCAAGACCATCGTAAACAAAGTGCCGAGTCCTGACGTGCCCATGGACTGGTCTGTCAATCCCTATCAAGGTTGTGAACATGGCTGTGCGTATTGCTATGCAAGATCAACCCATGAGTATTGGGGATACAGTGCTGGAGTGGATTTTGAGCGCAAAATTTTGGTCAAAAAGAATGCAGCCGCGTTGCTAGAAGCAAAATTGAAATCGAGAGCATGGATTGTTTCTCCGATCATGTTTAGCGGAAACACCGATTGCTATCAACCCATTGAACGGAAGTTGGAGATAACCCGCCAGTGTTTGGAAGTGCTGTTGAAATACAAGCACCCGGTTGGTATCATTACTAAAAACGCCCTGATTCAAAGAGATTTAGACCTGCTGACTCAGTTGGCTGATGAAAACCTTGTTCATGTTGTGATGAGTATTACCACTCTAGATGAAGATCTCAGAAGGTCCATGGAGCCTAGAACCGCCAGCGCAAAGCGAAGGTTGGAGACCATTGAAAAACTTACAAAGGCTGGAATTCCAGTATCGGTAAATATGGCTCCAATCATTCCAGGATTGAACAGTCATGAGATATTTAATCTGCTCAAGGCGGTAAAGGATGCAGGAGCAAGAGACGCAAATTACATCATGGTAAGACTGAATGGTCCCGTAGCGGATGTGTTTGCCCATTGGGTGAAAAGCGCATATCCAGATCGTGCAGACAAGGTGTTAAACCACATTTTAGGAGCGCACGATGAAAGTTTGGGCAGCAACGAATTTGGTGCTAGAATGAGAGGCTCAGGCAAAATGGCCGAGCAAATTCGAGATACATTCAAACTGGCTCGAAAACAGATTTTTGGTGAAGTCGAAAAAGTAGAATTGAACTGCAATTCATTCCTGCGACCAAGTTCGAACGGACAACTTAATCTGTTTTAGTCGTTAGATAACAATTTGTCAATTGAATGTGAATCATTAAATTTCGAAAAAAATTAAACTTTATTACGATGAAACATTCAATTTTTCTTCTAATTGCTATTGCTTTTGGAATATCAGCAAACTCCCAAACTCTATCAGTAACTAATACTACAACCTGCGACCTCGAGGTTGTGGTATACTATGACCCCGGAGGTGGATGTACTAGTAAATGAGCGGTTACTACTTGTATTTTTGCAAACACAACAACCCCAACCCCGGTGTACACTCTTGGGACAGGAGAAACTTATCACCATGTTGAAGTATATTCATACGGAGCATGTGCAACCAATAGAACATGCATTGATAGCGGAGTAATTGGTTTTCAAGCTGGAATTTGGGCTTGCACACTTGTTTATCCTGCCGCTACTACGTTTCAAGATAATTGCGTTCATTGCGGGGGCGGGGTCATCAATCTCGGGATGGCGCAAATTGCATCCAACTATCAATTAGACATTACACCATAGAAAATTTTATACGACCAATAAAAATTTATTGTGCCTACTCATTCGGTAATTTTGAGTAATGAGACTTGCACTAGCACTCATCTTAATTAGCTCTATTTTATTCAGTTTTGGGCAAGGAACCACTAGCCACTGGTGCTTTGGAGATAGCGCCTCAATCCAGTTCCAGAATTTTAGTCCAAATAGCCTTGGAAATAGTATAATGAAATCTGAAAAGGGTACTGCCACAATAAGCAGTGCCACTGGGGTTCTTGAGTACTATTCTAGACCTGATACGGTATATAGCAGCCAGCATAATGTAGTTGTAAATGGTTCTGGTATTCGGGGTGATGAAATGGCCACTCAAGCAGCGCTAATCATGCCCCATCCGGTAAATCCAGATTGGCATTTTTTGGTGACGAACAAGGTTTTTGACAGTAACCCTGATTCAAATGGCCTTTACCTAAGTCAAATTAGGAAAACCATCGATAGTCCAACTGGGAAGTTTATCGAATCGATGAAGAATGTACTCCTATTTAATAATGTAAGTGAAAGCTTTACTTCAACGCATCATGCCAATGGTAAGGATGTGTGGATTACAACAAGAATACCATATTCAGATACATTAGTGTCAATATTGATTGGTGAATTTGGAGCTGTTGGATCTCCAGTATATTCTGTGACGAGTGTTCCGTGTCAATATGCTTCTTCTGGTCAATTGAAGTCGTCACCTTCAGGCGAGTACCTATCGGAGGTGTTTTGGGTTTCTAGTGTGTTTGATCCAGTAGCCGCGATTCATAAATTCGATAGGACGACTGGACTAGTTTCAGAATCTGTTGGTATCGCACCTTATCCATCTTCATGGACATACACAACCTATGGGACAGAATTTTCTCAGGACTCAAAGCGGGTCTATTTATCCTATTTCTCACAACTACCGTTTTCAACAATCCAACAATACTCCATTCAGGTATTTGATTCAACCACGATCTCTGACTCTAGGGTTCAAATTGGAGATTCTATATATGGAGTGTTTTCAATGCAAATAGGTATAGATTCTAGGATTTATACCGCCACCCGAAAAAACTTTCTTGGTTGTATCTATAATCCCAGTGACTCAGGCTTGGCTGCTAATTATGTTGACTCAGCTTTACACTTGACTCATGGTGTAAGTAATCAAGGTTTACCAGATTTCATACAAACATCCTTTCATCCCGCATATTTCGATTATGTTAGGAATTGTAGTCATCGATCCACAAGGTTTTATCATAGAAATCCCGCGATTGACAGCGTGTTTTGGAACTTCGGGGATACAGCTACAGGTGCGCTCAACTTTAGTAGTGAAGTGAATCCTGAGCATCAATTTTCTTCGGCCGGCACTTTTGGGGTAACATCGATTATACATCACGATAGTATCATTGATACCTTCTATCGGGAAATTGTCATCATTGACCGACCTAGTTTTGGTTCAATGCCATTGGAGTATCACAGATGTATCGGAGATACGGTCGAAATTGTTGTTCCCATATCTGATCGATACACCGAGTTTGGGTGGAGCGATAATTCATCAGATAGCATCCGAATTTTTAACGAAAGCACTTCTCTAGTGCTGACACTGGCTAACTTCTGCGATACCATTCGCGACACTTTTGAGTTATATTTTGACCCGTCTTTTCAATTTGACTTAACCGCAGATACGGTAATTTGCGATGACTCAGCTTTTACCATCGACCCCAAAATAGAT
>Ga0181596_10004810_pt1 | contig 12070 bp, 7 predicted proteins | sample 041ome_6_FD_148655 | JGI IMG/M metagenome (GOLD analysis project Ga0181596, IMG submission 148655) | Coastal salt marsh microbial communities from the Groves Creek Marsh, Skidaway Island, Georgia - 041402US metaG (spades assembly) | ecosystem: Environmental > Aquatic > Marine > Intertidal zone >... | reverse complement strand
TGTTCTTGCTTTTCCATAACCTCGCCAATGCCCATTGGGACAAAATCGAACTCTTCCATAATGGCTTCACGAGGAATATCGCGGCCTTTTAAAGTATTTTCACAAGCCACGAAAATGATGCCGCGTTCCTTCAAAGCGAGAAGTTCTTCGCGGTATTCCGAGCGTTCCTTGTGCAGAAGATCGAGCCCAGGACCGTGACAAACGACTTCGATCGTGATCTCTTCACCGTAGCCATTTTTGAGGTTGTTCAGCTGCTTTATTAATCCGTTTTGCACTTTAGGATTGTTGTCGACCATTTGTACAACGAGCTTATGCGGGGTATTTTGGGCAATGACCTTCATAGGGGTGAATGAGACCATGCTCAAAGCGAAGAGTAGGAGCGTGCGGAAAATAGATTTCATAGTGAAGTGAATTTTATGAGCGTAAAGTTCGCAAAAGGAATCGGACCCTAGTGGAACCTACATCACAGTTTACGAGCCTTCAATGAATAGACCAGTGGGAATAGGCCTTCGCGCCCCTTGATTTGATAACGGCCCGGAGCAGGAGAAGTTGCCTCAAACAAGGCATAGGGGGACCAATTATGCTCTCCAAAGAAAATAAAGTCGCGTTCGGGATGTTCCGCAATCGGTAATACGATATCGCTAATACTGTGGTTCCACGTATAGTTTTTCATTCGTTTCGCCTCAGGAGATGCATAGCTGCCTTCGCGTTCTTCTACGATCACTCCTGTATTGAAGTAGGGGTAGGCGATGTTTTCAAACTTATCGTCCAAAATCCATAACACGGGGTGGAAATCGGCCATAATCAGTTCACCACCAGATTTGAGGTAGGAAAAGGCGGCGTCCATCCAAGGTCTTACATCTGGATGCCATCCTAGTACACCATACGAGGCGAAAACCACATCGAATTCGCCCACGAGATCTGGTTGAATCTCACAAGCATCTGCGCAAATCCAATGTGCATTAATACCGCATTCAGCCGCGAGTTTCTCCGCTTGTTCAATGGCAACAGGACTAAAATCCAAGCCCCAAATTTCCTGTGCACCTAAGGTCTTCAATGAAAGAGTATCCTGTCCAAAATGACATTGCATGTGCAGCACTTTTTTACCCGTAAGGTTGGGCAGTAGGTCGCGCTCGATGGAGTGCAATGTCATGGGGTTCTTGAGAAATGCTTTCGCATCGTAAAACTTGGATTGAGGATGAAGCGAAGCCCAATGATTCCACAATGCCAAGTTTGCTACTTTATGTTCTTCTGTGATTTTTGCCATCATCGTCCGTATTTCTCCAAGGCCTCCTGTCGTTCTTTTTCGCGCTCATATTCCTCATAACAGCTGAGGAGTGAGACTAGAAATTGGTAATCATTGAAGGTGCGAATCTCCGTCTCAGAGTACTTGCAATAGAACATAAAAGCCTCCATTTCAGCCTTTGGAATGCCCGTTAATTCTTCAATTATCTCTCGATTAGTTCCTTCTTCCAACTTTCGCCGGTAATAATCTTCTCGTTGTAATTCTCGGAGTGCCTGGAGTTGCCTTGGACGCTTACCGAAGCTGTAATATAGGAGGTCCAAGGGATTGGCAAGGGTAGGAGCCACGGCTTGTGGTGTGCGAATATCTTTATTTGCTGGTACTCGAGGCGCTCCCCTAGGCATGGTTCTGGGATTATTCGAGGTAATTGCATAGATGCTCACTTCGTCGAGTAGGTAATTTCTTGGTATAAGCCGTATTTCCTGTTCATCCTTGATTACGGCGAGTAATGCACTATCGATCGCGAGATAGTAAAATTGGTATCCCACATTCGAAACAATTAGGGTATCGCCCTTGGAAACGGGTATTTCAAAATATCCGATTCCATTCGAGACGGTCCCGAAATACGTCTTGTTGTTTACCACGTAAGAATTTGGTAGCGCAAAAGATGAGTCTCGGTCTACAATCGTCCCTTTCAATACGTAACTTTGGGCGTGTGCTTGTGGAAGGCACATTCCCAAAAGGAACAAACAAACAATTACAAACTTTTTATAATACACAGTTCTCATGTCAGACGACGGTCAAAAGGTCATTTTTTCGATGTCAAAGGTGAGCAAGATCTTACCTCACAACAATAAGGCCATACTCAAGGACATCTACCTTTCATTTTTCTATGGAGCCAAAATAGGCATCTTAGGTTTAAACGGTTCGGGTAAATCCACACTTTTAAAAATCATTGCTGGCGTAGAAAAGAGCTACCAGGGGGATGTCGTTTTTGCACACGGCTATACTGTTGGGTATTTGGAGCAAGAACCGCAGCTAGAAGCAGGTAAGACGGTAATGGATATTGTTAAAGAAGGGGCTGCTGAAACCGTGGCTGTACTCGAGGAATACAATAGCATTAACGACCAATTTGGATTGCCAGAAGTCTACGAGAATCCAGATAAAATGGACGCGTTGATGGCGCGCCAAGCGGAGCTTCAAGATAAAATTGATGCGACCAATGCATGGGAATTGGATACCATGCTTACTCGCGCAATGGACGCATTAAACTGTCCACCTGCAGATCAACTCGTTGATCACCTATCGGGTGGGGAAGCACGTCGTGTAGCGCTCTGTCGTCTGCTTATTCAAACCCCTGATGTATTGCTTCTGGATGAGCCAACCAACCACTTGGACGCGGAAAGTATTCTATGGTTGGAGCAACACCTTCAACAGTACAAGGGAACGGTAATAGCCGTAACCCACGACCGCTACTTCCTCGATAATGTTGCCGGATGGATCTTGGAATTGGACCGAGGGGAGGGCATTCCTTGGAAAGGAAATTACAGCTCATGGTTGGATCAGAAGACGACTCGTTTGGCTCAAGAAGAAAAGCAAGCCTCAAAGCGACGTAAAACATTGGAGCGAGAACTAGAATGGGTTCGCATGAATCCAAAAGGACGTCAGAGCAAGAGCAAGGCACGTTTGAATAACTACGAATCCATGCTTGCACAGGAGGATAAAGAGAAAGAGAGCAAATTAGAGATTTTCATCCCTGCCGGTCCTCGCTTGGGTACCAATGTGATTAATGCCAAAAACGTGCGCAAAGCATTTGGTGAGAAGTTACTCTATGAGGATTTGAATTTTACGCTACCGCCAGCAGGAATCGTTGGTATTGTAGGTCCCAATGGTGCGGGTAAGACCACCATTTTTAAAATGATCATGGACCAACTGCAGCCGGATGCTGGTAATTTCGAAGTAGGGGATACCGTTAAGATTTCCTATGTAGATCAAAGCCACGAAAAACTGAATCCGGAGAAAACAATTTTTGAAGTCATCGGTGATGGGACAGAGGAAGTTATGCTTGGAAATCAGCGCACCAATGCGCGCGCTTATTTGAGCAGGTTCAACTTTGCTGGAGGCGATCAAGGAAAAAAAGTGGGTGTACTTTCTGGGGGTGAACGCAACCGATTACACCTTGCTATGGCATTAAAAGAAGGGGGTAATGTATTACTTCTAGACGAGCCCACCAATGACCTTGATATCAACACATTACGCGCGCTCGAAGAGGCCCTTGATAACTTTGCCGGATGTGCAGTTATTATCTCTCACGATCGCTGGTTCTTGGACCGAGTTTGTACGCATATTTTGGCGTTCGAAGGAGAGTCTCAAGTCTATGCTTTTGAAGGTTCTTTCTCAGAATACGAGGAGAATAAATTAAAACGATTGGGTCGAAGTGAACCAACGCGTTTCAAATACAAGAAACTGATGAAGAACGACTAAAAGAGTCGCTCTGAAAAAAATGAGGAAGCCCGCAAACACCATGCGGGCTTCTTTGTTATCTTAACGAACCTATCAAAGAAAAACCCGATGAGAATAAACCGTTCTGATGCTCAGCAAGAAACGCTCGAGCTTATTCGCCAAACTGCACAAGATTTTGCCGAAACACGCATAAAACCCCATGTAATGGAATGGGATGAAGCGCAACATTTCCCAGTGGACCTTTTTAAAGAAATGGGCCAATTAGGCTTTATGGGTGTGCTTGTTCCCGAGCAGTATGGTGGCGCAGGACTGGGTTACCAAGAATACATTACCATTATCGATGAAATTGCACAAGTCTGTGGTTCCATTGGACTTTCTGTTGCCGCACACAACAGCCTCTGTACGGGGCACATTCTTCAATTTGGCACAGAGGAGCAAAAGCAACGCTGGCTACCCAAATTGGCTACTGCTGAGTGGATTGGCGCTTGGGGCCTAACAGAAACGGGCACTGGTTCTGATGCTGGAGGCATGGACACAACAGCCGTTCTCGACGGGGATCATTGGGTTTTAAATGGTTCGAAAAACTGGATCACTCACGCTATTTCTTCGGAAATCGCAGTCGTCATGGCGCGTACCGGTGAAAAGGGCGATAGCCACGGTATGAGCGCTTTTGTTATCGAAAAAGGTACTCCTGGTTTCACTGCGGGGAACAAGGAAAATAAATTGGGCATGCGTGCCTCGGAAACAGCTGCACTCTATTTCGATAACTGTCGTATACCAAAGGAAAATATTCTCGGGAATAAAGGTGAGGGGTTCATTCAAGCCATGAAAATCCTCGACGGTGGTCGTATTTCGATCGCCGCCTTAAGCATCGGAATTGCTAAAGGTGCTAAAGCTGCTGCTGTGGCCTATGCAGACGAGCGCCAACAGTTCGGGAAGAAAATCCGTCAATTCCAGGGCGTGAGTTTTAAACTTGCGGACATGGCGACGAAGATCTACGGGGCTGAGCTTATGACAAGACATGCTGCTGCCTTGAAAGAAGAAGGCAAACCAATGACGCAAGAAAGTGCCATGGCGAAACTATATGCCTCAGAAATTTCCACAGAAGTTGCTAATGAAGCCGTCCAAGTTTTTGGAGGATATGGATACACGAAAGATTATCCTGTAGAGAAATTTTACCGCGATTGTAAATTATGCACTATCGGGGAGGGAACCTCTGAGATACAGAAGGTTGTTATTTCGAGAAATCTATACAAATAGGCTACTTATTGCGACGGCAACGCTCGCTGCAAAACTTTACTTCGTTCCAATTTTTCTCCCATTTTTTGCGCCATGCAAACGGTCGTTTGCAAACGGGACAAACTTTTTCAGGTAAATGGGGTTTTTTGTGCATATGAATGATCAAACATTTTCAAACGAGCAAAGTTCGCCGAAAAGTCCTGGCTTAGATCAAAGGAGCATAGACCGCATCATAGAAATGGCATGGGAAGATCGTACACCCTTTGATGCCATTCTCGAACAATTCGGCATTGCTGAGTCAGATGTTATTAAACTGATGCGCCGTGAGATGAAACCCTCTTCTTTTCGCATGTGGAGAGCACGTGTACAAGGAAGGAATACAAAACATAGAGCACTGCGCGGATTCAAAGTTGGACGCAATAAAAGCGACCAACAAAGACACATCACTTTGAACAAGATGTCAAAGCGAAAATAATATCTATATAATCTCCTTAAAAACAATCTCTTATGTCGCTTACTCATTGTTAGTAAGCGCTGTGTTTTTGTGCTTTTAAGTATGAAATTATTACCCTATTTTCGATGTTCAACTATGTTGTTATGAAATTGAGACGAATTTTAACTGTTCTGGTATTCACGTTGATGGCTTTTCAGAGCCAAGCCACCCACATTATGGGGGGAGAAATCATCTGGGAATGTAGACCTAACGGTAAGTATAGATTTACCTTGGTAGTGTATCGCGATTGTGGTGGGACGACTTTGCCTACTTCAGCCCAAACCTTGGGCACCAATTGTGGTACGTCAATCTCATGTAGTTATATCACCACAGTGGATGTAGTACCGTCTTGTTATACGGGTACTACTTCTTGTTCTGGAGCGACATCAGGTTCAGGGAAAATGCAGAAATACATATACCGTTCCGCTGATATCCAATTGACGGGAACACCTCCAGCGGGTGGCTGGTATTTTACTTGGAGTAGCTGCTGTAGACCAACTTCTATTTCAAATATATCTTCACCATCTTCTGCGTCGTACATGCTCCGTGCAATTATGTATCCGTACACCCCACCTGGCAGTACTTCGGCACTAACAGCTACTACCGGGGGTAACCCAACTTGTTTTGACAGTTCACCAAACTTTTTGGAGGATCCACAAGTAATTTCATGTACCGGTGTAGATGTAGTCTACAATAACCTTGGTTATGACCCAGATTTGGATTCGTTATTCTACGATTGGTCTTATCCATGGGATGCATCGACCTTTTCGGCGAATCCGTCTTCGAACTCGGTAAACTTTGCGTCTGGATATTCTTACAACAGCCCTATGCCTTCTACAGGAAGCAGTACAGGGGCCGATATTGATAACGAAACAGGAGAGGTTACTTTCAACTCCGCTGTTGCGGGTTCATGGGCGACCTGTGTTAAGATTGAGGAATGGCGTTGTGGTCAGCTCATCGGGGAGGTATATCGTGATATTCCAATCGTTACCCTTTCATGTACACCACCGACAGGATTGTGTTCAGCAGCATTTGTGGATGAAGAACCTGAAATGTCCTTAACGATTGATTCCTCTCTAGCGAATCCAACGATCCTTACTCCTGTAACCAACCTTGCGGGGGATACCATTTATTACTACACGGAAGTATATCCAGGCGATACCGTACGATTTAAAATTTCTTCGGCAGATCCATATCCTAACCCAAACTGTTCGTCTCAGAACATTCAGTTTAAGGCATCAGGCGGTAACTTAAGTTCTGCTGCAAACTACAGTAATCCAAATAACTGTTTGTTTAACCCGCCATGTGCCACATTATCCTCATTAAACCCTGGTAATGTGTTTACCTATCCGGGTATCAATAATGTCCAATTCAACTGGTATATTGACTGTAATCACCTGTTTTACCAACAGTATCAGTGTGGTAATTTGAAGTCTGAATATTCGTTCTATCTACGAATGCAGGATGATCAATGTCCAATCAACCGATTTGCCTATAAGAAGGTAGTTGTGAAGGTTAAGAACTACATGCCAGAATTACCGGATATTGGAAATGCCTGTGTTTACCAAGATGACCTTGGGGTCAGCTTTGATTGGGTGGCGAATCCTGATACAGGTTTCAATTGGGATTACTACTTAATCAATCGTATCGATACATTGGGGAATACAGCGGTTATTGATACGATTTTCGACTGGGCAACTCAGACCTACACCGATGCAACTGCAGATCCTAATGCTGTGAACGGATATACTATTCAAGTAGCAGGAGGTTGTGGTCTTCTTTCAGATCCAACGGATACACTTCAGAATGTACGAGTTAACCTTCAAGCGTTCCCGCCACCGCCGAACTCTTCAGTTGCGGTACTAAACTGGAATACTTGGTTAAGAGGGGATACCAACACAGTGTACGATGTATGGGTTGAAGCACCGATTAATTCAGGTTCTTGGGTACAGATTGGAAGTACAGATGACTTCACGTACACGGATTCAGTAGCGTTCTGTGGTGAGTGGTTGAACTACCAAGTACGTTATCATACGACATGTGAGAGCACCACTGACAGTGGATTCTTCTCCGATAAAACACCTCCATCACCAGTGGTCTTTGACAGCGTTACGGTGGCTAATGGAAATCTTGCCGCATTATCATGGGCCGGTTCTTCCGATAGCGATGTGGTGTTCTATCGTATTTACAGAAAGGATAATTCTGGTTTTTACCAACCCATTGATTCTATTTCAGCGGCAGATCACGCTACCTCCATGCCATGGATTTATGCACTATCAAACGCAGAGAATGAAAGTGAGACGTATCTAATTACCGCTGTCGATAGTTGTGGTAATCAGAGTTCGGTTGGGAACACTATTCCTTCCAGCACCATATTCTTGAACCTTGGTGTTGATCCATGTGATGGCTATGCACGAATTCGCTGGAACACCTACAAAGAATGGACTCAAACACAGCCCGCTGCTTACAACCTTTATGCAGATATCACCGATCCTTTAGGAGGAGTGATCACTGGGGTATTGCTAAAAGGAGGGAATCTTGACACGACCTTCAATCATTACGGTATTATTAATGGATATACCTACTGTTACTACGTAAGAGCAGTAGATACTACAGGTACTATTTCGTCAACTTCGAACCGTGTATGCAATAGCTCAGCAGTTGTTCAAGGTTCTAAAGTTCTTTACCTCGGTCGTGCATCCGTGAATTCTCAAAATGGAGTGGATCTGTATGCATATATCGACAAGGATGCGGACGTTATTGATTTCCAGATTCAACGTGCTGACGACCTCATCGGTCCATATTTGACCATTGGAACCGTTGCTAAACCCGCACTGGGTCCCTGGGAGGTTAAATTCATTGACTTTACCGGTGATCCAAACAGTCGTCGTTACTACTATAGAATAGCATCCCGTGATTCATGTGGTGCTATGGATACCATATCAAATCTAGGAACTAACGTTCTCTTAAATGTTGAAGCTATCGGTAACTTAACGAATCAATTGATGTGGACATCGTATCGCGATTTCGATGCTGGAGTAGATGTGTATGAAATTTACCGTTCCATAAATGGCGGTGGTTCGTATTCTCTTGCCGGTAGCACTAGTGACACGGCATTCCTAGATGATATCAAGCCGTTTTCAACTAGTAAGGGCAAGTTCTGTTATTATGTGAAGGCAGTTGCAAAAGATGGAATTATTCCTTGGAGGGATGAATTTGGCGAGAAATTCAATGCTCGTTCGAATGTCGCTTGTGCCGTACACAAAGCACGTTTATGGGTGCCAAGTGCCTTCAATCCTAAATCAGATGTAGTTGAAAACCGCATTTGGAAACCTCAAGGCGTCTTTGCTAGACCAGATAGTTACACATTATTCATTCAAAACCGTTGGGGACAAGAAGTCTTCAGAACGAACGATCTGAATGAAGGTTGGGATGGTATGATTGGTGGTAACGAAGCCAAGATGGGGGTTTATACCTATTATATTAAGTACAGAAGCATTGAAGACGTGCCGATTGAAGAGCGCGGTAACTTCACCTTATTGTACTAATTGTTAAAAGAATATAAAACCTTTACGGGCGGCCACAGGCCGCCCGTTCTGTTTCATTTAAATTGCTTAATTTTGGGCGCAATTCAAATCGGAATTGCAATGCCTTACAACAACGACAAAGTCCTCAGTTTAGGTTTGACGTACGATGATGTACTTCTCGTACCGAATTACTCTGAAGTATTACCAAGAGATGTAGATTTAAGTTCCAAGTTCACTAGAAACATTGGGATGAAAACTCCAATTGTATCCGCAGCGATGGATACGGTTACTGAAAGCGCTATGGCTATTGCTATCGCACAGGAGGGAGGTATTGGCGTTATTCATAAAAACATGACCATCGAACAACAAGCGATGGAGGTTCGCAAAGTGAAACGTGCAGAGAGCGGAATGATTTTAGATCCGGTTACCTTATCTAAGGACTCTACAGTACGTGATGCCAAAGCGATGATGGCAGAGTTTAGAATTGGTGGTATCCCTATTACCGATGAGAATAAAGTCTTGGTCGGTATCATTACAAATCGTGATTTGCGCTTTGAAAAAGACAATGACCGTCTGATTAACGATGTTATGACCAAGGGCAATTTGATAACCACTAAGCCCAATGGTACAATGGAGGAAGCGGAAGCGATTCTCCAAGAACATAAAATTGAGAAACTACCAGTAGTTGATGAGAACTACAAGTTGGTCGGTTTGATCACATATCGAGATATCACTAAAATCAAGATTAAACCCAATGCGAATAAAGACCAATATGGTAGACTTCGCGTTGCAGCTGCAGTTGGGGTTACCCATGACGTAGTTGAACGTGTAGCGGCGCTTCATGAGAGCGGCGTGGATGCGGTTATTATTGATACTGCACACGGTCACACTAAGGGTGTGGTAACTGCATTAAAAAGCGTTAAAGCTAAATTTCCTTCATTAGACGTCGTTGTTGGAAATATTGCAACAGCCGAGGCAGCGTTGTATTTGATGGAGGCTGGTGCGGATGCTGTAAAAGTTGGAATTGGGCCAGGGTCCATCTGTACAACTCGTATCGTGGCAGGTGTCGGTTATCCTCAGCTTAGTGCGGTTATGGAAGTCGCAAAAGCCATCCAAAATAGAATTCCAGTAATCGCAGATGGTGGTATTCGATTCACTGGTGATATCGTCAAAGCCATTGCTGCAGGAGCGGATAGTGTAATGCTCGGCTCAATGTTCGCTGGAACAAAAGAAAGCCCGGGTGAAACCGTTATTTACGAAGGGAGAAAGTATAAGACCTACCGAGGCATGGGTTCTGTGGAAGCAATGACCGACGGTTCAAAAGACCGTTACTTCCAAGATGTGGAGGACGATGTGAAAAAATTGGTACCTGAAGGTATCGTTGGCCGTGTGCCCTATAAAGGTGAAGTTGGTGAAGTGATGTACCAATTCATCGGTGGATTACGCGCTGGAATGGGCTATTGCGGTTCCAAAGACGTAAACACTTTAAAAGAAACTGCTCGTTTTGTACAAATTACCAGTGCAGGGATGTCTGAAAGTCATCCGCACAATGTGAGCATTACAAGAGAAGCACCTAACTACAGTAGATAAATGAAAAGAATCAGTTTTGTACTCCTTGCGGCTTTAGCAATGGGGTTGGGCGCAAATGCCCAAGAAAAATCCATCCTATTTGAAGTAGGAGATGCGGTTCAGGTCACTGCTGAAGAGTTTAAAGCAGTATATCAAAAGAACAAAGGAGTAGGAGCAGCGATTGATCCAAAAACTCCAGAAGAATACCTGGACCTTTACATTACATTCAAATTAAAAATTGCAGAAGCATATGCGCAACAGCGCGACACAGCTTCTCAGTTTAAGAGTGAATTCGGAGGCTATAGAGCTCAGTTGGCAAAGCCTTACCTCAGTGATCAAGGAGCAGAGCAAGAATTGCTAGATGAGGCTTATGCGCGCATGAAAGAAGAGGTTCGTGCTGCACACATTATGATTGCCTTAGATGGTGATGCTCTTCCAGCCGATACGTTAAAAGTATACAACCAATTGTTAGAATTGCGTTCGACGATATTGAAAGGCAAATTGACGTTTGAAAATGCAGCTCGTACACAGAGTGCGGATACTTGGAGTGCGAAGCAAGGAGGAGATTTAGGTTTCTTTACTGCTTTTAGCATGGTTTACCCATTTGAATCGGCGGCTTACGGCCTTGAAATTGATGAGATTAGTATGCCTATTCGTTCTCAGTATGGCTATCACTTAATCAAATTATTGGATCGCCGACCTGCAAGTGGTACGGTGCGTGTACGTCATATTTTCTTTGGTTCAAACAGTGGCGCCGAGCCAGCTCAAGCCCAACGTGCAGAACGAAGTGCGAATGAAATCTACACGCGCTTGCAGAATGGCGAGAACTTCATGGATTTATTGGAATACAGTGAAGACCGCAGGACAAAAGATAAGATGGGTGAGTTACCGGAATTTGGAATCAATAAGATGATGCCAGCATTCGAAGACGCTGCTTTTGCCTTAGAAAATCCTGGCGATTACAGTGCACCTGTCCAAACGTCTATTGGTTGGCATGTAATCCAATTGATTGAAAAAAAGCCAATCGGTTCTTATGAATCATTGGAAAAGGAATTGTCTAGAAAAGTTAAGCGAGACAGTCGTAACACCATTGGTGCGAAGCGATTTGTGAAGCAGTTGAAGCAAGATTACAACTTTAAAGTTGACGAGCGTGGCTATGCGTATGCTAAGAAGTTGGTTGATATGACTTCATTTGCTGCACATACTTGGGAAGTACCAAATCGATTCCAAGATAGAACGGTCGCTACTTTTGCTGATCAAAGTGTTAAGGTTGGTCAATTACTTGAGTTTTGGGCTCAAAACCAAAATGTCGAAGTAGGTGGAAAAGGCGATGAGTTCTTGCGTTTACAATTTAATACGCTCTGTAACGATAAGGTCGTAGCTTACGAGGACAGCCAGCTAGAACGCAAGCATGCGGATTTCAGAAACTTGGTTAGAGAATACAAAGAAGGTATTTTATTGTTTGATCTTACCCAGGATGAGGTTTGGGAAAAGGCCGCTAAGGACAGTTCAGGTATCGCCGATGAATACGAGTTG
>Ga0181596_10004800_pt1 | contig 12090 bp, 12 predicted proteins | sample 041ome_6_FD_148655 | JGI IMG/M metagenome (GOLD analysis project Ga0181596, IMG submission 148655) | Coastal salt marsh microbial communities from the Groves Creek Marsh, Skidaway Island, Georgia - 041402US metaG (spades assembly) | ecosystem: Environmental > Aquatic > Marine > Intertidal zone... | reverse complement strand
TTTACGATATTGAGACCGGATTGGGGAGAAAAACATTGCGAATCAGTATCTTCGGCAGTGGCTACGTGGGACTGGTGCAGGCGGCAGTGTTCTCCGAGGTCGGGCACAAGGTCACCTGTATGGATATCGACCCCGCCCGCATCGAACGCATTCAGGGGGGTGACCTGCCCTTTTACGAACCTGGCCTGAACGACCTCGTGCAAGCGGGCATAGCGCAAAACACGCTTTGTTTTACCGACGACACTGCGGAAGCCATTGAGGCCAGCGATTATCTCTTTATTTGCGTTGGCACGCCCGCGGCAGCCGACGGCAACGCTGACTTGCAGTACGTGATATCCGTTGCGGAGGGCATCGCGGCACATATGAGCACCCGCAAAGTCGTGGTCAATAAATCTACCGTCCCCGTGGGCACAGCCGACAAGGTAGCGGAGTGCATTGCGGCCGGATTAGCGGCCCGTAGGGCAGATATCCCTTTTGAGGTGTGTTCCAACCCGGAATTTCTTAAAGAGGGCTCTGCAGTCGCCGATGCGCTAAAACCCGACCGAATCATTATCGGGGCCCGCTCAGAAGCCACCGTGGCCGAGTTCCGTCGCATGTACGAGTCGTTCAACCGCAACCACGACAAAATGATGTTCATGGACCCGCGCAGTGCCGAACTCACCAAGTACGCTGCGAATGCCATGCTGGCCACGAAAATCAGTTTCATTAATGAAATCGCCAATATCGCAGAGGCGGTGGGCGCTGACGTCGAGCTGGTGCGCCAAGGCATCGGCTCTGACCCTCGAATTGGCTATCAATTTATCTACCCCGGCGCGGGTTATGGCGGCTCTTGCTTTCCCAAAGATGTCCAAGCGCTCGATTACCTCGCCAAGCAGAGCGGCACCCCTGCTCAAATCTTGCCTGCAGTACACAACACCAACGAGCGGCAGAAACAGAAGTTGGTCGAGCAGGTCATAGCGCGATTTGGAGCAGACCTGACGAACCGCACCGTCGCGGTGTGGGGCCTGTCTTTCAAGCCGAACACTGACGACATGCGAGAGGCCCCCAGCCGCGTCCTGATTGAGGCTGTATGGAGGGCGGGCGGCAAGGTCAAAGCATTTGATCCACAGGCCATGGAAGCCTGCGAAGCCATCTACGGGCCTCGGGATGACATGAACTACTGCGCGACGAAAGAAGAAGCACTCGACAATGCAGACTGTCTGGTCATCTGCACGGAGTGGAAGCTATTCCGAGCGCCGGATTTTGAGGACATCAAAAAAAGGCTCAACACACCGGTGATCATCGATGGCCGCAACCTTTACAACCCAGAGGACATGGAAGCACTCGACATAGAGTACTTCGGTATTGGACGCGGCCGCTCGGTGGTAGCGCAAACTTGAGCCCGACGCTGCAAGTCGGCTGGCGCGAGTGGGCGGCCCTGCCAGATCTTGGTCTGACTTGGATTAAGGTCAAGGTGGATACAGGCGCCAGAACGAGTGCCCTTCATGCCGGCGATATCGATTATTTCGAAAAGGATGGCGCCGAGTGGGTGAGGTTTTACTTGCGGAGTGTTGCCGGCTCGGATGAAACCGGCGACCGCTGTGAAGCAATCGTGATCGAGTATCGCGAGATCACCGATTCTGGCGGAAACACCGAACGCAGGCCGGTCATTCGCAGCACAACCGTGATCGGCGAACACCAATTTCTTATCGACATTACGCTGACAGACCGCAGTGCAATGCGATTCCCAATGCTTCTGGGCCGCACTGCACTGCCAAGGGATGCGATGGTTTTGCCGAGACATTCATTTCTGCTCGGTGGCAGCCGACACGAACCGCCGGAAACCCGATGAAAATAGGCATACTCTCGCGTAACCCCAAGCTCTACAGCACCTCCAGATTATTGAAGGAGGCCCTCGCGGCCGGTCACGACTGCAGAGTAATCGATACCCTGAAATGCTATATGGACATTAGCTCCGCGAAACCTTCTGTGTGGTATCGCGGAATAGAATTAGAGCATCTGGACGCTATCATCCCCCGCATCGGCGCCTCCATCACTAACTACGGTACGGCAGTGATTCGACAGTTTGAAATGATGGACACCTACTCCTTAGTGGGCTCTATCCCGCTTGGCCGCTCCAGATCCAAGCTAAGGGCGCTGCAACTGCTGTCCAAAAAAGGGCTCGGGATGCCCGCGACGGGATTCGCCCACGACATATCAAATACGCGACAGCTCATTCAATTAGTGGGCGGCGCACCAGTGGTAGTAAAGCTGCTCGAGGGCACTCAGGGACGCGGCGTGGTGCTTGCAGAAACCGCAAAGGCCGCTGAGTCTGTTATAGACGCCTTTAAGGAGCTTAGCGCTGATTTCCTCGTTCAGGAATTTATTAAGGAAGCAGGCGGCTCTGACGTGAGATGTTTCGTCATTGGCGCCAAGGTGGTGGCGGCGATGGAGCGCACATCAGCAGCCGGTGAGTTTCGCTCCAACCTGCATCGTGGTGGTAGCGCCAAACTCACCAAACTCACCAAATTGGAAAGACGCACCGCTATCAAAGCCGCGCAGACTATGGGCCTGAGCGTTGCGGGTGTTGATTTATTGCGCTCCGACCGGGGACCTTTGGTCATGGAGGTCAATTCCTCACCCGGTTTAAGGGGCATTGAGGAAGCCACTGGAGTAAATGTCGCCGGCAAAATAATTGAGTTCATCGAGTCTCACGTTCACACCGGCAAATCGCAGCGCCGTGTGAAGGGATAACACAGTGTCAGTTGGGATCACCCACGGCATAGCAGGGTCAGTGCCTCACTAGTTCTCCAACACGCTAATATCGTGAGTCAGATTTTCACCCTCTGATGTGTCAAAGTGATGCGCAGATCTCAAGGAACTGCGCTGAACGCGAATTTCATTTGAGAGGCACTTGAACGCATGACAAAAAATTCATGACTTTCAAACATTGGAAGACCGGCGAAATCAAAACGATTGAGTTCCGCGACGCGGATGTACCCGCAAATCCAGGTAGCGAGATCCGAGTCGTGTGGAAAGAGACCCAGCAGAAACTCGAGGACGTCATCAAGTCCGCTATCGTCGAAATACGCGAAATAAGTCCTCTCCACAAGGCGAACCATTGATTTCCAACAATAGCATCTCGACTCGGGCCGGCTCGATGTCGATAATCCGTGCATCTGCGGGTAATCCCCCAAGGGCATCCCGTTTCAGCAAGATCGTTGGAGTCGTACCGTGGCGCAATACGTTTACACCATGAATCGGGTGGGAAAGATCGTCCCACCCAAAAAGGAAATTCTCAAAGATATCTCACTGTCGTTTTTTCCAGGCGCCAAGATTGGCGTACTTGGTCTGAATGGCTCGGGTAAATCCACCCTGCTAAAGATCATGGCGGGCATCGATACTGAGATACTGGGTGAAGCGCGGCCCCAGCCTGATATCAAGATCGGCTATTTACCTCAAGAGCCCCAGCTCAATTCAGAAAAAGATGTCCGTGGCAACGTAGAGGAAGGTGTTCAGGAAGCCATCGATGCGCTGGCTGGGCTAGAGAAAGTGTATGCGGACTATGCCGAGCCCGACGCAGACTTTGATGCGCTGGCCAAGGAGCAGGCCCGATTCGAAGATATTATTCAGGCCAAGGATGCACACAACCTCGACACGCGACTCGAGATTGCTGCTAACGCTTTACGTTTGCCGCCTTGGGACGCCAACGTCGACACCCTGTCCGGAGGTGAGCTCCGCCGAGTCGCGCTAGCGAGGTTACTGCTCTCAGAGCCAGACATGCTGCTACTCGATGAGCCGACTAACCACCTTGATGCCGAGTCTGTGGCATGGCTGGAGCACTTTTTGGAAGACTTCTCTGGGACCGTCGTGGCGATCACTCACGATCGTTACTTCCTCGATAACGCCGCCGGATGGATTCTCGAGTTGGACCGTGGTCGGGGCATTCCCTACGAGGGCAATTACTCCACTTGGCTAGAAGCTAAAGAGGCACGTATAGAGCAGGAGCAACGTCAAGAAGCTTCACACCAAAAAGCGATTAAGGCCGAACTTGAATGGGTGCGCTCCAACCCAAAAGGTCGTCAGGCCAAGAATAAGGCGCGACTGCAACGCTTTGAGGAACTCAATTCGCAAGAGTTTCAAACCCGTAACGAGACCAACGAAATCTACATTCCGCCAGGTGCGAGACTCGGAGACAAGGTGATCGAGGTCAACGGCCTGCGAAAAGCCTTTGGGGAGCGGTTGTTGTTCGAAGAAGTCAGCTTCACGGTGCCCAAAGGTAGCATCGTGGGCATTATTGGTGCCAACGGGATGGGTAAATCGACGCTATTCCGCATCTTGATGGGTCTAGAGACCCCCGATGGCGGTGAGGTCACGGTGGGTGAGACAGTGGAGCTCGGTTATGTAGATCAATCCCGGGATGATCTCGACGGTAGTAAAACCGTTTGGGAAGAGGTATCTGACGGCTTAGACATCATCCGCATCGGCAATTATGAAGTGCCTTCGCGATCGTATGTGGGTCGCTTCAACTTCAAAGGCTCTGACCAGCAAAAATTTGTTAAAGATCTTTCTGGGGGAGAGCGCAACCGACTTCACCTCGCCAAATTGCTCAAGCAAGGAGCCAATGTGCTTTTGCTGGATGAGCCCACCAACGACCTCGACGTCGAAACGCTGCGGGCGCTGGAGGAAGCACTGCTGGCGTTCCCTGGCTCCGCATTGGTGATTTCGCACGACCGTTGGTTCCTCGACCGAATCGCCACCCACATCCTCGCTTATGAGGATGATGGCAACGTGGTTTTCCACGAGGGCAACTACTCGGAGTATGAGGATGATCGGCGACAGCGAGTTGGCGCGGAAGCCGCGGTACCCAGCCGAGTGAAGCACCGTAAGCTGAAGTAATGATTAGCAGGCACGGCCACAAAAACACCGACAGTGTCACACCAGACCGAGCGAACAGGGCATTAGATTGTGGGCGTAGACCTCGGTCACCGCGGAAGCGATCTGGGTGATTTCTTTGAGGGATCACTCATTGGCTGGCTTCCAACGCCTCGGAGAGACGCACAACGGGGATCACTTTAAGGCCCTTAATCGCCTTTTTGGGAGCGTTCCCTTTGGGCACAATCGCGAGCTTGAAGCCGTGTTTTGCAGCCTCGGCGAGCCTTTCCTGGCCACTGGCCACGGGTCGAATTTCCCCAGACAAACCCACCTCGCCAAAGACCACCCAGTCCCTCGGCAGGGGCCGGTTCCGCAGGCTCGACACCACTGCCAGCAACAGCGCCAGATCAGCCGAGGTCTCCATAACCCGCACACCGCCCACCACGTTGGCAAACACGTCCTGATCGCTCACCTGAATGTCACCGTGTCGATGCAGCACCGCAAGCAACATCGCCAGCCTGTTCTGCTCAAAACCCACTGTCACGCGCCGGGGATTGCCCAGTGAGCTGTCATCGACAAGCGCCTGAATTTCCACCAGTAACGGGCGGGTGCCCTCCCATACGACAACAACCGTTGTACCCGGCGCAGTGTGCTCCGAGCGATCCAGAAAAATCGCCGAAGGATTAGTGACCTCGCGCATGCCGGCATCTGTCATGGCGAAAATGCCCAGCTCGTTCACGGCGCCGAAACGATTTTTCTGCCCTCGCAGGGTGCGGTAGCGGGAATCGTGGTCACCCTCAAGAAGGATCGAGCAGTCGATCATGTGCTCGAGCACCTTCGGCCCTGCGAGGCTGCCGTCTTTCGTCACGTGACCCACCAGTATCAATATCGTGCCCGTCTGCTTGGCATACCGGGTCAGTTGGGCCGCGCAATCCCGAACCTGCGACACGCTCCCAGGAGCTGACGTCAGCGTCTCGCTGTGCACCACCTGAATAGAGTCGACAACGAGAATTTTGGGTTTTATCGACTCGGCGGATGCCAGGATCGCATCGACATCGGTTTCTGCCATCAGCTGCAGCTGATCGGTCGGCAGACCGAGACGATTGGCGCGCAGTGCGATTTGCTCGGGAGACTCCTCGCCTGTGACATATAGCGCGGGATGCGCTGCCGCCAGCTGACACAGGGCTTGTAGCAGCAGCGTGCTCTTGCCTGCCCCGGGGTGGCCGCCAATGAGGATGCTTGAGCCCGGCACAAATCCGCCGCCGAGGACGCGATCCAACTCGTCAAACCCAGAAGCCAGTCGAGGCAAATCGATCACCGCAACATCTTCAAGACGCTGCACTGCGGCCACCGTCCCAGCGTAACCGGACCGCCCCGCTGCCCGCACGTTAGCCCCCTTCGCCGCAGGCGCGCTGAGCCTAATTTCCGAGAGGGTGTTCCAAGCCTGGCACTCACCGCACTGGCCCTGCCACTTGGGGAAATCGGCCCCACAGTCATTACAGACAAATGCGGTTTTTGCCTTCGCCACGCGAAACTCTCCGGAAACTGATCGTAATTGCTGTATTGGTGCAGGTAAGTCGGTATCCTATCAGACCGCTTGACCCACTCCGCATCATAATGCCGCCTGCTTCACTCATTCCCGATCGCCAACTGACCTTCTCGCCCGAACTGGCCGAGACAATCGGACTTGAAGAAGCCGTTTTATTGCAGGCTTTGGGCAGCCACCTGAATGGCGCTGATGATTGGGCTCCTCTGTCCGTTACAGCGCTGCAAAAAACGCTGTCGTTTTGGTCTCTGGATCACATTGCGACGCTCATCGCGAAGCTGGTGGCACTGGGCATTATCCATCAGCAACCTAGTCAGGACCCGAATATCGTCCTGCTCAGTGCGGCAGCCAGCAACGCCAGGGATGTGCAGAGGTCGACCGCGTCCAATGCCCAGACTACTTCTTACGGACACCCTGACTGGCAGCCAAGTGATGATTTGATAGAGCTGCTGGTGCTGAACCACGGTATTCCCCAATCGTTTATCAACAGTGCCCAAGCTAGCTTTATGCTCTCCAACAGTAGCGAGGCTGAGACCCAGTTTCGACGGCACATTCTTACCCGTTGGCGAGACACACAGAAGCAGGAAGCCAAGCAAACAAAAGCACACGCCTTCGAGATCAGCACTCCTGCGTCCTTTGACCGCGACTGGACACCCAGCCAGGACGCGCTCGAGATACTGGCTCAAGCGGACATCGACATCGTCTTTGCAGAATCGGTGCGAGCAGAATTCATTCTGTACTGGAGTGAGCGGGGCGGCCCGCCAAAAGAAGTTAACAGTCGCTTCGTCGAACATGTTCGCCGGCGCTGGCTAAAGCACACCAGCCAGATGCATCACAGCACGGAGCCCACGCGAATACCTCGCAACTGGGAACCCGATACCTCTGTCTATGAGACGTTGCGATTGGCGGGGATCGAACAGGCTGATGCACAAACATTGCTCCCCGAATTTGTGATGTACTGGGTGGACAGTAATGAGGTACATACCTCCTGGAACAGTAAATTTCTGCAGCACGTAAAACGCCAGTGTCGCAGCGCAGGGTATGGAGAACAGCATGGCGGAGAAACAGGACGCGGCGGCGCTGGCGGCAGCCATCGCTCAAAAGACCGAAGTCTCAGCGACGACCTCACCGACACCAGCTGGGCCAACTGATCCCACGGAACCGCCCGACTCGCACCTGATTGAGGCGATCAATCAGGTGTTCGCGCTGTTTCGGTTGAACTACCACAACCAATATTACGCGGCCTGGTCAGACGCCGAGCAGGTGAAACAGGTCAAACGACTCTGGCTGGAGGCGCTCGAGGCCTACCCCACTGCGGTGATCCTGCGCGCCGCACAGCATGCCATCGAGCACAGCGACTACTTACCCACTTTGAATCGTATGATTGAAGCGTGTCGGCACTGTCTAAGTGATTTAGGGCTCCCCTCGCCCTACGATGCCTATCGGCAAGCGTGCCTGGCACCCTCACCGAAAACCGAGGCGGCGTGGCAACATCCGGCGGTGTACCTTGCCGGGCGCGACAGCGACTGGTTTTTTCTGGCTAATGAGCCGGAATCAAAAACCTGGCCGGTGTATCGAGAACACTACGAGCGATGGGTCAGTCGCGCCGCTCGGGGCGAAGTGCTACAGGGTCCGGAACGGATAGCACTATCGGCACCCACAGAGGACCCACCCAGCGCAGAGGAGCAGGTCACGCATCTCGCGCGCCTGAGAAAAGAAATCGGTCTGTGATCAATCCTGCTCGGGCGCTTGGCGCTCAGCTTTAAGCGCCCCAGATTTCGATTGCCTCTTGCACTCCACGCGCCTGATCTGACATCACCTGCTGCTTGATCGTCATCAGCGAGGTGTCAGCTTCGGTGCACGCCTGCTCCAGCTCACGCGCGGCCGCCGACAGCATGAGTGCATGCAAATTGGCACTGGTGCCCTTAATGCGATGTGCAATCTGCCTCAGCGCCTCAGCGTTTTGATCAGTAATCGCCTGCTCACTGGCAGCGAGATCCGCGGTCAATTCATCAACAAATTTAGAGAGTAGTGGGGCCACTATCTGCTTGTCTCCGCCGAACATTTCGAGCAGAGCAGAGAAATCGAGGGGCGAAGGAAGTTGTCTCATTTCGAGGGAGTCTTAGGTCCACGAGGCATAGAGCGGGAGCACGGGATCAGTAGCCGGCGTAGTCATCCCGGGCGAGATTTTCAAACCGCGTGAATTCGCCCTGAAACGCGAGGCGACAGGTGCCGATCGGGCCATTACGCTGTTTGCCGATAATGATCTCGGCTACACCTTTATCAGGAGAGTCCTCGTGATACACCTCGTCCCGATAAATGAACATCACCACATCGGCGTCCTGCTCGATCGCACCCGATTCCCTGAGATCCGAATTCACAGGACGCTTGTTAGGCCGCTGCTCCAACGCTCGATTCAGCTGTGACAGTGCCACCACCGGACAGCGGAACTCCTTGGCAATGGCTTTTAAGTTGCGTGAAATTTCTGAAATCTCCGCGGTTCGGCCCTCCGCCGCACCCGCAACCCGCATCAACTGCAGGTAATCCACCATGATCATGGCCAGGTCACCATGCTCCCTTGAGAGTCTGCGCGCCCTAGCTCTGACTTCCGTTGGCGTCAGCGCCGGCGTGTCATCAATGAAGATAGTGGTCTCTTTCAGTTTCGCCATCGCTGCCGACAATTTGGGCCAGTCATCCTGCTGCAACTTACCCGTGCGCAATCGCGACTGATCGATCTTGCCCAGTGAGGACATCATCCTGACCACGAGTTGCTCTGCAGGCATTTCCATCGAAAAAACCAGAATCGGCTTTTCGGTGTGGGCAGACGCGTTCTCGACCAGGTTCATGGCAAAAGCCGTCTTACCCATAGAGGGCCGGCCCGCCACGATCACTAGGTCCGAGGGCTGCAGTCCCGAGGTTTTCTTATCGAGATCAATGAAGCCGGTAGTGAGACCGGTGATATCACCACCCGAGTTGTAGAGCTCTTCGATGCGTTCCAGCGCACCCGTTAACAGCGGGGCCATGCCTTGAGGGCCACCCAGTTTCGGGCCGCTCTCCGAGACCGTCATGATGAGCCGCTCGGCTTCATCAACCAGTTCTTCGGCGCTACGGCCTTCCGGGTTAAAACCTGCGGTTGCGATATCCTGTGCTGCGCCAATCAGCTTTCTAAGCAGCGCGCGCTCCCGTACAGCCCGAGCATAGGCACTGACGTTGGCGGCAGTGGGCGTCTGCTCGACGAGATCTGCGAGGTAGGTATGGCCGCCAGCCGCATCCAATTCGCCCGTTGCCAGCAGGCGATCTGCAACGGTGATGACGTCAATCGGTTCGTTACGATCAACCAGAATGGCGATCTGACGGAAAATCGCCCGGTGCTCAGGCCGATAAAAGTCGCTGGCATCAACCAGCTCGGCAATCACGTCCCAGCTCTCGGGTACCAATAAAATACCCCCTATGACCGAGCGTTCTGCCTCGACCGACTGGGGTTGCATGCGGATCCGCGAGATATCCGAATCCTGAGGTTTTACCGACTCCAAGGTGTCGCCTTCTTCTGTGCCTGATCAGCCGGGGTGGCACCGAATCATCGATGCATAAGCGCCGCCCGGCCGATTAGATTACCCGCGACCGGGAAGAACTGCCAGAAAAGATCTGCGCTTAGGGTTAGCGCCGCCAAAAACTGTGACGCCCAGAGTATTGCGCGGGGCGGGAACCCCGCAGGGCATTATTCAGCGACGATATGAATCGCGACAGAAGTCGATACCTCTGCATGGACCTGAATCATGATCTCGAACTCGCCAAGCTCACGGATCACGCCCTCGGGCAGCCGGACTTCCGATTTGTCGACTTCACATCCCGCGGCAGCCAATGCACCGGCAATGTCACGGGTTCCCACTGAACCAAACAGCTTGCCTTCCTCGCCAGCGGTCGCGGCAATCTCGACCGCACCCAGCGCCGCCAACGCCTCGCCGCGCGCTTCCGCGGCAGACAGTGTCTCCGCAGCGTTAGCTTCCAGCTCTGCACGGCGAGCGTCAAACTTGGCCACGTTATCCTCTGTGGCTGGCACTGCCTTGCCCTGCGGGATCAGGAAATTTCGGCCGTAACCGGGTTTCACATCAACCTTGTCGCCCAGGGTACCGAGATTGCCAATGTTTTCGAGCAAAATGACTTCCATCGTTCTTTCCTCTGCTGGCCGTGAAAACGGCCGACTCCTGTCAATTCCTGTTCGGTAGCTCAGGCGCCACCAGAACCCTTGCCAGTGGGGTTCGCCCATCTGGCTCTGAAATCGGCGAATGCGTCCACCACAACACATCCCACCCATACCCACTTCACAGGATCGAGCACGATCCACAGCACGTACATCAGGGTCAGCCAAGCGACCCCTTTGTTCGCACGGGCTGCATAGGCATGCACCAATGCGAACCCGGCGATGGTGAGCGGCAGTACCGCGGCCGCGCTCCAGACCCGCCAACCGGGCCCCATCCACCACAATGCGCCTGCCGCAAGCGCCATGGCAACGACGGCACCGATAGGCAACCTCAGCGCGCGAAACTCGCCGCCAAAACCCCCAGGGTTGTACAGGGCTGCCTGCCAGTAACGCCCCAGCATCAGGCTGAGCAAAGCAATCACTGCATTACCCGTTGCCAACAACGCCGCAACCTGGGGAACCGCCAGCGAGTTGAACGCCAACTGTCCCGAGCCCTCTTGCTGGAGGTCCTCCTCCAACCGGGCGAGAGCCTGATTAAACGTTGCTACTAACTCCTCCAAAAACTGGCCATTCAGCAGGGTCAGCGTCAATCCGCTGACCAGTGCCAGCGGCACGCTCGCCATGACTGCCAATGACAGGCTGACGCTTTCCCGTAGGACAACTGCCAGACCGTAGGCTCCCAGCAACAACATGGCACTGCCCGTGTCGCCGGTCATGGCTGTGATAATCGCCGCGGGCAATAAAGCCCACAGGGCCAACCACCCGCCGGAAGCTGTCCCCTTTCTCAGGGTGACCAGTGCGATGGCCGCCGCACTGATCCAGCCAAATAACAGGCTACCCGACCCTAGTACCGCGATGCCGAGCGCCTGCCACCGGCCGCGCATGATGAATTCAGCGAGGCCGCGCATCATTAGCGCTTAGTTATGAGCGTCTGTATAAGGCAGTAGAGCGAGGAAGCGCGCGCGCTTTACCGCCGTTGCGAGCTGACGCTGATACTTGGCCTTGGTGCCGGTAATCCGGCTCGGTACGATCTTGCCGGTCTCCGAGACATACTGCTTGAGGGTATCCAGATCCTTATAATCGATCTCGGTCACGCCCTCGGCAGTGAAACGGCAAAACTTTCTGCGTCGAAAAAAACGTGACATGGCTTATTCCTCGGTCGTTTCTTCAGTGGCTGCTTCTGGCGCTTCGGCAACAGGCTCTGGCGCATCTTCTTCAGCAGGTGCCTTAGCCGTCTCGGCCGCAGCACGGCGGGCGTCATTGTCCTGACGCTCCTGATAACGGGCCTTGCGCTCCTTATCTTCGCGCTCGGCCTTCATGATGAGGGATTCCTCAAGCGCGGGTTCATCGCGACGAATGACGAGGTTGCGAATGACCGCATCGTTGTAACGGAAGGTGGTGGTTAACTCTTCCATCGCCTCGTTGGAGGCCTCGACGTTCATCAGCACGTAATGCGCCTTATGGATTTTGTTGATGTGGTAGGCCAACT
>Ga0181596_10004799_pt1 | contig 12094 bp, 8 predicted proteins | sample 041ome_6_FD_148655 | JGI IMG/M metagenome (GOLD analysis project Ga0181596, IMG submission 148655) | Coastal salt marsh microbial communities from the Groves Creek Marsh, Skidaway Island, Georgia - 041402US metaG (spades assembly) | ecosystem: Environmental > Aquatic > Marine > Intertidal zone >... | reverse complement strand
CTATCTTCATGCAGCGATTCATGACAACGCCTATCCCTGCCGCACGAGCGTTGTCAGCTGCCTCAGGATGCACAATATCGAGTTGCATCCAAACCAACCGCGCACCGATCGCAATAGCAGATGCAACGCTCTGGGGCACGCGCTCAGGTCGCTGAAAGAGATTAACAACGTCGATTTTTCCTGGAATATCCTCAAGGCGGGCATAGCAAGGCAGCCCCATCACGGCGGTGCAATGGGGATTCACGGGCACGATTTCGTAGCCCTGTTGGTGCAGGTAGAGGCTGGCCTGGTAGCTGTCCCGATGGGGTTTGTCGGAGAGCCCGACGACAGCAATGCGTCGTGGTTGCGCCAGGGTCCAGTCAATCCACTGCGCTTCTGATTTGTTGTCGCGGTCGCTGCTCAACGCTGGGCTCCTGGTGCCGTTGTGCTCACCCTGGAAGCGAGCGTCGTGGATAACCGCTTCGCGAGGACTCTAATCATCGAGTGCTCTGGATCGAAACGGTCGGCATTTTACTGTTCTCGGGATCGGTTCCGCAGTGTTTGCAGGCGGTCTGCCATTTGACTGAAGTCGGCCTGTTCGAGGTAGGCGATGCCGCGCTGCCCCTCAAGCTCGAGTGCATCCCCCAATGACAGAAGATCCCCATCGTTCATCAAACTGCGCATGGCGCTGACGGTTGCCGGATTGGACTCGGCAATTTGAGCGGCCGCTTTCAGCGTTTCCTCGAGGAGGCATTCCTCTGGGCAGATTCGGTTAACAAGTCCCCACGTGAGGGCTTGTTCCGCGCTTATGAAGTTGCCGGTGAGGCTGGCTTCCCTGGCCCGATTGATACCGATGAGGCGCCCCAGCTTTTGGGACAGGCCCCAGCCGGGCAGCAAACCCACCCGGGCATGAGTATCAGCGAACCGCGCTGCCGGTGACGCGTAGAGGAAGTCGCAGGCCAGAGCCAGCTCAAAACCTCCAGTAACTGCCGGGCCATTGACGGCACCGAGAACCGGCATGCCGCAATCCCGGATGGCGCGTACTAGCGGCGAGTCTGTGCCCATCCCGCCGTTCTTTAGCACACCGGGGTTTTCCGAGAGTTCCTTAAGGTCCACGCCCGCACAGAATGCCCGTCCTGCGCCGGTAAGCACGATGGCATGCACTTGTTCATTTGCGGCCAGATTATTGAAGGTCGCAACGATGGCCTGGCTCAGGGCGCGATTGAGCGCATTGTAGGCCTCTGGACGCGATAGTGTGACCAGCGCCACGTTCTGGCGTATTTGTACGGAGATTGGCTGTTCTTGATCTGTCATTTTTCGCTCATTTTTCTGCTTGAGACTGGCGCGCCGTCTGTATAGCATCTGCAGCCTATAAAAGTAATAACTTGTTCCCGACTCATTCTAAAACCAATAGAGGTACCACATGCTGTTTTCAAAAAAACGACTGCCGCTGGCTATGGCGGTAACCGCCGTTGTTGCTGCCGCCCCCGTATCTGCCCAGCAATTGGAGGAAGTCATCGTGACGGCGCAGAAGCGGGCCGAGAACCTTCAGGACGTCCCGATTTCCGTGAGCACCGTCAGCGGTGAAAAAATTCAGGACAACACGATCCTGAACTTTGCCGCGCTGGCTGATTTCGTGCCCAGCCTCCACATCGCTGATGCGCCGGTGAACACCAACATCTACATGCGCGGCATCGGCTCCGGTAACAACCGGGGCTTCGAGCAGTCCGTGGGCATGTACCTCGATGGCGTCTATTTGGGTCGAGGCCGTCAGTATCGCTCAGCGCTGATGGACATCGAGCGCGTGGAGGTGTTGCGTGGCCCCCAGGGTACCCTGTTTGGTAAGAACACGGTTGCCGGCGCAATCAATATCACCAGTGCTTCACCGGTGCCCGGCGACGAAGCCCAGGGCGAGATCAACGCTTCGATTGAAGAGAATGGCGGGCAGATTTACGAGGGCTATATCCAGGGCGGTACCGATACCTTCGCCGCCCGCGTGGCCCTGCGCTATCGCGAAACTGACGGCTATGTCTACAACGCCTATCTCGAACAGGATGAGGGCGCACTGGATGAAACCGGCGGGCGCATTACACTCGTTTGGGAACCCAGCGATACCTTTTCAGCCAACATGAAATATACCAACATGCAGCGCGACCGTGATGGCGCCGCCAGCGCCACCTGGCAATACCTGCCGGCAGGAACAGGCGATAACCAAAGGGATGGGCCTCCTGGGGCAGGAGTTCCAAACCGCAGTGATTTCGCCAGCATCGCCTATACCCTGATGGATGTCTTTTTCCCCGACTTTCCGGCTATTGCCGGGCAGGACTTCACTACCTACAAAGACAACAACTGCGGTACCGACATCTCTTGTTCCTCAGCGGGAATCGGTTTGAAGCCTGAGAACAGTGATGACGAGCTCCAGAACTTCTCCCTGAACATGAACTGGGAAGTGGGCAATGGCACCCTGACCTCGGTCACGGGCTGGGCCGGCTACAAGTACTTCGACGACGTGGATGTGGACTGGCTGCCGCTGCAGTTCATCGACCGTTCCGACATCCACGATTTCGAGCAATTCAGCCAGGAATTCCGCTGGGCGTCTGACATCGGCGATCGCTTCACCTACACCGTTGGCGCCTACTACGACGAGAACGAACTGGATATGCAGGGTCAGGTGGTCATTGACACCAACTTCGATGGCCTGTTCCCGGCTTTCGCCACGGTCGCGTATGGGGCGCCCATCCCCAACCTGCTGCCGCTGCTGACAGGTGGCGCCTACAGCTCCAACCAGATCAGCCGTAACCACAACTTCAATCAGGAAACCGAGTCGTGGGCGCTGTTTGCCCAGGGCACTTACGACATTACCGACGCCCTGCGCCTGACCGTCGGTCTGCGTTACACCGAGGAAAAGAAGGATGCTGTCTCCAGCCAGCGGCTGGGTGACCTGAACTGTCCGGGTGCAGTGGATGGTGGGCTCGATGGCACTTGCGCCACGGGCTACAGCTACTTCCTCGATATTATTCAGGCCAGCAGCTTTAACACGTACAACAAAGAGTGGGTCGGTAACCGGAAGACCGATGACCTTTCTCCCTCGCTGAATTTGCAGTGGGATGTGGGTGACAGCTCCATGCTGTATATCAGCTGGTCCCAGGGCTTCAAATCCGGCGGCTTCTCTGCGGCGGATGATGGTGAACCCGGAGACTTCAGCGTGGCTCAGTTACCGCCCCCGGGAGGTTTTGTTTCAACCGTACCCAATGCAGACTTTGAGTTTGATGACGAATCCGTGGACGCGATCGAAATCGGTGGTAAGCACGAGTTCCTTGATGGCGCCATGCGCTTGAACTGGGCGGCGTTCTACTCCGAGTATGACGATCTGCAGACGACGATCTTCAAGGGTGTAGGGTTCTCAGTGAAGAACGCAGCGTCTTCAGAAGTGGCGGGTCTGGAGGTCGATTGGCTGATGCAGGTGACGGATTCTCTCAGGGTGGGCATCAACGCCGCCTACCTGGATGCCACCTACGGTGACTTTGCAGATGGACCGTGCACGGCTTATCAACTCGACGAAAATCAGCTTTGTGGTACTCCAGCGGGTATTGCAGTTGGCTCCTCCAATGATTTGACGGGCAATAGAACACTGTACGCGTCAGAGTGGAGCGGCAATGCCTTTGTTGACTTCCGCACCCAGCTCGGTGGTATGGAGTTGTTCGCGGGGATGGACGTCAACTATCGCGATGAATTCGACTCAGCGGGGGATGCCGATCCCTTCGATGTGATTGATGCCTACACCAAGGTCAACGCCCGTATCGGTCTGGGTGGTAACAACTGGGAGGTAATGGCTTACGGTCGCAACATCTTTGATGAAGCGGCGTTACAGCAGAGCTTTGACACGCCTGTACTGGCAGGCAGCCATACCTGGTACATGGACGAAGGTGCCGTGTTCGGTGTGCGGGGAACCCTTCGTTTCTGAGGCCGTCAAAAGTAGAAAGCCCGCCAAATTGGCGGGCTTTTTTTTGCGCTGATGCAAGGGTTTTGAAACGACTGTCAACCTGCGCCATGAATGGGCTATCCGCAACCGGTCATCCCCCGCGCTCGTCCCTGAGTTGGCTGCGCCGTATTTTGCCCGCCTCGTTGCGGGGCAGGGCGGTGACAATTTCCAGTGTTCTGGGCACCTTGTATTGTAGGAGCTGCTCCCGACATCGATCGAGCAGGTGGTCGATCAGGGCGGGGTCATTGTCGTCGTCGGCTTCAACCACAGCGTGCACCTTTCGTCCCAGGTCATCGTCTTTGAGACCGATAACTGCCACATCCCGCACCCGCTGATCCTGACTGAGTACCGCTTCCACTTCGGCCGGAAACACATTGGCACCCCCGGATATAATCAGGTCGGTGCGCCGATCCGCGAGATAGAGGTAACCGTCCTCATCCAACCAGCCCAGGTCCCCCACACTGGTAAATCCTTCCCGGAGGCTCTCCAGCGGTGCGGATCCTCGGTACTCACAGGGAGGCGCTGCGCCGGCAATGCGGGTGAAGATTTCACCCACTTTCCCCGGGGGGAGCGGATTTCGCTCTTCATCGAGGATGAGTATCTCGGTGCCCACTCCCCGACCCACGCTGCCCCGACGGGACAGCCACTCATTGCCGTCAATGATCGTGAGCCCGTTGGCCTCCGTTGCCGCCCAAAGCTCCAGTATCTTTTCGCCGCCCAACTTCTGTATGAAGCCCTCTTTGGCCCAGGCGGGGCAGGGTGCGGCGAGATGCCAGACCACACGGACGCTGCCCAAGTCGGCTTCCGGCCAGCCCGGCTCCCTCAGCATGCGCTGCATCATGGTGGGAACGAGGTTCAGAACCGTCGGTCGGTGTGTTTCGATGAGGTCAAGGCATTGGCGGGCGTTGAAGCGTTCATTCAGCAGGATCCGCCCCCCCCTGAGCAGCATATTGATGGAAAACCAGAAAGGGCCGTTGTGATAAAGCGGGCCGGGAGAGTATTTGAGATCTCCGGGTTCAAAGCGCATCAGCTGGGGTATAACGGGGTTTTCCGGATCGAACAGGGCGTCCCCTGTGGTAATGATGAGCTTGGGACGCCCGGTTGAGCCTCCGGAGGCCAGTGCCTTGATGGGGTTGCTGACTTTTGGGGGCAGGCGGCTCTCAAGGGGTAAGGCAGCTGAAACACTATCCGGATTTAAGGTGGCTCGCTCATGGTCGTTCCGTGAAATGATGACCTTGGGCGCTGCAAGGTCCAGGAGGGCACTTAATTCGCTGCGGGGTAGCCGGTAGCTTACCGGCATGGGCGTGCCTCCGGCTTTAAGAATAGCCACCGCCGCCATGAGAAAGGCATTCTCAGTGGGCAAGTGAATCGGCACCAGGTCGCCCTGTACGACACCCTGATCTACCAGTTCATGGGCGAGGTGATCTGAAGCGCAGCGAAGTTGGCTTCGGGTGAGTGCATTACACTCCCCCGATTGCATGGCTGTGGTCAGTACCACCTCATCAGGGTGCTGATCCGCCAACTGATCCAGAATGGCACCCAAGGTCAGCATCTGTGTTGTCATGGTGCCTCCGAAGTCTTGTTTTGAAACGGGGTAATGGTTTTCCTATTGCTTTTCGTGCCGGTGCTAACGAGCGGGGCGGATCGACGCAGGTTGAGCCATGGGAGTATCTGACCTGTTTTTAATCAGCGCAACATTGTATCGTCCCCGACGACATTCGGGGCTCTCCCCGCACTCGTACTTTAATCCGCTGGAGTCGTGATTTTGGATCCCTTGAGTCAAGCTGCGATCGGTGCCGCAGTGCCCCAGAGCACCATGAAGCCTGCGCAGATGGTTCGTGTGACCTTGGTGGGCGCCCTTGCGGGAATGGCGCCCGACCTGGATGTATTCATTCGTTCGGATACCGACCCGCTGCTGTTTCTTGAATATCATCGGCAATTTACCCATGCCCTTATCTTTATCCCGGTGGGTTCACTGCTGTGTGCGGCAGTCTTTGCCAAAACCCTTGCTCGGGGTATTCCGTTCTTAACGGTGTGGCTGGCGGCGTTTCTGGGGTATGCCACCCATGGTTTGCTGGATGCCTGCACCACCTATGGCACGTTACTTCTATGGCCGTTCTCGGATGCGCGGATCGCCTGGAATACTATTGCCGTCATCGATCCGTTGTTTACCTTGCCCCTGTTGGCAGGGATTCTTTGGGGGTTGATCCGGCGCAATGTCTGGGCGGCCCGCGCAGGGTTACTGTGGGCGCTGTGTTACCTCGGTCTGGGGCTCATTCAGCACGACCGCGCCGCAGCCGTGGGAGAGGCCCTGGCGAGTGACCGGGGGCATGGCGGCGTATCTGTTTCGGCCAAACCGACACTGGGTAATATTCTGCTTTGGAAAGTGATTTACCGGTATGACGGCCGATTCTGGGTAGACGCCGTGCGCGTAGGTCGCGATATCCGTGTTTACCCAGGCGGCTCAGTTGCTGAGTTTGATCCGAGTAAGCACTTGACCTGGCTGGATAGCCGCTCGCAACAGGGGCGGGACCTCGAGCGCTTCCGTTGGTTTTCCAGCGATTATCTGGCCATGGATACCGACAACCCCCTGATGGTTGTTGATATGCGCTACAGCCTGCTGCCCAATGAGATAAAAGGGCTGTGGGGAATCCAGTTTGACCCCAAAGCAGACGACGGGTCGCATGTGCGCTATCGCGCCCAGCGCAGCGCGGACGCCGAGCGAGCAGGTCGCCTGTGGGCTATGCTCAAGGGGGCAGAGCCCCCCGGGTGATCGTTGGGTTTTCGCTAATGCTTCCAGTCGACTTCAGCTGTTCTCGGACTGGTAGTAAGCCATCAGGATCTCCGCCACCTCCGGCCGGGAGAATTCAGGTGGCGGCGCAATACCTTCACTCAGAAGCTCACGGACTTTGGTCCCCGACAACAGAACGAAGTCGTCTTTCTCATGATCGGGTGCTTCCCGCATCATGACGACTTTGCCCAGCTTCTTTGACCACGCGGTGTGGTCAGCACTGAAGATTTCGATCTCCAGAGCACCCTCAGGAACATCGTCGCTGAAAATGGTTTGGGCATCGAAGGGACCGTAGTAGTCACCAACCCCCGCATGGTCGCGTCCCACAATGAGGTGGGTAGCCCCCATGTTCTGCCGAAAAACCGCATGCAGAACAGCCTCGCGGGGACCGGCGTAGAGCATGTCAAAGCCGTACCCGCTGACCATCACGGAGTTGGGTGGAAAGTAGACGTCCACCATCTTGCGGATGCAGGCATCCCGCACATCGGCGGGTATATCCCCCGCCTTCAGTTTGCCCAGCAGCATGTGCACGATGCAGCCATCGGCACCCAATCGGTCCATGGCCATGCGGCACAGTTCCTCGTGGGCCAGGTGCATGGGATTTCGGGTCTGAAACGCAACGACCTTATTCCACCCGCGGCTTTCGATCTCCGCCCGAATCTCAGGAGCGGTCTGGAAGGTGCCCGCGAATTCTTCGCTGAAGTAGCTGAAGCTGAGCACTTGAATCGGGCCGGACACCAACTGGTTGCCGAGTTGGGTAAACGTAGCCACCCCGGGGTGGTTGGGATCCTCGGTTGCAAATATTTGTCCTGCCATCGTGTTGATCTGGTCGTCGGTGACTGACTCAACGGCCTCGACATCCATCACCGCGAGTACCGGGTTACCATCGACATTGGGATCGCGGAGTGCGATTCGACTGCTCGGCGTCACGCCCGTCTCATGCGTCAGGTTGATCACCGGTACGGGCCAAAACAAGCCCTCGGCGGTCTTCATATTGGCGGCTACCGAGAGGGCATCGGCAAGATTCATGTAACCCGGCAGCGGATTGAAATAACCCGCGCCCAGCATGACGGCGTTGGCGGCGGCCGCCGAGTTCAGAAGAAGGCTGGGCAGGTTTTCAGCCTCCTGAGCCAGCTGCGCGCGTGCGGCGTCGTTGGCAACGAACAGCGGTTGCAGTGTGTCGGAACCATGGGGCTTGATCATTGGGTTACTTCCTTTTATGCGGTGATGACACCGTGCTCTTGTAAATAATTGATGAGAAGGTCGACTTCAGCCTCGAGGCTCATCTGGTCAGTATGCAGGTGGATTTCAGCTGAGGAGGGCGCCTCGTAGGGATCATCAATGCCGGTAAAGTTCTTGATTTCGCCAGCGCGTGCTTTTTTGTACAGACCCTTTGGATCGCGCTTTTCGGCCTCTTCCAAAGCGCAGTCAACGAATACCTCAATGAAGGCCATGCCCGATTCGTCATGAAGTGCCCGCACCTGGTCGCGATCAGCGCGATAGGGGCTGATAAAGCTGCTCAGGGCGATGACCCCTGAGTCGACAAATAATTTGGCTATCTCGCCGATCCGGCGAATGTTCTCGGTTCGGTCCTCTGCGGAGAAGCCAAGGTTCTTATTGATGCCGAAACGAATATTGTCGCCATCGAGACGATAGCTCAGGTGGCCGAGTTCAAACAGGCGCGCTTCCAGTGCCACGGCAATGGTGCTCTTCCCGCTACCGGATAACCCGGTGAACCAAAGAGTTGCTCCCTTCTGCTTCATCATGCGCTCGCGGTCATCGCGGGTAATCTCGCCGTCGTGCCAGTGCACGTTGGTGGCTTTCTGCTCGGTCATTGGACTTCCTCCCTGATTAAGGCGGCGAAGTGTAGGGCTTCCTTAGCTATTTGTTAAACTGTTTTATCAGATACACTTAACCTGTTTTATAAATAGTTTGTTGTGTTGGAGGTTCTGGTTTGGCGGGTGAAGCACTGCGACTGACGTTACGTCAGCTCGAGATCTTTTTGGCCGTTGCGCAGCAGGGCACGACGTCTGAAGCAGGCAATGCCCTTGCCATGTCCCAGTCAGCGGTCAGTGCGTCGCTCAAGTCTCTGCAGGAAAATCACAGCACGGTGCTATTCGATCGTGTGGGCAATCGCCTGGCGCTCAATCACGCGGGCCGTAAGTTTGAGATACGTGCGAGGCAACTGCTTGACGAAGCCCGTAAGCTGGAGTCGGAGCTGCGATCGGCTTCTCCCTCAGGCGACCTGAAGATCAGTGCCAGCTTCACCATAGCGAACCATCTCATGGTGGACTATTTAACGGCCTGGCTAGGTCACTATCCCTCTGCTCGCGTTGATATCAGTCCGGGCAACACCCCCGATGTGGTTGAGCGTGTGCTGAAACGGGAAAGCGAATTGGGCTTGATCGAAAACGAGACGGCGGCCTCGGGGGTTGAACTGATTCCCTGGGTAGAGGATGAACTATTCGCTTTTTGTTCTCCGAGTCATCCTCTCGCGGCCAAAGGGCGACTGACGGAGGCGGATGTCTTGCGCGAAGACTGGATTCTTCGGGAACCAGAATCCGGCGCGCGTTCGCTCTTTGACCAGGTATTCGCCGCGCACCTGCCGCGACTTCGGGTGCGGCTGGAGTTTCGGCATAACGAACCGATCCTGCGAGCAGTGGAGCAGGAACTCGGTATCGGTTGCCTTTCCGAAAAGGTATTGGCGCCCCACCTTGCCCAGGGCGGCTTGGTGGCCCTGACCTTACCGAAAAAATGTCGCCTCAAGCGGCGTTTCTATTTCTGCCTGCGGCAACAACGCACGCATCGTCCCGAGGTGGAGGCATTTCTCAGTCTCTGCCGTTCGTCTCCTCAGATGAAATTAGCGTAGAACAATCAGCGGCTTCTGGCTGCTCTGGATCATTCGTATGGTGTTGCTACCCAGAAAAAGGTGCCTTACCTTTGAATGGGAAAACGCCCCCATGATCATCAAGCCGACATCCTGGACTTGCTGGTAGTCCAGCAGTGCCTCCGTGACCGATCCCTCCACAAGATGGGGTATCACCTCGTAACCCTCCTGAAGCAATCGTTGGTTAGCCGCTTCAAGCTTGTCTTTATGCCCGTGGTCCTGTCCCACCATCACGAGGTGGCAGGGAAGTCCCCGCAGTAAGCCGCCCTTGATAATCCTGTCCAGGGACCGCTCGGCTGTATCACGGCCATCGTAGGCCAGCATAAAGCTCTTCGGGGGACTGAATTGTGCGCCGGTAATCAGTATCGAGGTATGAACCTGGCGGATGAGAGACTCGATGTGCGACCCCAGTGCCGTAAACTCCCCGGCATGGTCGGTCCCCACCTTGCCGACCACCATCAGTCGCGCCTGATGTTCCAGTTCGACGAGGGCCTCAACAAAATCGCCGTGGCGCAGCAGGGACTGCACATCCTCAATGCCCTGCGCCTTGACGCGGCTTTCGGCTTCGCCAAGCAGCGTTTTCCCGTATTGCAGAGCCAGCTTGCCGCGTTCCTGATCGAGTTGCGCCATGCGTTCGAGAAGCTCGCTCTGGGCGCCAAGCCCGATGGTGCCGCTCCAGTCGTCGGCGCCGTGTTGCGGGCGACGTTCAATGGTATGCAACAGCAGTAAACTGCGTTCAAGGCGGGAAGCTACCCATGCAGCGGCTTCGCAGACGGCCAGTGAACCCACCGATCCATCAATGCTGGCGATAACCTGTTCCTGATTTGCATCCATGGTTAATGGCTCCCCATCAGTTTTTCGACTTCAGCGGGATCGTTGTGGATCCCAAACTTGTCTACCACAGTCTCGGTAGCGGCATTCATACCATGGATAGTGACTTCTGCACCTTCACGGCGAAATTTGATGACCACCTTGTCTAACGCTGCGACTGACGTAACGTCCCAAAAATGTGCCTGGGACAAATCAATGACAACGTTCTCTACGGCTTCCTTGAAGTCAAACGCGGCAATGAACTGTTCGCTGGATGCAAAGAAGACCTGACCGATAACGCGGTAGGTCCGTGTTCCCTCAAGCGGCTCCTGTTCGCTCTTGACGACCATGAAGCGCCCGATTTTATGGGCGAAGAACAGTGAGGCCAGGAGTACGCCGACGAACACGCCGATCGCCAGGTTGTGGGTGGCAACCACGACAATAACGGTACTGATCATGACGATATTGCTGGACAGCGTGTTGCGCCGAAGGTCCCGTACCGATACCCAGGAAAATGTACCTATGGATACCATGATCATCACGGCCACGAGGGCCGCCATGGGTATTTGCTGCAACCAGCTGTCCAGGAACACCACCATGATGATCAGGACCGTGCCGGCCGTCAGGGTAGACAGGCGGCATCGGCCGCCGGATTTCACATTGATGATGGACTGACCGATCATGGCACAGCCCGCCATGCCGCCAAAAAAGCCGGCGGCGATGTTGGCAATACCCTGACCCTTGCATTCGCGGTTGCGATCGCTGGTGGTGTCGGTGAGGTCGTCAACGATGGTGGCCGTCATCAGTGATTCCAGCAGCCCGACGACGGCCAGACCCGCAGAATAGGGCAGGATGATCCACAAGGTTTCCAGCGTCAGAGGGATATCTGGAATCAGGAAAATGGGCAGGGTATCGGGAAGGTCGCCCATATCGCCGACGGTCCGGACATCGATACCCAGGACAATAGAGACTGCGGTCAAGCCAACAATACAGACCAGCGGAGAGGGAATGCTTTTGCCGACGACGGGTATTCGGGGGAACAGGTAGATGATCGCCAGGCCGCTTGCCGTGAGCGCGTAGACCTGCCAGGTCACATGGGTTAATTCGGGTAACTGTGCCATGAAAATAAGAATGGCCAGGGCATTCACGAAGCCTGTCACCACGGAACGCGATACAAAACGCATCAGTTCCCCGAGCTGCAGGAAGCCGGCGATCACCTGCAGGAATCCGGTCAGTACGGTTGCTGCCAGCAGGTATTGCAGTCCGTGCTCTTTGACCAGGGTGACCATCACCAGCGCCATGGCACCGGTGGCCGCCGAAATCATTCCCGGTCGACCGCCTACGAAGGCTATGACGACGGCGATGCAAAAAGAAGCATACAGCCCGACGCGAGGGTCAACACCGGCAATGATTGAAAAGGCGATTGCCTCGGGAATGAGGGCGAGGGCCACCACGAGACCGGCAAGCAAATCGGCGCGAATGTTGTCGAACCATTCGACCTTGAGGGTAGTGAGCATGGGGGTATCCGAAACGGAGGGGGCGACCAATATTCGTTTATGGCCCCGTTCCGGATCAGTGTGATTCAGAAGCTGCTCGAACCCGACGCCATTTAATCTGCGGAAACGCCCATTAGCACCTGCAGACA
>Ga0181596_10004796_pt1 | contig 12098 bp, 7 predicted proteins | sample 041ome_6_FD_148655 | JGI IMG/M metagenome (GOLD analysis project Ga0181596, IMG submission 148655) | Coastal salt marsh microbial communities from the Groves Creek Marsh, Skidaway Island, Georgia - 041402US metaG (spades assembly) | ecosystem: Environmental > Aquatic > Marine > Intertidal zone >... | reverse complement strand
ACCAGATAACCATTCACCGAAGGTATTATTTGAGGTTTCACTTACACCATTAAATGCTTTCCATGGTGCATAAGTTTCACTGGTATTGTACTGGGATGAAGATTCGGCGACGTACCCGGCTTGAATATATACGTTCGTAGTACCATTCCTATCAAACTTCCCCTCTTCAAAAACAATTTCGGGGAATTTTTTCAACTTGGCTTCCCCCCGCCCATGAGGCCCACTCTGCTCCATTGTCGTCTCACCACCGATAGCCGGATGTTGTGCCATCTCCACCTTCCCCCCATCGATCGAGAAGGATTCGGTGAAGAGCTTGAGGTCACCGATTTCTACAGCACTCCGACCGGTAGTCGTATTGGTCTTCTCTACAATGAGACCGTAGGTTCTGTGATGGGTCGTGGCGTTCACGATGATCGTGTGTGTCGTACCGGTAAGACCAGTTACAGTTTTCAGGTCTGACCAAGTGAGACCATCACTATTGAGACCGACGAGTTGAATATCTTCGACCGATTGGTTCGTGGATTCAATTACCATATGACGAAGAATGGTCTTGTAGGGCATGGTAATCTTGACCCATTCACCGTCGTACCCCGCCAGGGAGGCGGATCTAATGTAATTACCTTCGGTTCCTACATCTGTACTATAGTTCTCATCAGTTTCCCACTTAGTCAAATCGTTCTTATCAAAGAGCTCTGTCACCGTCCCACTCGAAGCCTCGATGGTGTACGTCCCATGGTTCGTCACTACCGTAGACGCCCCGGTTAGGGCAATGGGGGGTTGTTCCGAGACGACCGCCAACTTGTTCGAGAAGAGACCACCAGAGTCCATGAGTTCCCCGGTGGTCGAGTCGTAGGTCACGAGGTTCGAAGCAACTTCTGCGACCCGGAAGTTTTCGATGTGTAGATTGGAACCCACATCAAGGCGGGTGGAGACGTGTAGATTGGAAACACTGGCATTCCCGGTGACTGTGAGTACATTCGAGCCCGTGTCCTCTACGTATAGATTGGAACCCACATCGAGTGTGTGCACGGGTGCTGTATTGGCGATACCGACATTGGACGATGTCGTGAGACCCGTCGTCACATTGGAGAGTACCAAGGTCTGATTGGTTGTCGCCCCCGTTGTCATAATCTGTTGGAGATTATAGGCGGGTGTGACTGTCACTGTCCCCAAAGTCATCTTTTGAGCGAAGACATTACCATCCACGGTCAAGACGTTGGAGCTGTAGACGTTCACGAGAAGGTTCGAGCCCACCCCAAACTGATACTCCCCCGTGGGGTTGGCGTTCGACACACTGATACCGACACCCTCATGGGTCACGAGACCTATGTTCGATGTGGCATCTTGTCCCGAGACGATTTGAATAGTGTTCGAAACTGTATTCCCTTGGTCGACAATCTGGTCGAGACTCGCGGCGATACCCGTGAGTTGACTACCGTCACCCACGAAATAATCCGCGTAGACGTTCCCCGTCACGTGGAGGACATTGGATCCCGCATCTTCCACATACAAATTTGAACCAACCTGCAAAGTCTTCGTAACTGGTGCCGTATTGGCGATACCCACGTTACTCGTATAATAAATGGGGTCACCTGGTGACCCTTCCCATTGGCTGCTGACGATATTTTCAATGTTACTTCCGTCACCATGTAAATACGTGGCGTACAAATTATGGACGTTCGCATCACCACGAACATCGAGTTGAAACTCGGGATTCGGGGTACCTATACCGACGTTACTCGTCTCGGTATTTGCATACAGTTGTGCGTTTCCAACATTCAAAATACCACCGTCGACGGTAACGTCTCCTGTCAGACCATAAAAGTTCTTGGAAGACATGCTACCTTATAGGAAGGTGATAAAATAAAATTAATAGTCGAACGTGGTTCCGTCAATACTCACCACACCACCCGCACCTAGAGGTGAGGTGTACTCGACAAACACATGAACATTTCCATCACTCAAAAGACCCACAGAGGGTGCGAGGGTGACGGTCGTGTCCGTCGTCGTCACGGCCGAGTCCCAATGTTTCGAGTTCTGGTCCCCGACGATACTGAGGAACCCCTTCCCGATATCGCGTCCCGTACCACCCGTGACATCCAAGTTGAGAACACTGATGTTGCTCGTGGGTTCGACGAGGTGGGCGGTAATTTTGGCCGAGAAGAGTTCCGAATCGAAGATGATATCGATATCGCGAATGGTCGATGCAGTGATCACATTCGAATGGCTGTAGGTCTTCTTAGCGACCCCACCGAGGTTGGTGATGAGGCCATTGGTCACGGTCAATGTGTTCGATAACGTATTGTTTTGTGTGATTTCCTTGGTTGTGGGGTTATAGGTGAGAAGGGACGTCCCGGAGTTTTCGCGGATGGGGTCTACATAGAAGGCGTTTGATATGGAACCACTGAGTCCCAGTCCACTGGCGTTGATAACAATCGAGTTGTCAGGTTGATCGACTTGTCCGGCCGAAGTACCGATTGCAACGGCCATACGACCCTGATTATTAGCACCCGCACCGTAACCTATAGCCACGGAATAATCATCTTGGGTTATTTCACCCGCAGTATCACCTATAGCTATAGAACCATTACCCTGTGTATTCTTACCAGCATCTAAACCTATAGCTACCGCATTCGGTCGTTGATTCGTATAACCTGCATAGTGACCGATAGCAACAGTGTTCATTCCCTGTCCGGTATGCCCCGCTTCCTGTCCAATTGCGATCGCGTCGGATCTCTGACTATTATACCCCGAATTCTCACCGATGGCTATTTGATTGTTGTCGAAATTTGGGGTACCACCACCCGAACCCGAACCTATACGTGTTCTCGAATATTGTCCGGCATCAATCAGACGGAGGACCTCGAGTTCCCCAGAAACATGTGCGTTACCTGTTACATGGAGATTCGCAGTAGGGTTTGTGTTAGATATACCAACTATCCCCGTGGTCACGAGGGCGGTGGACCCATCGAACTGCACGGTGTTGGTTGTGACATTCCCATTGGTCGTAATTTCGTGGAGGTTTGAAGCGATATTTTCCAAAAAGGCACCGTCACCTATGAACCGGGTGGCATAGACGTTACCCGTAACATGGAGGACATTGGACCCCTGGTCATCCACATAGAGGTTAGAACCCACGTCGAGGTTGTGCACAGGTGCTGTGTTGGAGATACCAACCTTCCCTGTGGTCACGAGGGCAGTGGACCCATCGAACTGTACGGTGTTGGTGGTGACGTTCCCGTTGGTTGTAATTTCATGGAGGTTCGATGCGATATTTTCCAAGAAGGCACCATCACCCACGAAGCGGGTGGCATAGACGTTACCTGTGACATGGAGGACGTTGGACCCCGTGTCATCCACATAGAGGTTGGAACCCACGTCGAGGTCGTGCACGGGTGCCGTGTTGGCGATGCCGACACTATCTTGTAACACCGTCGTCCCGACGACCGTTATGTTTTCAGAGACAGTCATGTTATTTTGTGTGATGAGGTTCCCCAAAATTTCGACGGTGATCAGGTTGGAATCATCAAAGACGTGATTATCCGTCACTGTATTTTGTGTGTATCCGATCGTGAACGTGTGGTCGTGAGGATCAGAATCACCTTGGGCTTCACCATGGTGAATGAGGGCGATATTCTTCCCGGGGTGTTGCATGATGATACCGACATCGAGTTCGTGAGACACGTTGTTATTGGCGATACCGATGATGCGGTCACTGATGACGAGGTTATTGGACTCGACCGTGTACGAATTACCATCGACGATGATGTCTCCGAGAACTTCGAGATCTGAAGAGATGACGATGGTTCCATTAGAGCGACCGATTGTGGAATTTTCGAGAAAGTTTCCAGTACCCACGATGGGAATTTTATCCACTGTCAAGTTTCCAATGGAGATGCGATCACCCACCTCAATGTTCGAGGTTGTCACGAGTCCTGTTGTGGCATTCGTAAATTGAACCGTGCTCGAAGTCGTGTTTCCATGATCGGAAACGACTTGGAGGTTTACGTTTGAAAGAAGCCCACCATCACCATAATAGGTTGTGACGTAAGCATCTCCCGCGACGTTCAAATCTGACTGTACATCCACGTTACCCGTGACGATGGCATTCGAACTCAAATACGCGTTACCCACGACGTTTAGGTCTGTCTGTACATCGACGTTACCAGTGACGATGGCATCCGTCGCCACGTTCAGATTCTGTTGTACATCGACATTACCCGTCGCAACAATATTTGACGAAGCGTAGACATCCCCAACGACGTTTAGGTCTGTCTGTACATCGACGTTACCAGTGACGATGGCATCCGTTGCGACGTTCAGATTCTGTTGCACATCGACATTACCCGTCGCAACAATATTTGACGAAGCGTAGACATTACCGACGATGTTAAGATCTGTCTGTACATCGACGTTACCAGTGACGATGGCATCCGTCGCCACGTTCAAATTCTGTTGCACATCCACGTTCCCAGTAACAACGGCATTAGAAGTTATATAGGCATTACCCACAACATTGAGGTCTGTCTGAACGTCCACGTTACCAGTGACGATAGCATCTGTCGCGACGTTCAGGTTCGTTTGAACATCGACGTTCCCAGTAACAACGGCATTAGAAGTTATATAGGCATTACCCACGACATTGAGGTCTGTTTGAACATCGACGTTCCCGGTGACGATGGCATCCGTCGCGACGTTCAGGTTCGTTTGAACATCCACGTTCCCGGTGACAATGGCATTAGAAGATAAATAGGTATTACCCACAACATTGAGGTCTGTCTGAACATCGACGTTCCCAGTGACGATAGCATCTGTCGCAACGTTTAGGTTCGTTTGGACATCAACATTTCCAGACACAATGGCATTTGAAGTTAAATAGGCATTACCCACGACGTTAAGATCCGTCTGAACGTCGGCATTCCCAGTGATAATGGCATTAGAAGTTAGATAGGCATTGCCCACAACATTGAGATCTGTTTGAACGTCAACGTTGCCAGTGACGATAGCGTTTGAAGACACATAGGCATTACCCACGACATTGAGATCGGTTTGGACATCCACATTACCTGTGACGATAGCGTTCGAAGACACATAGGCGTTCCCAACGACAGTGAGATCTGTTTGAATCTCAGCATTTCCAAGTACATTGAGTTCAGATTGGACATCAACATTCCCGGTGACGACAGCATTGGAAGATACGTAGGCATTACCCACAACATTGAGATCCGTTTGAACATCAACGTTCCCGCTGACGATGGCATCCGTCGCGACGTTTAGATTCGTTTGAACATCCACGTTTCCAGTCGTGACAATATTAGAGGTTGCATAAACGTTTCCGATGATGTTAAGATCCGTTTGAACATCAACATTACCGGTGACCACCGCATCCGTGAGGACGTTCAGATTTGTTTGGACATCCACATTCCCAGAAACGTAGGTGTCCCCTTCGACGTGAAAGTCGGTTGTCGGTGTCAGTGTGTTGATGCCCACACGATCGTTGACTGTGTCTACATGGAAGGTATCTGTGTCTACGGTGACATTACCGGATACGTAGGTTTCGCCTTCAACATGGAAGTCTGTGGATGGAGTCAACGTATTGATACCGACTCTATCCGTCGAGGCGTCAACAAATAGGGTGTCTGTATCAACATTAAAATCGGAGTGTACATGTGCACTCCCCACAACATCAAGGTCCGTTTGAGGGGTTAGAGTGTTAATACCGACGCGATCACGGATAGCATCCACGTGCAACGTATCTGTATCGACCGTCAAGTTGGAGTTCACGTGTAGACGACCATGGATACGAGCATCGATGAGTTCCGATGATGGGGTAATGGTGGAACTTGTTGAACTACTCGTCGTGTGTGCGATGACAAACTCATCGACAGTATCGCGATACCCCATGACAACATTTGTATCGGGGCGATCCATGATGATGCCGATATCCGACGACGTGTTCCCCTTTCCTAATTCTATGATGGCATCCTTGATGGTTGTATTTTCAGTATTGATGGATGTCAGTGTACCCCTCACGTCAAGGTTGCCACCTATGACGACATCATCTTGTACGTAGGTATCTCCCAAAACAGTGAGAACGTTGGCACCATTCTCATCAACGTAAAACTTTGTTCCGACGTCCAATGTATGAATGGGTTGAACGTTGGCTATACCAACAACACCTTCCGTCGTGAGTGATGTATCACCTTCAAACTTGATTGTGCTCGTGAACGTATTACCAATGTTTGCATAGTAATCCACTTCTCGAGGAGCAACGTCGTCACGTCTGAGTCCTGTATTCACAATTTCATACGTGTTTGGATCGAAACCAGTCATCAACGTGTTATTGGATGGATCCGACCGAATAGGTTTCATGTAGAGAGCATTCGCGTTACTCGCATTGATTGGTGTATCCGACGCATTGATCACGATCGTGTTATCGGCCTGGTCATCATTGTGCCAGCGACCCAACCTGATCTTGGTCCCCCGATCAATAGTGTTCAAGTTCTTCACCATTTACTATAGCATGGTATTTTAATTGGCATAGAGGAGACCGGCGACACCGTTGGAGATTTTCAATATGTTATAGTTGACGGCGTACACTGGATCCTTGATGGGTAAACGATCGCTGAAGATCTTAGCACTGTCGAGACGACTGAAATTCAACGTACCCGTCGGTTGCATCAAACTCGTGGTCAGACAGAAACAGAATAAGAAAAAGTCGGGAGACGTGACAAAGTTTGTGTGGTAATAGTTCATCACTTCGATAAAGTGTGGACGGGCCCACTTGAAGCCATCGATGTCGACACCGTTGATGGTCACCTTGACCTTGTTGTCATAGGCTGTCAACGCACTATAGTTGCTCGTGTTGGAACTCGCGATGTATTTGACTGGATGATTGAAATGAAGGTCCTGTATCGTTTCGTTGCTCGGAATATTCTTCTGTACCTGGAAGATGAGCATGTCGTGATCACGTGTGGCGAAAGCACCTCGTTCTTCATTGTCGAGATAGTAATAGTTACTGTAAGCAGTCCATTGATAGTTAGCCGCTTCCGGACCCCAATGAATACGGATTTCGACATTGTGATAATTCAACGCCACCAGTGGTAACGCATTCTGGGGACTTTCACAGAAGAAGAATCGGAGTGGGTAAAAATAGGATCGGGCACTGATACCCGGGTGCGTCCCATTGGAACTCTTCGAAACGTTGTTGGCGAAGGTGTCGATGGCAATCTTTTCGGTAAAGATGGAATCCTGTGTATCAATAACCTGTCCACCGATCAAGAGTTCGACGTAGTCGATGAGCTTCGTCCAATCTGGGTGATCGAGAGACGCGTTGTTGTCATCTATGGTGAAATATGTGTAGCCGAGAAGATCACCAGTCTTCTCGAAGCGGATGGTTGACATGGAATTACCATTCACAGCACCCTGTATCGTTTGTTTTTCGACGGTCTGTGAAAAGTTGGAGTGTCTTTTAAACGTCGAACTGAAAAAAGATATTTCAGGCTTTCCCATGATATGTTCATCTTGAGCACCGATGGCGATGAGCTTCACTATACCGGATGACATAGTTACAATAAGGAAAGGTTATTTTAAGTTCGACTTTTTGCATACGAAGCGAATGACAAAAAAGTTATTACCTGCGGAGCCGGGGTTGGTGATCGTGTTCCCATCCTCATCGAGGATACGGAACGTGAGGCGATCGAGAGTTGGAAGGGGGTACAAATACTGTTGAGCGACGAGATAGTCATCCTTGAAGGAGAGTACCTGGTCACCCGAAGTGGCCGAAGAACCACTCACGATACTGGCGAAGGAGTTTCGTAGGATAGAAAGTCCTGGTTGCGAAGACGCGGAAAGAGGTGGATCCTTGGCTGCCCTGTCAGCAAAATTACTGTCGAGTTCTTGGATCGAAACATAACAATGTTCGGTGGTGTACACCGTGTTAATCCGAGCACCCAACAGTCGGGCCTGAACGACGTTCCGAAGTGGTGTGTTGAGGTACGCCGTGAACGTGTTAGCACTCGACTGACCGATCGTATCGACAGTAATGGTGTGGTACTCGTAGTCGAAGTCGGGAACATCTGGGCGTACAGCCGTGACCGTAGTCATTTACAATACGCTTAGATTAAAGATCCACCGATTCCGCCTACGATGGCATAGTTGGCCTGGTCACGAACGAGTTGTTCGGACTTACAGAGACCACCGGGTGTCAGGGACTTGGTGTACGTGCTCCCATCCTTGGTGTGACCAGGGGCACATTCGAGCTTGTGCTCGAGGTCGAAGAGAGAATCTTCATTGATGGGCTTTATCTCAATCGACCTGGGCTGGTAGCAGCTGAGTGCGGTACGACGGATCAGGAATCCGATGGCGACGAGGCTGAGGATGACCAGGATAGTGTTGCGGTTGAACTTCATTTACTAGTATGTAACATTTTTTTAATCAAGTGCGTTAAAGATACTGGTTTAGTTTCATCATAGAGAGTAGATGGACGAAGAGATTATCCTCGAACGAGGTGATGCTGAGATTCTTAAACTCGACGAGAATGAGCAGGCGTTGATGGATGAGATCCATATCGCTCCTCCTTCGCGACCAAAACCCAGACCACGACCCATGCACGCGTCAAGGCCTCCTCCGGTTCAGCACCAGGAAGAGATTGACGCCTTCGCGAATCCAAACAAGCAGTCAGCCCCTGTGAGACCCCCCGCTGAAGAAATTGACTATGGTGAATATGATGACTTCCAGGAGGAAGAGGTTGGTGAAACATTCACACAAGAAGAAGAACCTTCGAAGGGCTACAACTCGATCGACGAGGAAAAGGCTGATCTTCTGAACAAGTTGGCACGCCTGGAGAAGAAGGGTGTCAACACCAACAAGCGTCTAAACATGTACTCTGGTGTGGATGAAATTCGCACAGAGGTGAAACGTATCACGTATGGTATCGAAGTAGACCAGTCGGTGCGGTTTTCGCGTCGTATGTTGGTAGCTTGTGTGACGGGTCTAGAGTTTCTCAATAAACGCTATAACCCCTTCGAGATTCAGCTCGAGGGTTGGTCGGAATCCGTGATGGAGTCGGTTGAGGATTACGATACCGTCTTTGAAGAACTCTACGTGAAGTACAGGAACAAGGTGAACGTCGCCCCCGAGGTGAAGTTGATCATGATGTTGGGTGGTTCCGCGATGATGTTCCACTTGACGAACAGTATGTTTAAGGCTGCCATTCCCAACATGAACGACGTCTTGAAGCAGAACCCCGACCTGGTCAAGAACATGATGTCCGCGGTCCAGAACACAGCGTCCCAGGCCCAGCAGCCCACACAGGATTCTGGTGACGGCCCCTACGAGATGAAGGGTCCTGGTGTGGACATTTCCAGTCTGATGGGTGGTATCATGATGCCACCTCCTCCACCCATGAACACGAAACCCCTGGAGTCTGTCAGGGAAGATCCACCCATGATGGCCGATGATGACAATGTTTCGGACATCATTTCGATATCAGGAGAATCCACGGGTGGTGAAGTGAAGGAGGTGAATGTCGCTGGAAGCTCTGGTCGTAAGAGAAGGAAGAAGAAGACTGAAATTAATCTTTAGGTATAATATAAATGATAGGCTACTGTCCAATCGAGGAGGAGCCTGTCGCTCCCCCACCCAGACCAAAGAAGGTCGTGGTGCCCCAGACGAAACCAGGGACTGTGGAAGATACAGAGTGTAACTATGTCGTTATGTTTTTCATTGTTGGTGTATTGACACTCGCGTTGATGGATACTTTAGATCGTTAAATGAAAATTTCCCATTTATTATACTCATCGTATGAGTATAACAAATGTGGTTTAAGAATAACAATCATATTCAACATATGCTGGAGATTTTAAAAGAAGAACTGAATGAACTTGATAAAGTAAATTGGTGTGAGGGTCCTGAATATTACAAGTTTCATGGTTTTGACCCTAATAAAAAGCAGTCAGAGGATCCTGACAAGGAATTTGAAGCGTTACAATCAATAATCGATGCGGGAATCTATCATAATGGGAATTTCGCGTTCCCACAATATTCGAATAGGGTACATTACAATAAAGGATTTTGTGGTGAAATAATTCATCGTATAGCGTGTATACTTAAAAAACACTATGACGTGAAAAATGTTGTGCATAGAGGTACATTTTATTATCCACCAAATGCGGAGTGTTTTTGGCATACAAACGCCGATGCTCCCGGTAAACGTATATATCTCACATGGGCAGAGGAAGATAATAAGAGTTTTTTTAAATACTATGATAATGATGAAGGTAAAATTGTTACAAGGTATGATAAAAAAGGGTGGAATGTAAATGAGTTTGACATTCCGAGTGACGGATTTTTATGGCATTATATTGCTACAAAGGATACAAAAAGAAAAAGTGTGGGATTTATGATCGAACGTAATAATGAAAACTTAATTCACAGAGAAAAGAATACTCTTTACCGTATTTGTCTAAAAGGTGAATATAAAGATAAATTGATGACTGTGGATGAAGCACATAAACGGGTTATACAAGTGCCAAGTTTGTTCGATACTCACGGAGAGCGTCTCGTAAATGAAGAAGAAAAAAAAGCTTTAGGTATCGCACGTAGAATGTTCCCTTCAGATGAATTTGAAATTTATAGAATGTAATTCGTTTTTGCCACGAGTATGTAATATTCGCGGGAAAAAAGAAATGTTTACTTAACCTTTTCGGAAAGTTCCTTGACTGCCTCAATCAATAGACCAATGAGACCATGATAAGAGACGGCATAATAGCCATCATCCCGCGTATGTACAGTTTCTGGGAGAATCTTTAGAACTTCCTGTGCGATAACACCGACCGAAGGTTTATCATTAATCATGTAGGTACACCCCGAAATCTGTTTAACCTTTTCGAGTGCGTTGGGAATATGAATGATTTCCGTCTTAAAACGTCTATCCGAAGGGATGATGAAATCGGATGCCTGCAGGGAACTACTGAAAGACCCAGACGTACCAGATAGAGAACCAGAAGCCTGTAAAGTCCCACCGAAAGATGCGTTACCACTCGCACCTATAGATGCTTGTGTGCTATTATTATCATCCTTTATAGTCAATGAGTTATTGAGTTCCGTGGCCTTAACAACCTTTAAACTCCCCGCAAAAGAGGCGTTACCACCCGAACTTATAGATGCTTTTGTGCTACCATTATCATCCTTTATAGTCAATGAGTCATTGAGTTCCGTGGTACTAACAACCTTTAAACTCCCCCCGAAGGACGCGTTACCACCCGAACTTACATCTTGTCTAAAAAATGCTACACCCCCCCGTGTTATTGATGCATTAAGATTTTGAGGTTTGGTTCCATTCCTTATATAAATACCCCCCTGTATGACCACTTCTTCGGTAGCCGACGGATCTATGGTTACAGTGTCAGTTCCGATCGTCAGTGTATTATTCACATCCAGAGTGTTGTTGATCTGCATCTTACCAGCGAAGGAAGACTGACCTAGTATGTTGATGGTTACATTTGAAGTTGAACCATCCACCATCCGAAACGAGTTAAAAACGTCGAGGGTATGGTCACAGTTGATATTACTCGCGGTAATAGCCTCCGCGAACGAGGCGTTCCCATCGTTACGGATGTATATGTTTTCAGTTGTACCATCAAACATCTTGAAACTCTCACCGGTCATGGAAATGTCATCTTCGAAATTCGCTACACCGGTGAAGCTCGACGTGCTATTCACGATAACGGGTCCACCGAATGACGCGGTACCCGAAGCAACTTCAACACTACCAAAAAATGAAGAATGACCTTGTACGTCGAGTGCATTGTTAATCTGCATCTTACCAGCGAAGGAAGACTGACCTATTTTGTTGATGGTTGCTTTTGCAGTTGAACCATCCACCATCCGAAACGAATCAAAAACGTCAAGGGTCTCATTACAATTGATATTTTTCGCTGTAATAGCCTCCGCGAACGAAGCGTTACCATCGTTGTGGATGTATACGTTTTCAGCTGTACCGTCATACATCGCAAAACTCTGGCCGTATACGAAGGCGTTCGCATCGATGGTCATATCCCCACCGAATGACGACGTACCCGCGATTTCTAAGGTAT
>Ga0181596_10004795_pt1 | contig 12100 bp, 20 predicted proteins | sample 041ome_6_FD_148655 | JGI IMG/M metagenome (GOLD analysis project Ga0181596, IMG submission 148655) | Coastal salt marsh microbial communities from the Groves Creek Marsh, Skidaway Island, Georgia - 041402US metaG (spades assembly) | ecosystem: Environmental > Aquatic > Marine > Intertidal zone... | reverse complement strand
CGGTGAATCTCAACAAGGCTTTACATCGCGCCAAAGACGAAATCAGATGGAGTGGAATTAAACGAACCAAAAAAATCGAAGAAAATAACATCATGACCGCTGCACTGAACATTGTAAACAACAAGCCAGTGAAAATCAGAATCCCGAGGGACAAGCGCGTCCCAAGTCTCCCGGCCAAGAAGAGGATGGCGATGAGTCCGTTGAATCCACCCTACACCGAGATGTTCAATGGAGGTCCGCCGGTGGTACGGGTTCCGCCTCCGAGGAATTATGACCCCCTGACCTTGGCCAACGAACTGAATGAAGTGCTTTCGGTCGCACTGGATCCCAACTGGAAACCATCGACGCCCAACAATACGTTTGACCCCACCGCCTACCGACCCTACGCGCCACCGACGCCTCGGATGCCCAGCCCCGTCGCGGAAATGCTGAAAAATGACACCATGGACGCTAATCAAATTCGCAACGTTTCCAAAAACATTGTGAATATGAAGTCTCTTCCGGAGAACAGTACTATTACAGTTAACATCAACAAATTGAAAAATTTTAAAGTTAATATGGCACCCATCATAAGCAATGACGTGGAACTTGAAGACCTTATGGACGAACTGATGTTTACCTACCTGGCCCTACTGAAACTTTCCTACATCAAAACCAGGAAAGGTAAGTTGTCCAAGAAGCAAGCAGAAAATATGGAAGCACTGCGCCGAGGACGCGACATGGTCCGAAAGCGCATCAAACGCAGACTGGACAAGTATAGCATCAAGAACGTGGAATCTTTTTGAGACAGAAGAGATATTCCATAACGCCCTTATCTTCATTGTAAGAAGCAGACTTGAAACGCTTGTATTCCTTTTCTTCCACGGTGACCTCCCCGAAATCCGACATCAATTCAATCATACGATCCTTGGTCACTAAACTTTCGCTGTTGTACGAAAGAAAAATCCAATCGGTTTTCAGCATACGAAATAAAGAACTAAATGCATTCTCTACTTCATTCTTTCTGCAAAATGAAGACGTGAAACATCCCAATGGAATTCCGGTCTTGCCAGCGATCGTTGGATGACCGTCTTTTAGCGCAATCATATTCAATGGAAAGTAGTTTTTTGAATATTGACGATTATTGTAAGGTGGGTCCAGATACACAATGTCCATCTTTGCTTCAATATCATCCAGAACATCCTTCCGCGTGGATGCGCTTCCATCAAGTGCAGGCTTAGTGAGTTCGTGAACAGGCACGATCACAAGCGGAACCAAAGATCGCGTTTTAAAATTCTTTAGATAAGCACCATATACAGAAGCAACGTTGCTTACCTTGTCTGCTGCCATCAACAAAGATGCCAACAGAAACATATTTTCGTTCTCATCGAAATCACCATCGGATTCCGCAAGACGCCTACGAATGTAGTCTATCCTTTTGGCATTGTCCTCTGTAAAAAACATCCGCTCGCAGTCTCCGTGCGGTGAATAATTAGCAGTGATGAATCCAAGTTCCGCTTGATGCAATTTCGTTTCGAGTTCGCGATTTAGCGCTTCTATGAATTCCCTGCACTTTTCTGTGTAAACTGAAATGGTCATCGCGTGACCTATGATTCTACTGTAAAGCTCAGCATCATTGACGATCGTCACACATCCAAGCTTGCGAAAGTGATGCCCCACAATTCCGGTACCCGAAAAAAGATCCCCAAACACCTTTCCTTCAATCTCAGTCTTTTCCTTGATCTTTTCTGTTATCCAGTCTAGTAATTTAAATTTAGAACCTATGTATTCAAGTCGTTGAACACTCATATTAATTATTACTCAATTTGTTTTTAACTGTTTGCATGAACGCAACCGGATCATACCAGTACGTACCTATCATAGCATTTGGGTCTTGAGGATCATAGGTTTCGTCTCCACGTGTAAAGTCGATCCCAAAAACAGCGACGCTTGCAATTCTAGTAGCCGGGTAACGTCTCTTGGTTTCGCGCGCTTCAACACTTGTTTGACGTTTCTGTAAATTACAGTGATTGCAAAGAGGTTGAAAATCATCTATCGTTTGTGTCCGAGAACTCAAAACCCTTGGATCATTGTAAAGGTCATTCTTGTGATCGATGACGATTGATGACGTGCTGCCACATACCACACACCGCCTTGCGCCCAGCTCTGCTCTGATGTCATCTCGGATGGGCCTGTTGGTCTCTATTTCATTTTGATTGCGACCAATCATCCGAAGGCCCGTTACCGTTCTACCTATACCATCGCGCCTAGTTTCCCAGGTGTAACGAGTATCACCCCACGGACAATCGTACCTCATATTTCCATTCCTAGACCAGGGAAGACCAGCTTCGATAATTCTTCCAATGTCTACCCAATCACTGACACCATTTTCACCCGGGCTAAATAGCTCATCGATAACCCTTTGGCGTTCAGGACGTGGTGGCATTTTATATTGCACCATTTGTCATTTCTTTAAATAACCTGAATAAATATTAGTATGTGTATGGTGACCACTGCCCGTTACACACAACCCGAGTTAAGACACGCCATAGAAACCCTCGACGATGAGGTCTTTTATGCCGTGTATCGGTGGATCATGGAGAATGAACACAATTTCGCAATGATGGGCGTGGAGATGCTCGGCATGACCAACTCGCAGTCCATCGGGATCGCGACCGAAGTCATCGAGGCGCTCCTCAAGTTCTCCCAGCACACCTGTCGCGAAGAGATCAATGACTACACAGCCAGCCTGGTCTGCTTCGTCGATTCCGCCGTCTATGCACTCTTGGTGAATGTAGACAAAGAACGCTTCGGTGCCATGAGATTCACCAGGTTCATCTACACCACACTGACCAACGCGCTCAAAAGGGACCTCTTGGAAAATCTCTATGTATTAATATAATGAACCTCGAGAACGTCACCTACAAGGATACGACCCCGTTCGTCCCTCCGATCACAGGCGGAAAGGTGATCAAGGTCTATGACGGCGACACGTTGACCCTCGCCACCACCCTGCCCTTCGAGGGGTCGCCCATGTACCGCTTCTCGGTCCGCACCAAGGGAATCGACTGCCCCGAGATGAAGACCAAGAACGCCAACGAGAAACACTGCGCCAAGTTGGCCCGGGACATGATCAAGAGCAAGTGTCTCAATAAGATCGTCGAACTCAGGAACGTGGAACTGGAGAAGTACGGCAGGATACTCGCCGATATCTACGTGGACGGCGTGGACGTCAAGACCTTCCTATTGGAAGCCAACTTGGCGGTGGCTTACGACGGAGGCACCAAGATCACGCCGGAGGACTGGCTGGCGTATTACAATCTCAAACAGTAATTAATATCGTTCAAATTTTCTACGCCTTTTGGCTCTTCTCCTGCGAGCATATTCCTGTTGTTTTTCAAACCACTCCATATCTTTTTCTTCAATTGTTGTTCGTCTAAATTTTTCAAAAATAATTTCGTTATTTGAATTTCCTTCTAGCGTATACCATAATTTATGACTAGAATCCCACATAGCTCCCATATTTTTTGCTAAAATCCTTTTCTCGTAATCAACAATAATTCGTAATCGTCTTCTTTCTATGTTGAATGTTTTTAATAATGCATCTTTATTTTTATTATCATCTGATGTACACCATGATCTAATTTCAAAATCATAATAAGCACCCAATTTTTTTGCATCTTCTTTCTCATTTGGCGCAACAGCAAGACGTATCATTTATACCCAATATTTCATATTGTTTAAATAAGTTAATTCTGTATAAAATCTCATATAAAAATATAAGTGAAATTTATACTATATACAACCTATTAAAGAGATAAGTTCTATTTAATGAATGATTATTAAAGTTCATGACAAAGAATTTAAAACTAAGAAATCTCTTGGAGACTATACTAGAGATCTTTTGAAGAGAAATGGTTGTTGTGAAAGTTTAAAGACCTTAAATGAAGATGATTGGAGATTTTTGATTAATTTATGCATTAGACATCCAGACGAAGACAAATGGTCTGATATTGAAGATTTTTCTATACAATTTGATGAATTTAACAAAACCAAACTATGTTTTTATATAATTACAAGTAAAGGTCGGAAGAAAACTATATCAATCAATAAATGCGTGAATGGTTTTGACGACGAAAATAAATTATCACGTGCTATGCGAAATAGCATAGAATATCAAATAATGGAGTTCAAGAATAGTAATAAGTCGCGATGCTCTATTTGTTTTATCCGTTGCGACGTCTTGGATGTAGATCATAAACATCCAAAAACATTTAAGAATATTCGCGACGAATTCTTAAAAACAACTAAACTAAAAATACCAACACAATTTTCAAAAGGTTTGAATAGTACTACAATTTTTTGTGAAGAAGATGATGATTTTGAAGAACAATGGTGTTTATTTCACCAAAGTGAAGCAAAATTAAGATATTTATGTAAACCTTGTCACGCAACAGTGACAAATAAACATTCAAAAGATTAGCCTCGCCATGCCCTAGGACGCAAGAACCAACGCGGCGCAGGACTTCCGACTTCGTCCGTTTCCGCCCACACGCCTATGCCAGCGTCCTTGCCGTTCTCGTGAAACCTGTGCCACCTCTTTCCGTTGAATTCCAGGTAGTCTGTGCAGCCCTCGATTCGCTTGATGTCACCCTTGGTCGGCATGTTTGTGATCTGCCCTTGCTTAAACATTTCCCTCCCTGAATGAAAAATGACCGATATGGAAGTTTCCACAATTTTAGTATGCGAATGTAACGGGAGATCGTATCCCAATGGTGTTGCTTTGAAACAACATTACAAAACGAACATTCACAGGGTGTGGGATCAAGAAAAACAAATCAAGGATCTTGGAATTAGAGCAACCCGTCTCGAAAATGAAAACATGCTGTTAAGAAATACAATCGAAATAATGAAAAAGAGATTAGTCGAAGTGGAACAAAAACCAAAGGAGAAAAAAGGAAGGAATATAATTCAAAGGTTATTAAACAAGAAAGACTAATAAAAACATATGAGGTATATTCTTGAGGTCCAAAAGTTTTATTCTGAATTAAATCCTGAATGGAATGGAAAAAGTATACATGTTGGGTACATGGACAAATTTTTTTCAACAAAAAAGAAAGCAGCAGAATATTATGACGAACACAACCCTCATATGCGAGGATTAAACGCACTTGGGGGATGGAGAAGTGACTGGGATCCCGAAACACACTTGATGTATGTTGTGAGAGAACATTATTATGAACACAGAAATATCCCACCATTTGATAGTAAGTAATGAACCAAGCCCTGCTACATCGTGAACTCAATGGACGTTTCAAGCGACCCCACAGTTGCTTCAAACTTGCACTGATTCATGCCTTGGAGACATGCGAACCCGTGGACTTTGTCAGGGTCTTCAAACTCAATCGGGCGCCGGCGGACGAGTGGATACGACGCCGCGCCTACCCGAGTCTGGAACGATTCTTGGACTTTCACCCGGACATCGAAATGCTTTCACCAGACTGGTTCACGTTCATGATTAATGCCACGTGGATTATGACAAGTCTGAACTGGATCGAATCAGATGAAGACGGCGCCTCATTAAAACTTCACCACGAATTATAGTTAATGAACGTTGGTCAAATTGTACATCTCATGGAGAAAAAGAGAGGTGCGATCGGTCGCCTAATGGATTCTGATGAATATGTCCTCAGGATATTGCGTCTCACTCCCTACGATATGACCATCCAGGAACACATCCACATCTTTTCAGACCTCCCTCTCTACATTGAAAAGTTCAACCAAACCATGACACGAATGGTCGCATGGTCCTGGTTCACCAGTGAAAAGAAAAATAAGGTCATCTTTTAATGGGTGAATTCAAGAAGAAGCCCAACCTTGATACACTGAGGGGTATACCTGCGTATATCAAAATGGTAGAAGATGCAATAAATACACTATTGTCGTTTAAAACCAAACCTCGTCCGAATCATATGCCCATACGGTATCCAAGTCAGAAGGATCCACAAGAATCCCGTCGATAGAGTAGGTCACGACCGTGTTGAGTTCTTTCTCGTCAAGTTTCCTAATGTCCATCGCCGGGATTTCACCCTTTCCCACCTCGTGACAGGTCATGAAGAGGTCACCATCCTCGTATTCGAACACCCATCCATACTCGTACTTGTCCTTCATCTTGCGAACCACCATCTCGGTGCTCTGTGCCTTCAAATTCATGGTGGTCGGAAAGAAATCATGAGCCCTTTTTTCAGGTTTGAGATTTTCAAGCAAGGTCACATGAGGAATCTGCTTCGCGTTGTATTTCTTCTGAAACGTCCTGGCTCCGATCGGAACAGCCCAAAGTGATAACATGTTTTTTACTTACTATTGAGTTTTTTCTTTAACATCCCTCATCCAACGGTACTTTTTGCGCATCCCCTCGAGGATCTCTTCAGAAGTTCGCCTTGGAACAGGAGGACAATCACGAGGTCTGGGCAGTCCCTCTGAGATAATTAGAGCAGTCATTATCCTAGCAAGTTCCTGGTTGGAAAACCCCTTGCCCGGTGGGACGTTGAACATCCCTTCTGCTAGTATTTCTGATTTTTATCTTTAAGGCTGGTGAAGTTGAAAAAATTATTCAGGTGAACCATTTTTAAAGGAGAGGGCATCTACAAAAACAGCAACAAGCGACCATGGACATCCTTCCTCTTGACCTCCAGTGCGACATTCTCAAGCGGGTCACCATCTTGGATCTCAAAGAGAACCCTTTCAAGCCCAAATACAAAGTAGGTTTCACGTTTGGCATCAATGCAGTCATCACCCTCGAGTGGGACAACGACCTTGTCGAGAGCGATCCCTGGGAGTTCTTGGACATGATTAGGCATTACTATGACAAATCGATTGAGGACTATGAAGACTACATCTTCAAAATGATCGAAGAGGAAAAGAATAACTACGAACCCCACGTGGGTCTGGAGAGTGAATTGTTCTCGCGCTTCTACCAGGAGAACGAGCACATGCTCACCTTCAAGTTCTTTGTCAAGTCAGGTGACACGGTGCTCGATCAACAGGACCTTGAGTTCTTCAAGTCCATGGAACCGCATCTGGACAAGGGCTACATCATGTATCAGCTGGTCATGCTTACCCAGTTCCTCAGGGACACATACTCCATCGAGTTCCTCGAGAAGTACAACGAGTATGTCTTGCGTGAAGAAGGCTATGATGAAACTGAGTGGTAAAGGTAGCATGGACACTTTGCCGTCCGACTTGGTTCACAACATCTTCACCAGAGCATGCATCATGGAGATGGAAGAAAAGTTCCCACTCAACTACCGATTCTACACAGATCACGGTGAGATCGAGTTTAGCTCAAACGATCTTGTCGTAAGGAAAGATAGAGTCGTCGCCGACCTTTCAAACTTTGTCTACAATCACATCTTCACGTCCATGCGACTTCCGATTCTTCACTTTGAGAAACGCATTGGCAACAAGGTCGTTTATTCCCAGCACGTCCATCTGTGGAATGATGAAATCATACAAAGACACACCGGAAAGATCCCAAAGTCACCCCTGGAATCCTACATGTGGAATATGATGATGCTTATTAATTAAAGAAATGGTTACCTAAGTATTCGTGTCTCTCGTTAGCTCAGGGGTAGAGCGTTCGACTGTAGTGTCTTTGTCTGACATCGAATGGTCACCTGTTCGAATCAGGTACGAGAGAGGCGTTTCCATCTACGTGAATTAAAGGAGTGTTTCCACCTTTATCCACAGAGATGATACTCACTCCCATCGCCACGGGTGGTTTTTCCAAGGTTCACCATTATGTTGATGGTCATGGAAATCGCTTTTGTTGCAAGGTCACTCCGAAGAAACACCGAAAACAATTCATAAACGAGATGGACATTCTCACTTCGTTTCCACCTAACATCAGATTTCCACACGTCTATGACCACTTTGAAAACAATGATAATAGTTTCATGGTGATGTCTCTTTTTCGTGGAACCAAGGTGAATAATCTGGACAAGTATACCGAAAATACACTGCGTTCAATCCTTCGTGGTATCGCCAGGTGTCTGATTCTGTGCCACGAGAACGAGGTGATTCACTTGGATGTCAAACCACAGAACTTGATGATGAGTGATATGTCCGAAACGGCACTGACCAAGATGATCGACTTTGGCAACTCGGTCCGTGGAACCCGAGTCGAACTCAAGTCACGCATCGGAACCTTGGAGTATATGTCACCCGAGCATCTGACTTTTCCCTATCGCGTGACTCCGAAGAGCGATGTGTGGGCCATGGGCGTCATCATGTTCTTGATGGGTTCTGGACAGATGCCGTTCAATACCGAAAATGATTACATCAATGACGTGGTCGACAATATCAAGGAAAAGGAACCGAACTACAACTGGATTGATTCACCCGAACTGAGAGAACTCGTCAGATGGATGCTCATGAAGAATCCAGAAGATCGTCCAAATGCGGTGGATGTATTGAATCACCCGTATTTGAAAGGGGATATCTGGGATCGCTATGAAGGAAAACTTTACCCAGATGAGCGCATCGAAAACTTCAAGCGCCCAAAGAATACCTTCGTCTACTTCGGACAGGGGCTCACCTTGTAACCGAACTTGTCCGCCAGCCAGTTGCGATCCGCGCAGAAGACCTTGGAGGACTTGGGCGCCGTCGTGCGCGTATAGACCATCAATGCGTTCAACTTCCGGAAGAGAGCAAGAGGAGTCTCCTTGCCTTCCCGAAGCACCCGCATCAGAGCCCGGTGACGCGCCAGCTCAGTCATGCTCGCAACATCCACGTAGCCAAACTCGGACAGACCGCCCTTGCGCAGCTTGCCGATGCCTTCACCTGGTCCCTTGAACCCCTTGCCGGGCTTGCCGACATTCTTGATCATCCCCGGAGGAACGTATGACCCCTTGACCTTGGTTCCGTCTGCGCGCGTGTAAGCCTTCCGGTAGTAACCAGCACGTTCGATCATCGCCATGTTATTATCTAAGTAGATTATAATATGAGTTCGGCTCTGAAGATCAAGTCCAAGGGAGTCACAAAGACTCGTCGGACTCCAAAGAAACCCGAATCCTTGTCAAGACAATTTGGCAAACTCACTTTATCAAATTCACCTATGAACGTGAATAACAACATCAACGTCAATAACTTGATTGAGCGTTTCAAGAAACTAAGCATCAAGAAGGATGGTCCCTGGATCGTGGCGAGTCAGCACTCTTCACTGAGGCGGGACGGACAACTTCGCCAAAGTTATAGATACTTCGAAGGCAAGCCTTTCACCACCAGCGCTTTGTATGCAGAGGAGCGCGTTAGACTTGACGTGACAGCCGAGCGCTACAAACTTGGAAAGCAGGAGAAACTCGGCGACGACGTGATTCTCAGTGTGTCCCACGGAAGGCAGATGCTCGACAAACGCTACTTCACGGTCCCGAGCGACACCATTGTCATTCTGATGACTTACCCGGATCATCTTCTGTACGCATCCCAGAACTGGAGAAACTTCCTCAATCCCCTCTACACCAGAAAGGGTCTGGACGAGTTATTCTTGGGTGGCAAACTCGAAAGGACACTGGTTTTCAACCGCGAAAAGATTGACCACGTTCAGGTCGATATAAGGATTCCTGGCGATCTGTGTGAAAACTTGGAACTCCAGTATCAAGATCCAGAAAAATTTCCTCATCTGGGTCTCTTCAGTCTTCCATTCCAAAATCCAAGGAAAGGTGGCATCGCCGATTTTGTCGTGACCAAGGGAAATGACGACTGGCCGGGCAATAATTACATGCAATTGAACGCAGCAAAGAGAACGCTCGATGGACTGGTTAAAAATTTCAAGGGTAAGATCATCATTGTGAATTCGTGTCGTGAAAAGAACGAACCCATGAGCGTCTAGAATAAAATATCACCAAATATCAATGATGTCCCGCCTTCGTGTTATCTTCGATAATCTTTCCGATCAGGCTAAGTTCGCCCTGCTCGCCGGTCTCCTGCTTCTCGTCCGTGAGATCGCGATGACCAAGACGCTCAATACCGCGGCCGCCACCGGCATCCTGTCCATCTTCGGGACCATGGTGCTCTCCACCTACGCCGTGGACTGCTACTCCAAGGGCAAGTGCGAACTCCTCGCGTGGCTCGTGTCGGCCTCGTTGTTCATCTCAACGCTCGTGTTGTTCATGAACAATAACAAGTAAATTACCTCTTTAACAAATATTTGATGTAGTCGCGCTGAGCAACGTAGATCGTAGCGAGGTAGAAGAATACTCCCATCGTCAGGTGTATCCAGTGAGGCGGACACGTGACGCCGGGAGCAAGCATCGCCACCAGAGCGCAGTGGGATGCGTGGGGGAACAGACCCCAGAAAAGTGCGTTAGCGGCGAGGAAGGCAAGAAGGAACATCTTTACTTACTGAAGAGAATTTATCGCAGCCTGGCGAGTCGCGTTGGTGATCCGAGCGCTCCCGTTCAGAAGTTTGAGGAAATCAGCCAGTTGCTGAACCATCTCCGCCGCGGCAGCAGCCTGTTCCGCCGCAGTCCTGGTGACATTTGTGGCAGACGCCGTAATTCCAGCGGCAAGCACTGCCAGATCCCTGCGCATCTGATCCAGAACCATCGCACGCCCGCCCACGAAGGACCCAATCGCGTCCCTCACACTGACGCCAGCCGGTGACTGAGCCACCCGCCTGGCAAGGTCGAGGGCAATCAGAAACACCGCAGCACCCACGGGCTGCTTACTGACATACTTGTAAGTATTACTGACCGCTTTGGTCACATTCGCAAGTCGCGTCATCTTTTACTTATTGGTACTATTATATTTCGGAGAAGGCGTCGGAGTAAACAAACTCTTCAGGAACTCCTGGCGCGTCATGGGTCGTGGTATTGGAAAATTATTCGAATTGTTCAAAATCATCTGCATGAAGTCAACTATGTTCTCACTTGGTTTGAGACCTTTGAAACGCGCGTTGTAGGGCACCACCTCGGTGGCATATTGACCAAGTGGATTTTCTTTCATCTTTGTCACCCAATTGACTTGGCTGCGCTCCCAACCCATTCCCAATCTGTTAGTGAGAACTTCTTTGTACCGTTTCAATAAACCCTCTTTGGTGAGGTTGTTTTGACTAATCGGTGCCGCGAACCCCCAATCGATAATTTTGATAGTTTTGGTCTTATCGTCATACATTGCATTGTTCCCGTGCGCGTCAAAGTGACCGATCCCACACTTCTGGTGAATCGTCTTTAACGCCTTGATGTAAGCCCTCATGGCTTTTTGGAAAACACCCTTCCTGTTTGATGTGTACCAGTCCCATATGCTTTTGCCAGGGACGTTTTTCATCAAAACCCAGTTCTTGCCGTAAGCGAATATCTTGGGGGTGAGCGAATGACGACCCTTGGTGCATTTGTAGACCATCTGCTGAATTCTGACTTCACGAAGGAATTCCACGACTCGATTTTTATTAAATTTATTACTCGATTTAATGTTCTTTTGAATCTTTAAGATCTTATCACCCGCTCTCAGTACTATTCCATACTCACCTTTGCCAACAGTTTTCCAGTTTTTATTCACACTTTTATCGAGATTCAAAAATCCGACTTCATCTATTGAAAACCCGAACTTCTGGAGTGTACTGGTCCAACTGGACATTTCTTATGAATATTAAAGAAATAAAAGACATGATGATTAAATGTCAGAACGTCGCCTCCAAAACGAATTCAAATTCATTAAAGACAATCCTGTGGAATTCTGCACCGTGGGACTTGATGGAGATGACATATTCACTTGGCATGGGAAATTCGATGATGACGCCAAATTTCAAATCAAATTTCACAAAGATCATCCATATTCTCCACCAAAAATACTAATAAATGACAAGCCATTTTGTTACAATGAGTTTGATTGGTCACCCGCCGTCAACGTGGAGGGCTTAATCTCTAACATGTACGTACTTCACCGCGACCCGAGACTAAAACGCCGGGAATGTCGTGTCCGTTAAGCCCTCTTAGGACTAAAAATTATTCAGGAACCTCCGACCGCCAACACCAAGGCACGAACAACAAGATGGCCACCGTCCACGCGAACGTCCGCCGGCTTGTCTTAGCCTCCCTCCAAACAGACACACCCGAGTGTGGCA
>Ga0181596_10004791_pt1 | contig 12109 bp, 4 predicted proteins | sample 041ome_6_FD_148655 | JGI IMG/M metagenome (GOLD analysis project Ga0181596, IMG submission 148655) | Coastal salt marsh microbial communities from the Groves Creek Marsh, Skidaway Island, Georgia - 041402US metaG (spades assembly) | ecosystem: Environmental > Aquatic > Marine > Intertidal zone >... | reverse complement strand
TCGCTCCAACACTAATTCCGGAACCGACGAAACCATCTTCGACGACCACCACCACAACGACGACGACGAAGAAGTCGATCGCGAAAGAGTTAGCCTCGCACAACTCCGCCAAGGAACCGGAACTGAAAACCGGGAAACGCGAGAGGAAGAAGACGGAGTTTTTATCCGCGACGGTGTTGCAATCCCCAACGAAAAAAGGAGAGGAGAGGAAGAAAGAGCAGGTCGGGAAAGGAGTGAAATTGAGGGAGATTGAAAACGTGAAGTTCGCGATGGACAAGATGAAGCGGTACGTGCGAAAATAACAACAACGGAAGATAATTTTAACTTTAAACTGACCTCTTTTTCTTTGTTTCTCTTTCTCTTCCTCTTTCTTTTCGCGAAAACAGAGACGACGAGCTCCTCGTTCTCGTCCACCGGCTCTTGTACAAGACGCCAGGGAAAGAAATCTCGCGGAAACGAGATATTCTGGACTTTTCCGGTTTCGTCTACGAGGACGAAGTGAAAGACCGAGAGAAGAAAGTCGTCGCGTTGGAGAAAATCTTCCAAAAGCCGCGATTTCAAATCATGGACATGTTCGATTTGCCGAGAGGGAGCGGCGCGGAAGGCTCCAAGGAGGCGCAAATCGAACGAATCTTGAAGTTTTTGGAGAAACCGGCGGCGACGGAAGGGAGACAGAGTAAAATGGAGTTGAAGGAGAAGAAGAAGGCGAAGGTTGCCGCGAAGGCGACGAAGAAGAGAAAGAAAACGGAGGCGAAGAAGAAGAAAGCGGCGACTAAAGCCGCCAAGCCAGCGAAAGCAGTCTCGAACGAAGTCGCCAAGTTGAAGAAACAAAACGCGGATTTGAAGAAGAAGTTGGAAGCGGCGTTGCAAAAGATTGAAAAGTTGACCGGCGAGAAGGTTGAGCGCGACGACGAGGAAGAAGAGGAAGAGGAGGAAGAAGAGGAAGAAGAAGAAGAAGAAGAAGAGGAGGAAGAAGAAGAGGAGGAGGAAGAAGAAGAAGAAGAAGAAGAGGAGGAGGAAGAGAAGATGCCGGCGAAGAAGGCGAGGAAAGCGCCGTCGGAAGAGCCAGCTGAGCCAGAGAAGAAACGCGAGGAGGAAGTAGTAGCAGTAGCAGCTGAGCCAGAGAAGAAACGCGAGGAGGAAGTAGTAGCAGTAGCAGCTGAGCCAGAGAAGAGGGAACCTACGCCTTCAGCAGCGATACCTTCGACGGACAACAACGTCAGCGCTAGTGTCGTAGGGAATCCGCAACCGACGGAGCAGCAAATCAGAGAAGCTATCGTCGCGATGTTGCAAAGCGCAGACTTGGACGAGATATCCATCAAGAAGATTCGTAAAGAGTTGGAGGAGAGATTTAATTGTCCCATGAAGGAGAAGAAGGAGATGATTAAACAAATCGTCACCGAGTCCATCGGTATGGGAATAGGAGGGGAATGATCGAAGAAATCGTCATCGAGTCCACGAGTCTGGTATCGGCATGTAAGTCGACGGATTAAAGCTCTATTACGAAAAAGAGCGTAGGAAGAGCACGTATATATGTTCGAATATATTCGTTTTAATAATGTTAATTAAGAATTACAAAGAAAATGGTCGTTTATATAGTCATTTGATCTTGTTAAAGTTTTCTCTTTTACGCCAAGGTTCCGTACTTGGATCCTCTTCGCGCCGAACTCGCGACGCCTTGCGACTCCAAATCGTCTTCTTTCGTTTCAGCTACCAACAACTTTTCTTGTCGTTGTTGTTGTTTGCGGTAGGCAGCTACGGCCGCAAAAACGATAAAGGCACCGGCCAATGGGTAGACGATCGAACTTCTAAAGTTGCTTTCGGCTCCCGAGGCAGCCATGCCAAGGTCGGCGGCTTTGAAAAATCTCCAAGTGCCTCGCTTGCGCTGTCCGAGCATGGCTTCTTTGCCCGCGTTTTCATCGATGATCCAACCCTTCACTTGTCCAGTCTCGTCGTCGTACTCCAATTTCGCCGTCATGGACTTGCCAAACGCTTGAATGTCGTACTCCTTCGTTTCCACGTTCTTGTCCGCGTGCGGGGCGGAAGTTTCTTCTTCCTTAGAAACCTTCTTGGAAGATCCCGTCTTCTTCCCGGCGGCGGCGCCAATCTCAGAGCACGAAGTCAACGGACCGTCCGTTTCATCTTCGCAGGAATACTTCTCGTTGAACGCCTTGGCGTCTTTGAGCAAGTGCAATTGCTTGGTCGACGCCGCGGTACCTTGCCACGTCAAGTGAATCGGCTTATCGAAGCTTTTCGCGTTGAAGAACATCTTTTGCATTGAAACGACTTTCCCGACGTCCCACTTATCCATGTTTTTGTTATAGCTTTTGGCATCATAAAACATGTAAGACATGTCCGCAACGTTGGAAACATCCCAAGAGCCGATGAAATGGTCAAAGTTTTTCGCACCGAAGAACATGTACATCATGTTCGTAACCGATCCGGTATCCCACTGAGAAATATCGCCGTCAAAGTCTTCGCGCTTGTAAAAAGCCTTCTTCATGTCCGTGACCTCAGAAGTGTCCCAGTGCGACATGACGCCGTAGCCAGAGCTCGCGGCGAACTTGTCGCAATTGCCAGTGACTGGATCCTCTTTCAAACACTTGGAGATGGCAGAGTGCAAAGTTTTGTCGGTGAGCTTCACCAAGTCGTGCTTGTGCATCTCCGCTTCCGCTTCTTCGGCAGCTTCTTCCTCCTCGTCCTCGGACACCAACGTTTTCACCGGTACCTTGTCTTCTTTTTCTTCTTCCTCGTCTTGTTCGGGTTCTTCCTTGGTGGTATCCTCTTCCTTCTTTTCGACTTCACCTTTGCTCGCGGCGAGCGAGATGCACGTTTTCACCGGCCCAGTCTCTTTGTCTTTGCAAACAAAGTTCGCTTGGAATCTCGAGGCGCCGTTAAACATGTTGTCTTGCTCGTTCTCCGCCGCTTCACCTTGCCAATCGGACAAGTCTTGAGAAAACTCAAACGCGTAGTAGAACATTTTCTTCATGTTCGTGACGTGCGAAGTATCCCATTTCGAGAGATCAGCGTTGAAGTGCCACTTCTTGTAGAAGAGCTTTTCCATGTTTGTGATGTGCGAAACATCCCAATCCGGCATCTCGCCGTAACCGGACTCTTCGCCATACTTGGTGCATTTGCCGTCCACGGCGGCTTCTTGCAAACACTTACCGATGGCGTTGCGAATTTTGTCTTCCTCCAAATACTTGTGACCGTCTTCATTGAGAGAGTTGTCCTCGTCTTGTTGACTGTCTTTGACGTCAAAGATTTCAGATTTCAACGTTTGAACTTCGCTATCAAGTTTCGCCTTCATGGCTTTGAGCAATTCAAACTCCGAGCTATCACCACTCTTCTTTTCGTCCGCATTCGAGGACGAGGAGGACGAGGAAGGAGAAGATGAAGAGGACGAAGCGGCGCGCTTCTTGTCCAAGACTGTCTTCAAGACATCTTCTTCTTCCTCTCCGTCGTCGTCGGAAGACGAACTGCTGCCCTTGGTCTTGCTCTCCAAATCCTTGTTCTTGTTCTCGAGATCGGATAACTGTTTCATCAACAACATCTTCTCCGCTTCGAATTTGGAGTTTTTCACCGTTTCCACATCCTCGCTGCCTTTGCGCGTCGTCCCCTCGGATTCACCGAGACCAACGCCGTCCAACGAAGACGCGTACGAACTGAAACTGTTCGAGGTCACTTTGTTTTGGTTGTACTTGCTCGGTGTTTCGTACCGCGGCTCGTACGACGGATCGAACGATTTCGAAGACGTGACGTACTTCTTCGCCTTGGACTTCAAGCTTTCAATTTCTTGATTCAACTCGTCGTCGTTCTCTTCGTCGAGTTCTTCTTGTTCTCGAGACGAGGAAGAACTCTTACCTGAGGAGGACGATCCTCCGAAAGACTTCTTTATCTTCAAGATTTCGGACAGCGGAATACCTTTGTCCTCGGCTTTCAAAAACGCTTCCACGTCTTCGTCCGAGATTTCGGTGTGGCCCAACTCGCCGGACAACGGGCGCGGCTTAGAAAGGCCCCCGTCGCCGCCCTCCGACGACTTGCGAAAATCGCCGCTCAAACCGCCATCCTTCCTCATGTAGCTCTCCTGCGGCTTCCACCCTTCGTTTTCTCGGCACTGATGCACCGGCCCTTCGATCGCGTCCGGACAGTTAAACCGTCTTTGAAACTCAATAGCGCCTTGAAACATCCCGGGTTGTGGTTGCTTGTGCGCCATCCCGCCTCGCCACCCCCACTTGGAGATGTCTTGGTTGAAATCGACGGCGTAATAAAACATGTGATCCATTCTTTTCGCCTTCGTCGGTCTCCAGTTGGAAATATCCGCGTTAAAGTTCGCTCGTCCAGTCGGTTCCCCGTTGTTCTCGATCACGTGCGTGTACCCGCTGAAGGCCCAACTAAAATCGGTTATTTCCGAGACGTCCCAATCTTTCATCGCGCCGTATTTTTGGTCGTAACACAACCCGTGCACTGGAGATTCCTCCAAGCACGCTTGCACGGCTTCTTTAAAACTCGAGGATTCCCCGAACGGCCCGCGTTCGTTCGGAATCTTGTGATGGTTCGGAAACGCGTACGGGCCGAACTTCTCTTCCTCCATCTCGTACGACGCTTGGTTCTTTTCCGATTTAAAGTCGAACGCGCGCACAAAAACCGACGACGAGAATGAGTGCAACGCGAGCATTCCACCGACGGCTTTTACGAGAGAAGACGAAATGTTTTGACGACTCTCACCGCGACTACGGGTCGTCGTCGTTCGAGAACGACCGCGAGAGGTTTTTCCCCTCGTCATTTTGAGAGTAATTTCGTTTGTTTCTATCTTCTAGAGACTCTCTCCTCTGCTCGCGATGATGAGATTGGAAATCCTCGCAAATCACAGAACACGCGGCCCAAATCGAATGATGTCGCTCTTGAACAACACGAGATACAAAAAGAAAGAGTATTATATGAGTACTTCTCGTCGAGGGCAGCACACGTTACTCACACCGATGATAACAGTGATAAAGAAAAACTCTCCGTATTCGCTGTTCTTTTAGCAGCGTGCGCGCTCTCCCTGAGAAGATATCTAGAAAGAGCGATTCTTCCGCGCGCGTACTTTTTGACGTTTAGCTCGAGCAAAGCAGAGAGAGACGCGGCTTTGTGAAAAAAAAGATTTTTTACGAAAAGGAATGAAAAAAAGGTAGTTTTTTGTTGAAAGAAGAAAATTTTGCTTTTGTTGGTTTTCTTGGGGGTGGTAGAGACGTACTAAAAAAGTAACAAATCCGTGGTAGTAAATTAGAACTCGGGCGCGTCTGGAATGACGATGTTTAACTGCGACCCGCGTTTCTTTTTCTGCTCCCTCATGGACTCGGTGTGCACGTCCGCGAGTAATTGCGCGAAGAAAGCTCTTTTGTAAGACTTTAAAGAGTGCTTTCGCGCTTCTTCGTTCTCGCTTCCGACGCCGTCTTCGTCTTCGGAAGAAGAGGAGTCTTCCTCTCTTTGGTCCTCTCGTCGAAAGTAGTGTTTACCACCGGAGGTGTTGTTGTTTTTGTCCGCGTCGTCTTCTATGCAAGATTCCACGGCTTGCCTCCAGGCGTTGTACATGACGTCGGATGTTTTCAAGTCGATGAGTTCCAGAAGCGTTTTCTTGTCCCTGGCTAAAGTGGCGAGGACGAGCGTCCACTCGAGATTTTTCGAGCGTTTGACAACCTCTAACGCGTAGCGTTCGTCGTTATCGTCGTCGTTATCTCTGTTATCAAAAAGAGAAGACGATGATCCCGTCGACATTGATCCTCCTCCTCCTCCCAATCGTCTCTGGGATAAAGCAGTGTCCACCGCTCTTTTCAAAGCGCCGCTGAACCCGAGCGCTTTCGTTTTCACTTCTTTCTTCTTTCTCCTCCTTGTCCCTCTGGGACTCTTCCTGCTGCTTTCGCTGTACGTCGGCGACGTTGGTGGAGAAGATAAAACGCTTGTTTTATCGTCAAAATCTTGGTTATACTCGTCGTCGTCGACGTTAAAGGAACACTTGCCGTCCGCCTCTCGCACGAAATAGTCGTACACGTCAAACGCTTCTTTCGGTACGCGACGGTAAAATGCCCCCAACGAACGCGCGTCGACGTCAAAAACAATCTCATCGAGTTTGTGCTCCAACGCTTTTTCTAAAATCAGCCGCTCTCTCCTTAGCATTTCAATCTCTTCCTTCTTTTCTCTTCGCGTGAGTCCGTTGGCGTTGTTCGTACCATCTTCATTTTGACCACCACCACCTCCGAATAGCATGGAAAAGAAGCCACCACCTCTTTCCTCCTCCTCGAACTCGTCATCATCATCGTTAGTAGCATCGATTTTGTCCAGCATATCAAAACCAATCGATAAAAACCGAACGACTTCTCCAATCAACGCGAAGTCTTTCAAGACGAACGCGGCGTCTAAAATATCGTACGCTAATTCGCGTCCACTCTCTTCGCCGTCCATGTAGCAACTGACGACTAAGCCGCGACTAGCGACGCGTAACCGACCTCTGTCGATGGCAGCTTTCAGTAAAGTAGACGCTTTTACGCCGCACGATTTGAACAGTTTCGGCCAGATGTCTTGATCGGTTTTGCGCGCGACAGAAACGACGACGTCTGGGAACTCCTCAAACTCGCGAGCGAGATTTAACGATCGCTTGAGAAGTTCTCTTTTGGTAATGTCATAGCTAACAGATTTATAATATACCTCATCGTTGCCATCATCGCTGACTTCGTTGCCCTCGTCTTCGTCTTCGTTGTCGAAATCATCACCTTGTATTTGCTCGAGAGCGTCGTGAATCAACCATTCCAAAGCGTACGAAAACAATCGTCTCGAACGTTTTCTCGCTTCCTTGGCTAATATTCTCGCCGCACCAACGTCTCTCCTCGCGAGAGATTTCTTCAATAATAACGGTAATATGGATTTTTGAACCGAGCTGACGTCTATCCTGCCGCCACTGGCGCCAAAACTACGTTCGTGATGGAGACGTCTGGTAGCACAAATCGCTCGAAACTGTTCCAAGTTTATAGATATCGGGAACGAATCGGAATACTCTTCGTCGAATTCGTGCGCATCGAAGCCGTCATTATCATCATCATCGTGTTCGTCATCGTCGTCGTTTTCTTCTTGAACGGTCATAAATAAATCGTCCCAATCTTCGTGTCTCGCCTCCAATCCGTTCTCGCCAAACGTCCACCACGCGTTGTCGACTTCGGGCAAAACGCCGTTCCCCGTGAAATCCGTCGAGCGCGCGGCTAACCAGAAACGCTCGGTTATGTTAGTACTGACTTTGTTGCTGTTGTCGTTGTTTTGGGAAGAACTTGTTTTAATTTTGACTTCTTTCCCGGCGTTTTGGCCGGAGAGTTTCAACACACTCAAGGTCCCGCACGGTCGCAACAAAGCGCACATGGAAGGCGCCGGCATCGCTCTCGGACTTTCGTAGGCGTGATTCGATACCCACAAAGCAGCGGCAATTGGTGAGGCTAACGATTCATCTCCACTAGCAACCCTGCGTCGACCGGAAACGTCTCTCGCGACGCGAAGTTCGGCTTTAATAGCAGCTGCTGCGGTATTCTTCGCGCTCGTCGAGAACGACCCGCCGAAAAGAGAAGAGACGAAACTCCCGCCGATTGAAGTCATCTCACTGCTGTTCACGCCTCCAAAACCGTTCACACGGACTTCAAACAAAGCAATCTCACACGGTGGTGATATGACTAAGACGTGCGAGCCGCACGCGTCCAACGCCACCGGAGCAATAGCCCCGAGTGAATGCGGTTTTACGATTTCACACTGCTCGTCCAGTGGTTGCGTCGCCGCCGCGTATACGCGCAGTTCATGCTTTGTCGGATCGTCCGTTCGAGAACACGCGACAGCTAACGCATTGAACGCGACGCCTTCATTTTCTTTGTTCTCCCCGGACGCATCTCCTCTCAGCGTAAGCCAAGCCATTTTTGTGACGCGAATTCTTTTCTCTTTCGAGACGTCGCGAAACATGCGCCATTTTTTCCTCGTCAGCGAATACGTCACGAATCCTCTCGATCCAGCGACGGCAATGTCTAATCCATCCGGCGAAATGGCGATTTTGCGAGCCGGAAACCTCGTCGCGATATATTCCGATGGAAGTAGCTCGTGTCGACAACGAAGCGGTTTCGGAGGCTTCGAAGAGATTCGAGCGTCGCGTTCTCGCTTCTCTTTCCTGCGCTTGAGTTTTTCGCGATATTCTCGTCGCTTTTGTTTCTTGAGTTTATTTTGAAGATGTCTCGAAGACGGAGAGAGCACGGCCTTGTTTGCGACATCGGTGATACCATTCGTGCCATCATTGAATCGGCGCTTTTCGATAACATCTAAAGATGACGAAGACGAAGAAAAGTTATCAAAAAGATCAGCTTCGGAATCGTATTGATTCTCGTCGACAAGTTCGCCGTCGCGAGTCGAGGTGCCGTATTCGTCGTCGCTCTCGTCGTCTTCTCCGTAATGTGTCGCAGCGGTCGTCTCGTCATCTTTATCCGAGTCGTCCGAGTCATCGTCTTCCACGAAAACGATGCGATCGGCGCCGAGAAGAACGCCGGATGTTGGTTTCGTCGAAGCCGCTAACTGTTCTTCTCTCGATAAAGACGTGTATCTTTGTCGCGACATGCGACTGTTGCGAGGGTGTACTCTCACGTTTGCATCCGGTGGCGAAATGACGAACGAGATTTCCCGAAACGTACTCCTTTTCAAAGAAGAAGATGATGATGACGATGTAACAGTCGCGACGTCGAAGAGAGAAAACTCCGAGTAGAAGCTCGAGGCGTTACCGTTCCAACACAAACATCTAGCGTTGAATTTCGTGGAAGCGTCTTCCTCCAGCAATGACGACGATTCGTGCGCATACAATTTCGTACCTACCCGAGACCACACGCTCAAGGGCATGCCTTTGCCACTATTCGCAACCGCCAACGCGTCTCCAGATTTCGTCCAAACTAATGAGCAGACGGCGCTATCCCCTCGTTCTTCTTCTTTACTATGCCTAAACCTTCGCTCGAATCGAATTTTTTTCTTTCTCCTCGCTGAGGCAGCCGCGAGTGACGTGACTATCGAAAAAATATCCACGTCCCCTGTGCCAGTTCCTACGGCTATTCTTTGAACGTTATCTGTGCTATGCGCGGCAATTGCGGAACAATTTCCGTCTCCTAACCACGAGATTACTTCCGTGGTGGTTTCTTTTTCTTCCTCTCGCGAAAACGCGACAACTGCGCATCGCCCGCTCGCGAGCGCCACCACGCACGAAGTTTCCTCGCGATACGCCGCAGTCGTTCGTATACTTACCACGGCATCGCGTTGCCGCTCTTCTTTTTCTTCTTCTTCCTCTTCTTCTTCTTCGCTATTTACCGTTGCTATTTTTCTTCTTCTCTCGGACTTATACTTCGAATGTATTCCTCTTCGTCTTCGTCGGAATATCTATCGTCGAATTCGAAATCCGCTCGTTTTTCGTCGTCCTCATCTTCGTACTCTTCGTCGCCTGAAGTATGACCCAAACCGTGACTGTAACTCATTCTGCTCGTCCTTCTCCGATGATGTTTCGGCGCGAGCGCGGCGCAGACATCGTTCGCTACCAATATTTCTTTCAAAACCAAATCGGAAGAATGCGTCGTCGCGTAAAGTTTGCCTTTCGGAAAAACGTCCGCGTACGCCAATCCGCCTCGACTCGTTCCGAAGAAAACGCCTTGGCCATCTTTCGCGCACGCAAAAGTCGTCGCAACAGACGATGCGGATGCGGATGATGTCTCCAAACCTTCTTCTTCCGGCGCTAAATTATTATTATTACTATCGTGCGAAGGCGACGACGAAGAAGGATTGGAAACAACTTTAACCTTAATCGCCCTCTTCAACACGCAACTCGCCGACCGCATCGTGCCGCATCTCTGTTCCGAACCGCCTCCTCCTCCTCCTCCTCCTGCGTTGTTTGAATTGTTATTACTAGTATTATTCTCGCTACTCCTACCGAACTCCTCCACGTTCCCTACGCTGACCAAAAACACCAGCACGTTCCCAGCTCGCGTCAACACGAGCAAAGTCCTCTCTTTGTGCGACGCCGACATCGACTCGTCGTCGTCGTCGTCGTCCTTTACGCCGTTCTCTCTTTCGTAATAATTCGGTTTCCACTCCGCGCACACGTACTCCGAAGCAGCAGCAGAAGAAGAAGATTTCATCTTCGCGCAAAGCAACGTCCTATTTTGCCCGGAATCCCACAACTCGATGCCTCCGATCGAGGTCACGATCGCGAGCATCCGCGAGGTTTGGTCCAGAGATGTCGACACGATGTATATATTCTTCTTTTTTTTACTCTTTTCTTTTTCTTCTGCTTTTTGTCGTCTTCTCCTTTGCTCTTCTTCCTCTTCCGATGTTGTTGTTGTCGTCGTTGTCGTTGCTTTTCGTCGACGATGCTTCTCGTTGGTTTCATCATCATCTACTAAAAGTCGTCGTTCGTGTTCGTCCTCGGGGTCGTCTTCAGACGAAGCAGAAGAAGACAAACACAAAGAAGAGGAAAAAGAGAGTAAAGGAGAGTCTCTCTCGATCGGCCACCCGTGCGCGAATCTCATCGCTCTTCTAAATCTCTTCTCACAGAGTAACACCTATATGAGGTATTTTACGTGTCGTTTTTTGAAGGAATTTTCCCCCCAAAATAACGCCATTTTTACAGCGCACTTTGCGTTTACAACTCGCGCACGTACACGTACACTCACAGAGAAAGAGTGAAAACGAATGCACCTCCGAAAACACTTTGAGCGCGTGAAATTATATTTTGCGGGGTTTTCTTGTCTGCTGTGACGAGAGCACTGCTCTACCACTCTGTGAGTACCACGAAGACTGTTGCTTTGAATGTAAGAGACCCCCAAAGAGAGTTCGTTACACGTGATGATGATGAACCCGCCGTGGAAGAAAATGAATCATCCTTTTCTTTCAATCCTTTCGATCACGAAAGCGCACGCGCGCGGCCCACCTCTGCAAGCGACGGTGGCGCTATTATTCGGGACAATCATGCACGCCTTCGCCGGCCACTCGGACGACGGGTATAAAGGGTTCACCTTGTGGGTGAATATCTCTCTCCTTTTTCTCATAGATTCGAACATTGGAAGCATGATGCGAAAGAGTTATTTAAGGATTCTGGGTACAGTTCTCGGCGGCGCGCTCGTGGTGCCGATGATTGTCTCGGTGCACGAAATTCGGAAAAAAGATACTAATTTGTGTGAAGTTGCATCTGGTGCGATACTCGCGTCGAGCGTCGCATTGGTGAGCTTAGTATGCAGATGTTATAAGAAAAAGTTTGGCGCGAAGTACGAGTACATGTTCGTCGTGTGCGAGTTGACGTTTGTCGTGTGCGGGGTTGGAGGGTTTTATAAGGAGGAACCGGTGATTAACGCGTTGGAGCGGGTATTGTCGGTAGTGATGGCGGTGGTTATTGCTTTAGCGGTGGCGAGGACGGTGACGCCGATTTACGCCGCGGATGCAGCGAGGATGGACGCGGCGGAAGCCGCGAAGGAAATTAGAGACGTGTTGGGTATCATCGTTGACGTCTATTTGAATTTTTCGTTCGAGGGTAGCATGCATACGGACGACGACGGAGACGGCATCGACGACGCGTTATTCGAACGCTTGGAGAAGGACTCGCTCAGTCAAAAGCAGCAATCCGCGATGAGTCGATTGAGTCGCGTGGGAGGGTTGATATCGGCCGCTGAAGTAGAAATTGGGAAAACCTTCAACGGGCAAGAATACCGGGTGTTAGCGCAGGGGTTGAGTCGGTTATACAACGCGATGATTGCGATGTTATTTCCGTTGGAATCTGGATCGGCGGCGACGGAGTTGGTACGAAAGTACCGACATTTAATCGATGATGTTCAGAAACAACTAAACGTAGCGCTCACGTCGATGAGCGAAACGGCGCTGATTGAAAATCACAACAGCGAAGAGTGCGTGGTTTTGTTCAACGCGATGACCGATGGCGCCGTGAGAGCTAAGTTATGTTCGGATGTGCTCGAGAGAGCGTTGGACGAAGAAGAAGCGAAGTCGGGGAGACAATCGCTCACGTCGCCGAGCTTGTATACCTTCACGCAGTTTGTGAAAACTTACGCGCACGTCACGACGTACG
>Ga0181596_10004786_pt1 | contig 12120 bp, 6 predicted proteins | sample 041ome_6_FD_148655 | JGI IMG/M metagenome (GOLD analysis project Ga0181596, IMG submission 148655) | Coastal salt marsh microbial communities from the Groves Creek Marsh, Skidaway Island, Georgia - 041402US metaG (spades assembly) | ecosystem: Environmental > Aquatic > Marine > Intertidal zone >... | reverse complement strand
AACGGTGACGACCAGGACGTCGTGCAGGAGGGCATAGCCTGGTACCTGCACAGGTTGGCCGCCGAATCAGAGCTGGCCTACGACGCTGGTATGGCCTCCTGGGTCAAGCTCTACATCAACGGGCAGTACCAGGGTGTCTATGTCAACGTCGAGCAGCCTGACAAACAGTTCCTGAAGAATCGCCAGATTTGGCAACTGGACGGTGACACCTGGCTCTACAAGATGAGCATCATCGACTCACCGACTATGAAAGAAGGTGTGGAAGATCAGTTCGGCGTTGAAATAGACAGCCCGCTCGCCCAGGAGTTCTGTTTCGCACCGTTCAAAAAGACAGGAAAGTGTCAAACGCCGGAGGGTTTCAAGGCGCTTCTGGAAGACAACATCAACATGGAGGGCATGCTGACATTCGGCGCGGTGTCAGCGTTCCATGGCTCCCACGATGATTTATTTCCCAAGGGCAAGAACTTTTATTATGTCGATCAGGGCGATGGTTTGACCTACAAGCGCGAGTATTTCCAGTGGGATCTTGATTCGGCCTTTAAAACCTTCGACCCAAATCTCAGCATCTATCAAATGGACAGTGAACGGGCGAACCAATATGAGGATGCCCTGATCAAACTGCAGGACGCTCCTTTCAGGGCAGAATACAACGCTATCCATGACGTATTGCTCAATGGTGATAGTCCGGTTTTCTCACTGATAGACTTAAACGCCGACCTGGATGCAATGCGAACATTGCTTGAAGACGCCCTACTCGAAGACTCAAACGCCAAAAATGCCCTGCAGAGTTTTGATGTGATTAAACAGTATTTTGAGTTACGCGTTGCCGCAATTCGGTCCCAACTTCCCTCCCCCCCACCCGACCCCGGAGTGGAGGGCGAGATCCATGTGGGTGACATGGCAGGTTTTAGCCAATCCATAGATCGCCGAACCTGGAGCGCCACCGCACGAGTGTCCATCCATGACCATCTGCATACTGGACTTTCTGGCGTTACGGTGTCTGGGCTCTGGGGCGGAGGCGTGACTGGAAACGCAACTTGTACCACCGATGCATCCGGAGTTTGTGACGTTTCTATTGCGGTGTCCGGGAAAAAAATAAAGCAGGTGTCCTTCACAGTTTTAAATTTGCACCCAGCGGCTGGTGACAGCTACGTCAGTGAGCAGAACCATGACGATGACGGAAATAGCGACGGCACTTTAATTGTTATCGCCAAACCGTGAACTGCATCGGTGGAAGGCATAGATAGGGTTAGCCGGACGAGTAAGCTCTGATTAAATCCGAGGTCTGCCGCGCATATAAGCGAACCACAAGAACCTGTGCGTCGTCAAAGCATATGGCGCCAATTGGGCCGTTTTCTAAGGGACACTTTTCTGCCAGCTACTAATCCAGTCTAGCCTGCTATGCTCGCCACACATTAAACAAATCTGGCAGTGAATATGAAAGGTGAACTTCAAGAAGTGATGAACATGTTGCGGAAGCTTCAGGGAGCAATCGACTTCGGCAATGCACCAATAGCTGAACGAGAAGAGCTAGCGGGAGATGTGGCAGACATCATGGATGCTCTATTCGAAGTGATGAAGAAACTGCCTGACGAATAGTCCAGAGCAACATACCCCAAAAAAATGCAGGCTGTTGAACGTAAATGGTGAGAACAACATTGGGGACTGATGACTGATATATCTCAACAAGCGGTTGATTTATAAAGATATGCAGGGGTGTTATTGGTGCCGGAGATAGGAGTCGAACCTACGACCTTCTCATTACGAATGAGCTGCTCTACCAACTGAGCTACACCGGCATGGGAGGCGCATGGTAAGGATTTCCGGAGCTTCTCTCAAGACCTCACCACCGGGATCCGCGCTGGACTCCCGACCGGGCCTACGGCCAATGCGGAAGCTCCAAGATTGAGCCCAGACCGTACATCAGGGACAAAGCATCAACTTGGGTTGCCTGTCGGCTCGGTAAATACCCCAGTGTTTCTCCGGTTCCAGAGGATGGTCGGACCCCTTCCAGTTTTCATCAAACGCCTCAAATAAGTACACCAGAATTTGCTCATCGGCCGCCCAACCCAGTAGCTCCTGCACATACTGCTTCTGATAAACCTCACTCACATTGTCGACGGGAATACCGCCTCCGTTCGATGCGGTTGCCCAGCCAGCCTCAGTAATAATGACCTGCTTGCCAGGATGGTGCCGGCAGACTGAAGCATAATTTTCCTGCGTAAAAGCCAGGGCCTCATCTACCGTCTTGTATTCCCAAACCGGATAGGTATGGATCGAAATCAAGTCCACGTGAGGGACCAGCGCATCCAGCTGGCCCAACCAGGGCACATAGTTTTCACAGAAGGTGACCGGTTGACTGATGTGCGCCTTGAGGTAGCGCACATAATCAATAACAGACTGTGTCGGTACCAAATGGTCGGTCCAGTCCACCGTTGCCTCATTACCCGCCGACACCACATCGACAATGTGCGGATACCTGTTTGCCCAAAGTGCTGCCCGCGCCATTTCTTCACGGTTGCGCAACGCGTTTTGTTCTAGGTCAGCCGCGGAGTATTCACCACCCCAGGGGCAATTTGGGTTGTTCTTTTCAGCAGCAATATAGGCACCCAGCATGACTTTAAATTCATACCCCTGTTCAACGATGACCTGCAGAACCCGCTCGGTATGGAGGTCGCAGGCGTACAAACGCAGGGCATCCCAGCGGGTATGCAGCAAGGCAAGGTCGCTCGCGATCTCTTCCTTGGACGGGTAAACCCCGGCGTCAGGGCTTTGACCGTCCCTGAAACCCGAGTAACAAATGGCAGACTTATAATCCAGCCGCAAGCCGTGGGTCATGATACGAGGGCATATTTGAATTGCTCATCTTTGTCCCACAGGCCCCAGTGGGCACCAACATCGCCTTCACCGGCCTCACCAGCCACCTTCCACGCCTCATCAAATGAGGAAAAATAAAACATTTCTATCTCTTCACTGGCAGCCCATTCCATAGCGCGCAGGAAGTACAGGGAAGCCCCCTGGGGAGAAGACTCCGCGCCATAGAAACTGCCGCCGGCGCTGGGCCAGCCCGTCTCCGAAATAATGACGCGCTTGCCCTGTGCGACCCGCTGCACCCGGCGATACATGTCCTGCATATAAAGAATCGCATAGGGATGGGCGCAGCCTTCCCAGAAGGGATAACAATTGGTCAACAACACGTCACAGGCTTCGGTGATCTTCGGCCGATCTTCGAACTCGTAATAGGCGTCGACATAGCCCATGGGAATCTCTCGGGGCAATCGTGCTCGAACCTCACTCATAACATCCAGCAGCTGCTGCTCTTCCAGATCCCCACGGTACAAAACCTCGTTACCGACGGCGGCAACGTCCACACTGCCCTGCTCGGCGAGGGCGATGAGGTTTTCAATTTCCAGCCGATTTTTATCCTGATCCTTCCCCAGCCAAGCCCCCACCAGAGTGTTCAAGCCCTGCTCTTTGGCAACCCGGGGGATGAGATCATGACCTTGCGAAGTCGAAAATGAGCGAATCCAGTTAAAGCGCTGGGCCAGAACCACCATCCGACGCTCTATCTGTTTACGTGACACCACATCACCGGGCTTCTGTCCTTCACCATAGGCGCTGAAAGAGATGCCATGCATCTTTTTCTCAAACAGCAGCTGCAACCGCTCATCGAGGGTGAGTTGCTCGACGGGCGTGCTGGAGGGATTCAATAAATAATGATGTTTGCCTGCGCGTATCGACATCGTGGGCCCTTGAAAACATACCGGTGGACTTGACTATGTGAAATGGTACGCAGTACGGCACCTTTTGATAGCCGGAATACGATAAGGCGCGCGTTTTTGTGGATAAGCCGGAACGGTTAACGTATCGACAAATTATTCGGTGACATAGGATAACCATCGCTGAATAGAGGTAAAACCTGTGTGGGTCAAAACTGCGCTCCCTGAGAACCCAGTACCTTCAGTCGATGGCGATGAAAGGGCATTGATCTTCAGATGGCTGCCGCTGTGTCCCGCCAGACCGGTCTGGCCAATAAACGAATAAACCAAGAAAAGGTCACATGACAAGCAAATCAGTATTTCTGGGCGCAAGCCCACTGACGTCCGCAAGCAAGCCGGTTGCCGGATCCTATGTATTGCGCGACGGCGAAGTGTTCTACCGCATTGAAAACTTCAGCAACATGGACGACTTCTTCATCAGCGTGGTCAGCGATTCAAACCACTGGCTGTTTATCTCGACGAGGGGCGGCCTTTCTGCGGGAAGAACCAACTGCGACAGCGCGTTGTTTCCCTATTACACCGAGGACAAAATCCGGGACCAGTCCGGAACCACGGGCAGTCGCACCGTGATCCTGTTGGAGACCGATGACCGACAGGTGCTTTGGGAGCCCTTTTCGCCCCTGCACCACCGTATCTACGACGTCACCCGTACCCTGTATAAGAATGTGCTGGGGGATAAGCTGGTATTTGAAGAAACCAACCACGACCTCAAGCTCCGCTTTACCTACATGTGGGCCACATCGGACCGCTACGGCTTCGTAAAGGAATCCCGATTGGAGAACACGGGCGCGACCCACCAGCGCCTGCGCATTCTCGACGGCATTGAAAACGTACTACCCTACGGCGTGCTGGCCGGCACTCAAAACGAACTCAGCTGCCTGGTCGACGCCTATAAAAAGAACGAGCGGATTGCGGGTTCTTCGCTGGCCATCTATGCCATGAGCTCCATATTGTCGGATAAAGCGGAACCCAGTGAGGCACTTTCCGCGACCACGGTGTGGTCCTATGGCGCTCAGGCATCACAGTATCTGCTGAGCTCTATCCAGCTCGATGCCTTCCGGCGAGGCGAACCGGTTACTGATGAAGACGAAATTCTCGGGCGCCCCGGTGCTTATTTTATGCATCAGGAACTGGAGCTGGCCGAGGGCAGCCGCGCCGACTGGGGGATTGTCGCCGACGTCAACCAGGGGCCTGCCGCAGTGCGGGATAGACTGACCAGCCTACAGAGCGACGATCAACTGCAAAGTCGTGTAGTAGCTGACATCGCCCTGGGCAGTGAAAACCTGAAACGGCTGGTCGCTACCGCCGATGGTCTGCAGGTCTCCGGCGATAGGCTCACCGCCAATCACCACGCCTCGAACGTGCTCTTCAACATCATGCGCGGCGGAATTTTTGAAGACAATTACGCCATCGACAAAAAAGACCTCCAGGGCTTTTGTCGCGCCTGGAACCCGTCGGTAACGGCAACCCACGCCGGCTTTTTTGAAAGTTTACCCACGACTCTGACCTACCACGAACTCAGCAACGCACTGGACAGCACTGACAACCCGCAGCTGGAGCGTCTCTGTCGGGAGTATCTGCCACTGACCTTCAGCCGACGTCATGGCGACCCCTCCAGGCCCTGGAATCGCTTCACCATTGAGGTCAAGGACGGCAAAGGCAACAAGCGGCTCAGCTACGAGGGTAACTGGCGCGACATCTTCCAGAATTGGGAAGCACTGATCACCTCGGTGCCGTGTTTTGGCGCCAACATGGTGACGAAATTTCTGAACGCCACAACCCCGGACGGTTACAACCCCTATCGCATAACCCGCCAGGGCATCGACTGGGAGCGACCAGAGCCGGAGAACCCCTGGGCCAACATCGGGTACTGGGGTGACCACCAGCTCATCTACCTGTCAAAACTGATGGAGCAAACCGTCGCACATAATCCTGAAGCGATCACATCGATGATGACACGCGAGGTCTTTGCCTATGCAAACGTTCCCTATCGCATCAAACCCTACGCCGATATTCTCGCCAACCCCTACGATACGATTATCTTCGACACCGCTCTGGACACCGCAATTGAACAGCGTGTGGAAGCCATGGGGGCTGATGGCCGTTTGCTGCTGACCTCCCAGAACGGCGTCTACCAGGTCAATCTCGTCGAGAAGCTGCTGGTCACCCTGCTGGCTAAAATCGTGAATTTTGTTCCAGATGCCGGCATTTGGATGAACACACAGCGTCCGGAATGGAACGACGCCAACAATGCCCTTGTTGGCACCGGCGTCTCCGTTGTCACACTCTGCTATCTGCACCGGTTCCTCCAACAGGTTATTCCGTTACTCGGTAACGCAGCGGAGGCTGAGATCGTTGTTTCGTCAGAAGTGAAAACACTGTTTGACTCGGTCTCTGGCGTGTTGGGGGAACATGCCGAGCCGCTTACCGGCGGGCCGGTGACAGACGCTATCCGTAAACATGTCATGGATAGTCTGGGGCTTGCGGCAGAGCACTACCGGGAGGCCGTTTATAGCGATGGGTTCAGCGGAGAAAAAGGCAAGATTGCGGTCGCGTCCCTGCTCGCATTTATGCATCAGGCCACCGACATCAGCGCGACGAGCATCCGCAATAATCAAGGTGAGACCGGTTTATTTCATGCCTACAACCGCATTGACGTCACCGACACCGGTGTCGGAATCCGCCGCCTTTATGAGATGCTGGAAGGACAGGTTGCCGTGCTCAGCACCAACGTGCTCACCCCGGACGACGCGCTGGCCCTATTGGGCCGTCTGAGAACCTCCTCGCTGTACACCGAGCGTCAGCACTCCTACCTCCTCTACCCCAATCGTAAACTGCCGGCTTTTATCGATCGCAATATAATCCCCGGCGAAGTGGTCGAAAAGTCATCACTGCTTTCGGCGCTCAAGTCGGCCGGGGACGACCAACTCATCGAATGCGACGCGCAGGGTAACGCCTATTTTTCCGGTCACTTTACCAACACGGCGGCGGTGGCTTCGGTTTTGAATGCTCTGGCATTACAAGGCTTTGAGAACGAGGTCGCGGCGGAGCGCGGGGCAATCGAAGCGCTGTTTTCCGACCTGTTTGACTGCGCCAATTTCACTGGCCGCTCAGGCGGTATGTACGCCTATGAAGGGCTGGGTTCGATTTACTGGCATATGGTCTCGAAGCTCCTGCTGGCTGTCATGGATACGATTCGCCATGCCGAAGACCTGGGATGTTCTGCGGAGACCCTCCATGGTTTATATGCCGCTTACTATGACGTCCGTGAGGGCATTGGTTTCAACAAGACGCCTGATGTCTATGGCGCCTTCCCCACCGACCCCTACTCCCACACCCCGGGTTTTGCCGGCGCCCGACAACCCGGTATGACGGGGCAGGTCAAGGAGGAGGTACTCACACGCCTTGCCGAACTCGGTGTTCGCGTAGAAGGCGGACAGGTCAGCTTTCGTCCGACGTTACTGCGAGGTGGCGAGTTTGTGACTGAGCCCGCTGAGCTGACCTATTACGACGCGCGAGGCGGCTCTTGTTCGGTATCCCTACAGGCCTCGCAGTTGGGGTTCACCTATTGTCAGGTACCGGTTATCTACACACGCGATGGAGATGGCAGCGTCAGCGTCACCTGGCACACAGGTGAACGGCGCAACTTCGCTGACGGTACATTGGACCCGGACGTTTCAGCATCATTGTTCAAGAAGCTGGGAGAGATAGAACGCATCGATGTCTCAGTGGCACAGACCCTGGCCTAATGCTTTAGCCACAACCCAGGCAACCTGCCCTGAGCGCCCCCCGGGGGAAGGTGCGCTACACCGCCCGGGCGTCGAGGGCCTCACGAATCTCACGCGCTCGGGTTTCATCAAGCTCATAAGAGCGCATGACCCAAATCCCTATGAGCGTGCCAGTCGCCGGCACGAGAATAAAGGCTGCTCTCAACCCGGCCAGCGCGCTGTCTGACTGCACCGTGAGTGTTTGGTCAAAGCCGACAACGCTGAGGATCAGGCCACTTAACAGGCCAGCAAAGGCGGCACCGAATTTGACCATCCACCAGTAGATCGCACCAAACAAACCCTCGCGACGCTCGTGGGTTTCCAGTTCGTCGAGGTCACAGATATCCGCTGTCATGGACATCATGAGGGTGAACAGCCCGCCAATGCCAAAGACGAACAGGGGAATCGGCACAATCATCAAGTAAGGGTTTTCAGGCGTGAAGCTCCACCAGAACATGGCATAGCCCGCGAGGGACAAGGACTGGGTGATGAGGAACGTTTGGCGCTTGCCGTAACGCTGCGCCATCCAATTGACCACGGGTATCACAAGAAAACAGGTGCATAGTGCCGAGACGCTGCCAAAGATAGCAGGCCAGTTCCCGGCAGCGACCGGGTCCCCGGCATTCATGTAGTAAACGATAATAAAAAAAGCAAACCCGGCGACGCAGTTGTAGGCATTGAAGATGCAGAAGGTCGCAATACAAATCTTCTGAAAAGGCTTATTTTTAAGCGTAATGCCAATGCCATGAAACAGGTCCATGAAGGTATCCGCCAGCGACCTCTGGGCCTCTTCGGCACCCGAATCGTTACCTGTGCTGTCTTCCGAATAACAGAAAATAGCCGGCACCATGGCGAGCGCCATACAGGCTGAACCCACGTAAATGGACACCGTGCGGGCACCTTCCGCTGCCGAAGCAAACCAGTTGGGATCGTAAAGGATGATCCAAAACCAGGGCGCGATGACCCACGCCCACTGACCGATCCACTGCGCTACCGCCATCAGGCGTGTGCGCTCGTGGTAATCCTTGCTCATTTCATAGCCCATAGCCACGTAGGGCACGGAGAAGATGGTCATGCCAATGAAAAACACGATGGACCAGGCCAGGAAATACCAGAAGTTATACATTTGACTGTCTTCAGCAGACAGCTGCCACATGGCCATGTACGACAGGCCCGCGACAATCGCCCCGATGAAAATGTAGGGCCGACGCTTCCCCCAGCGAGATTCAGTGCGATCTGAAATATAGCCCATCAGAGGGTCAGTAATGGCATCTACCAGCTTGGGCAGGAAAAAAATAAGACCCCATAGAATCGGGCTCATGCCCAACCCCTGAACCAGTATGACCATAAAAATACCCAGTGCGGCGGGGAACATCTGGTTGGCCAGCATCCCCAGTCCAAATGCCACTTTCTGGCTCATTGGAATCCCAACTGACGGTGTCTCCGTCGGGATATGAAGTGCTACGGCTTCCGTTGTCATACAGCGTGGACCTGTTTCTTTTTAGACATTGATTGAGCCTTCGACTGACTTACCAAAAAGGGAATATTGGCGACGGCACTGGCATCAGCCATGTTGTCGACCTGACAGTAAAGGCGATACTCCCCGGGCGGAGGCGCTGTGAATGCAAATCGGCGGGTCTGCGCCCCGCTGCCTGCGACAACCGTCGCTGGCGTAGGCTCAAAATCACCCCCGTCACTTTCACTCGCCCGGTCAACTTCTTCCCTCACAACCCATGAGAACTTTAGATCCTCCTCGGGGTGTGACAAAACCACCTCTGCGGCCATGGCCACCTGAGCATTCACAGTGACGCTATCTGCCGCACACAGCCCATTTAAGGTCAGTGCTTCTATACCGGGGGCGCGCCGTGCAGGCCATTGTCCCGTCCAGGCGTGTTGCAGGACATCCACCGCATCCGTTCGCCGACCGTCCTCCAGAAAGAGGCCGTACCAAGTGGGGGTTCGTTCCTGCTTCTGCCCCCACAAAAAAATATAGGCGCCCAGACAGTTAGCAGCGTCTGCCAGGATGATTTGATGATAACGCCGGGAAATATCCCGCGCCTTCTCTCGACTGGTCGCCTCAATAGGACGCCCCCAGTCGGTTTCGGGGCTTTCCCAGTGGCCCGTCGGCCCCCACTCGGTGATTTGATAGGGACCGTCATAACGGGCTGTCCTCAAAACGCTGGGCAGTTGGTCGATCTCACCGTAAATCTGAAAAGAGAGAAAGTCGAGGGACGGTGCCCTTTCCACAATGTTCGCCACCGTTTTCGCATCGATGCCCGCCAGCATGGTGGTCACCAGATGCTGGTGGTCAGTGGCCTTAATGTCCCGGCACAGGGCCTCAACGGCATCCCAGACCCGCGGATTTGATGAACGCAGGTTGAGCTCATTGCCCAGACCCCACATCAAAAGCGCTGGATGCGTTTTGAGCCTTTCAACGTCTTCCAACATGGCAAGGTGCTGGGTCCGCACCGCGTCGGCATCGGCGTAGTCAAACCCGTGGCGTTCCCGCGCCAAATCGAGGCCCATACACACTTTCAGGCCTAATGCCTGGGCTTCATCGAGGATGGCCTCGGCCGACTGGGCACCGTTGCTAACCCGCCAGGTTCTGAAGGTATTGCCACCGCATGCCGCCAGCTGACGCATTGGGCCAAATTCCAGCCCAGCGCCCTTGATAAAGTACTGCTCACCATCGACCAGAAGATGATGATGGCCATCAGCCGTCTTATACAGTTGTGCGGTTGCCATGGGTGCCTGAAATTTAAAGAACTATTGTTATATTTAAATAGTAACCACCTTCCCCTGCTGACACAGCGAAAAGCGCCCAAAGGGGCTCACTGTGGGACTAATGGTCCCACCAGAGGGCAACGGAGCGGCCGAAAGTGGCCTGTAAGATGCCATCCAACAGGATAGGTCGCTAAACAATGTTTCGCTGTTGCGGGTCGAGTTGCTGGCCACGCTGGCCACTTGGTGGTCAAATCAGCGCCGCCCTGTGGAGTGCGTTTACACTAGGGTCACCCGGGCAAGCGGGTCACTGGCCGACACGATATCGCTAAACTCATCGGCAAGGCGTTGCGATTCCCGCACGCAATACTGCCAGTACCGCATCCGCTCATCTTCACCCATGCGCCCAAAATCACGTCGATCGGGAATCTTGCCGTAGGGCAGACTGTCCAGAAACGCATCCGAGGGACACAGCATGATGAGCCCGTCTGCCTGCGGCCGTCGGCCTGCTCGCCAGGGCAGAAACTTGTCAAACCAACCGCGGGTGATGCGATTGCCAAAATGCGGATACAGCCAGAGACCTCCATCCCCCAGCGCTGCCACGTCAAAGTGATAGTCAATAATGCCGCCGTCCCAGTAGGCACCCGCCGCGCCTCCAGGTACGTCGGATACGCCCTCAAACAGGTAGGGTATTGCACCGCTGGCCAACAGGGCGCTGGGAACGCTTTGCTCAGAGAGCGGCACATACCGAGTGTCGAAGCCCGATAGCAGATCCGGTAATGGTTGCGCGCCCTCGCGGGTAAACACCACCCGCTGAAACGACAGGGGCAAGGTTTGTCGGGACAAAGTATTGCCCACCGCCGCCACGCCCAATCCCAGAGCCAGCCGTGTGCCCTCGGTGCAGCTGGTTAAACCCTTGCCTTTCGCCGTAACGATATAGCTCTGCAACCAGGGATGATGGGCAACCTCGGCGGCGCCGTGCTCACCCAGTGCGGTCATTAGCATATCCCGGCTGGCAGCCGTGACTTCCTCTATTCCCGGTTTGGCAGCGCTGTAGCTCTGGCGCAGATAAACATCTTCAAACCGGTCGATGGCCGCTATCGGATCGGCCTGCGCCAGCAGAGCATGGCGCCAGGAGCCAATCGAAGACCCCACTGCCCGCAGCGGTCGCTGCCTGTCCGGATGCAGCCAACGACTCAGCGCTCGATCGAGGTGTCCAAGAATCAACCACTTCGGCCCACCGGAGGCGCCGATCAAGCCGTCAATGAGATCGGGCTGCCAGCCCTCAGCCGCCAGTCGTTTCGCGGCCGCGTGCCCTACCCTGACTTCCAATGCCCGCATGACAAGGGGGTTCATTTCCTGATGGAGGCCGCTGACTATGCATCAGTCCTTGAGTGCTTTCCAGATCACCCTCAAACCACGCTATCGGGCTTTGGACTTTGGCGATTCGGCTTTGCGTCAGGCCCCACAGCTGATACTCGCTTACAGGGGTTTCGCGGGTGATTTTCCATGATCAGCAGAAACTGCCGCCATTGTGAGCGTCCAGCCGAGCGAGGGCGGGCGGGCTGCCTGGCCGGGCCGCAGGCAGATGTTGGGATGGGGATGGGTTTATCCCCAGCAAGTGAGTCAACCAGAAGTTGAGTCAAAGCACCTTCTTCGCTATGATCGCCCTCCCGTTTTTTGGGGTGGCGTAGAGACTGCGCTGCGGCAGCGGGCAGCCATCGAAACCGCCATAGCGGAACGTGGTTGCAACCCAATATAGGACCATAGCTCAGTTGGTTAGAGCGCTACCTTGACATGGTAGAGGTCGGCGGTTCGAATCCGCCTGGTCCTACCAAATTAGATATAAGTCA
>Ga0181596_10004782_pt1 | contig 12124 bp, 1 predicted proteins | sample 041ome_6_FD_148655 | JGI IMG/M metagenome (GOLD analysis project Ga0181596, IMG submission 148655) | Coastal salt marsh microbial communities from the Groves Creek Marsh, Skidaway Island, Georgia - 041402US metaG (spades assembly) | ecosystem: Environmental > Aquatic > Marine > Intertidal zone >... | reverse complement strand
GACGCGCGCGAAAACGTCAATCGCGTCGCGCATCCCGGAGACGGATCGCGTCGGGTGAGGGTGTCGGTTACTTACAACGACACGTCCCTGCGCTGAAAAGTACAGGGTCAAACAAACGAAGAATCGGAAAAGGATAGCGTCATGAGGTCATGCAATCGTGTGCGCGCAGCTCGTGCGCGGAAGAAGCGTTCAGTGTCAGCGTTCGCCGCCGCCGTCAACTTTGCCGTTTTCGTTTTCAGCTGTCGATTCACGCGCGGGTCCTCGGAAAATGTGACCGCCAAGTTCTTCACGGGTATCGACGGTCTTGAACGCAGCAGTCTTGACCACGTTGCCAACTTGGGCAGGAATTGCAAGAATAAGGGTGGTAAACATAATTGCAAGCAAAGATCGGACCGATGCTATTACGGTAGCGTCGAAAGATATTCGACGTGGTGCGAATGGGAAGAGTGGTGGAAAACGCACACAGGAAATTATGACACATACGACTGTCCGAGCCTCGGCAAATGTGTCGATTGCGTGGGCAGTTGGCCCAGCGATTGGAGTCAGTGTGGCCAAACACGTCCAGGCGAGAACTTTAAAGGTTGCGGAAAGACTGAACAGTATCGTGAATATTCTGTCACGACCCGTCAGGGACCTCAAGGAAGCAGGGCTTGTCCGACACACCATGGCGCAAGGCAAACGAGATCCTGTCAATTTGAAGGCGCGTCCAACGGGTGTGGCGCGCCAGTTATCAGTATCACGAACGCGCCGAAGGTAGTGAGTTCGACGCCGTACGACTTCAAGTTGTCGATAAAGCAACCACGTCTTTGTGGAAGTTACGACTGTCGATTCAGTTCTGGCCCATCCACTCGGCATGATGTCCGCTGCTCTGGCTATCTTAACGGTCGTGGGTTGTCGAGCAGCGAATTTAGCCTCAACGGCAAAGTTAACGTCCCAACGACGCCCGGAAATTATAAACTCGAGGTCTCATGTGATATCTGGGACAAAGCGAACTATCGTTTTCTATCACGTACCAAGACCACTAAAAGCCACACGTTCGAAGTAGTGAAAGGTTGCGATGAGAAGATGATGCGGAGCTCAGATGAAATCGTCAGACACGTGCTGCTAACGTCCAACCACTTTCTGACTGCGCCGTGCGAAGACAATATCCTCGTCTCCGTTCGCGAGAGTATTTTTCGACGATTTGACGTTGCTCCTACTGACGGTTTCTTGACGTACGATGAAATCGGTCGAGGATTAACACTCGCTGGGGCGTCCACTGAGCTCATGCGCGAGTGGAACTCTGATGCCGATCCCATTAAAATATCACTTGGACAGTTTTTGACGGCGAACCGCGAGTATGCACTCTGGCCAGTAAAATGCTCGCAGGGGGGACGTCCGACGACGAGGGTGACAGGAATCAAGGCTACTCATACGATGCCTGATTCACCAAAGAGCTATTGCGATACACACCTTAAGAAGTTGGAAGCTACCTGGGAGTTCGAGGGGTGGTTGAAAGGGGGCGACAGGATATGCGTATACGTAAACGGCCAAAATGTTGCCAGATATGAAACGCCAACGTTTCATGGGGGGAATCCAGGAGAGAATAAATACGATAAAAGGTCTAGGTATTGGACGCCATCCGGCGTTAACGGGATGACGGGAAACCGTGGATCGACTCGAATCGCGCTGTACGGAATCCAAGACACAAGAAGCTCCGAATCGAACGGAAATCGTCGCGTCGTTTGTGTGTCTGTCGCCGCGTCGAATTCCGACGGAACAAAATATATGTGCGCGGGAGGGCTCTATTACGACAGTTCCGCCATCGATGTCGGGGTGGCGGCGGAGCTGGCTGGGGTGACGTTTACGTTTCGAGATACGGCGACGAAAGAAACCGGCTTTGAAATCGAGCGAAAACGCATCGGCACGGAGACGAGCGATGAATTCCAGTCCGTCGTACTCGTCGAATCGACTCTCAAAGGATGCGCCACTGAGTTCAGTTCTATAACTTACCTCGATCGAGAAGCCGTTTTATATCCAAATTATGATTGGGTGTATCGCGTGACGACAAAAATCGGTGATGGCAACACTGTATTCAAGTCGGAAGAAGTCTCGTTTTCAACCCCATGGATGTCAATCATATCTGGTACCGTATACGCCGGTGCATCTGACGTTCCTGTTCGTAACATCAGAATATGTGCCACGTTCTCGTCAAGTGAAATCGCAGACGACACGCCGACGAATTTCGCGGCGTTTCGACCCGTGCGGCACTCGAATTCAACTAAACAGAACACGGCGTATGTCGTTACCGCAATGGATTCTGGCAGTGGAATATCAACTCTGGCGTTTGAGGAATACTTGAGAATCGACGTCGGAATGTGGGCGTCTTTTGAGACAGTGCGCGTGTGCGTCGCAAATCCAGAGCGTCTCTCCTCGTCTCACGTGGCGGCGTACGTGTCCGAACACGACCCTGGTTCAGGACATTACGGTAACGAGTGTACGTTTGTCGACGATGAGATTGTCGACAAAAACCAAACGTCTGGGGACTCAACGAAAGCGTGCGTCAACTTTGTGTGCAAGGGAAAATCGTTGAAGACACTTCACGGGCAACACGTCACGATCGTGGCGGTGAATCAGACCGCAGATGTCATCAAAGTCACAAAAGTATTCGCGGAAGGACGGAAGACCAACTGCCCGTACACGGTCACGTCGGACGAATATGGTGACTTCGATATCGATATCAGAGACACTACCGGAGACATCCCTGTGAAAACTACCATGCACATCGGTGCTCATAAAGAGGACGTGTTCTCCCCCACCACGGAAACGATGATTGACTCTTCTATGAGCGTCGATGGTCATCGGGAAACTCACGTGACGTCTCCACACCGCGTGCTCCTGGTGGTGACGGAAGATTTGAGCGGGACATCGTCGACGGTTTCGACGAACGCGGATACGTATTCTCTGGCCGACGTCACACCGCACGACCCGACTAAAAACGTGACAAAAAGTATGCTTGCCAACTTTATCACGAAATTGACGAATTTCACGAACGAAGGTGTTGCGATCATGAGCGACGAGTTATGGGAAAAGTTTGACGCAGACGGCGATGGTGCACTCAACGCGACTGAATTCGACGAAATAGCTACGCGCATGGAGCAGAAGCAGCTGGTCGTCGAACCTCGGCTCGTGTATCAGCCACGTCTCGTGACGCACATGTCAGATTTTGTGATGGGCGTGACGTGGGATGATTTCTTAAATGAACAGAACATCCCGCGTCACTCGAAGCACGATGCGTCGTGGGACAGATTTTTCGAATTAAAATCTTACGAGGGATCCTCGGTCAAGCTGGCGAACGTCACCGGTTACTACAGTTTCACCACCGCTTCGTTGAACGAAAAAACCGACTTGTACAATCAAACGGTGAAGCAGTGCGAAGAGATTTCAAACAACATCACGGCGAACGAGGCGGCGCACAGGCACGCCTCGGATATGGTGAATTCTACAAAACGACTGCACGAGGAAGCGCTCGCTAATCTGACGACTACCGAGACCGAGTTCGAGGAGTGGCGCGCCGTACACAACGGCTCCATCGTCGAGCTTCACGAAGATGCGCACGATGAATGGCACTCTTCATCCACCAGCTATAATGAATCCGTCGTAAGGTACAACGAAGCGAAGCACAGTTACGACAAAGCGTCGCAAAGTCGCGATTCCAAAATCGCCGAACTTGCTCTGTTGAAATCGGACAGAGATTCTGCACAGCGTGATTACGATACTGCCATCACGCGCCGTGACGACGCTCGTAGTCGTCAACGACAAGCTCAGCAGAACTATGATGGCATGGCAAATCAGGGTTATGACAAACAGATTCGGACGTACGACTCGTACAAAGCGTCGGCCGACTGGTGGCGTAATCAGACAAATTGGTGGCATCAATGGTTTAATTGGTGGTGGTATTGGTTTTGCAATTACATTGCCGATTACTATCAAGGGCTTTATAATAACTTTCCGCAGTACCTTCGACAGTACCGCGCTGATCGCAAATACTGGTCTGGACGAGTAACGGCGACCGGGAACGAAGCTTCGGGTTATAACAACGAAGCTACACGTCTTGCTGGCGCACGAGATAACGCCAATAAAGCGATAATAGCTCAGGAGGGCGACATTTCTACCGTTGATACGCAAATGACGACATATGCTTCGCAGATGACGGATGAGCTCGAGTATCAGGAGACGTTGAAGGAGGGCGTCGACGCGAAAGCCCTCGAGCGAGATCGCCTCGCCACGGAGCGCAGAAACTACGAACTGAGGCTCGACGAATACGAGGATGAGATAGAGAGACGCGCCGAGAAAGAAGAAGAGATCAAAGAGGACATGGAGACGTGGGAAGAAGAATTCAAGGAAACATCCGAGCTTAGACTCATGTACAACTCAACTCTGAATGAGTGCGTCGCCAATCGCGAACAATACGCCTCAGAGGTGGACAGTCTACAATCAGACGAGCGCCGTTACGGTGCTCAGGTACAACAACTCGAGCTTGAAGTCGATGAATACGAAACACACTTCGCGGATTCTCAAGCGCAGCGTAAAACGTGCGAGAATCTGGTTCTCATTCGTCGAGAATCAGCGAGTCTTCCTGTGAGCGCAGATGATTGGAATTCGCTGTACAGTGGCGTGACGCAATCATCGCAGAGCGCTCGATTATCCGATTGTCGTGCCTTGAACGTTTCTGAGGTGAATCCCATCATGATTGGCGAAGAAAAATCAAAGTACCTATTGCCCATACTCTGGTTCAAAAGTTCAGCGAACGTAATAACGCTGGAACGCGTCGCAAACGCGCGTCTCGGTCAGAAATCGCAGCTTTCCGCAGCCGAAGCGCGGGACTTGTTCCACCGAGTGACCAAGGATCACATGCGGCTTCGACTCACCGCGACGAAACATGTGCCCGATATCGTACACAAGTTCGACCAAGGCGCTCAGATAAAGGACAGTGAGAAAAAACCGACGTCGAGCACGGCGACAGACAAAACCGTGAACTTTGTCTTTTCAAATTACGTCAAGTCAAAGTTCACCAAGCTGAAAGTCCAACACAAACGTATCGAAGAAAAAGAGATTACGGACGACACGGTCGCGATCGTGACGGGCGCCGTTGTATTCCCAAGGCATCTCGCTGCTGGGTCGAGTGACTGCGGTCTGTATGGCGCCACCATCAAAGTTTTTGAGCCAGAAGGAAAACCAGAAGAGTACAAGACAGACGAAAACGGATGGTTTGAAATCGCTCTAGCTCGTGGCAAAACGTTCACCTTTCAGGCGAACTACCGGGAGCATACTATTTGCTACTCTGGGTCTTCCATCGCGTCGAACAGCATCGAAGACGCTTTAACTTCCAAATGCGCCGCGTCCACCGACATCGTGACGTTGAAGGATCTCGGTGACGGTCAGACGATTTTTTTCACCGACGTTACTCCGGTGCGAGTGGACTTAGGTTTGTATCAAGGAGAATGTGATTCCCGATACAGCGGCGCAAGTTTCAAAGTTGCGCCGATCAGCGGATGCCATGCTGCCGTCGTGTACACGAGTGAAGACATCGCTACTGGTTGGCGGAATGTTGACGAAACCTCTCGTTTCGACAATTGGCCGTTGGCGGCGATGGATTACGCGATCGAACTCGTTGAAGCCCCGAGTGTGGATGGTGTCGATACGATGATAGCGAACGAGGCGTGGAAGGATAGCTGCGCCACAGAACCAGGGGATATTCTGAGTTATTTCCGCGATCGCGATGCGTCGAATCGTTTCGCCTCGTTCCAAAACGACCAGGCGACCCAAAAGGTCCGTTACGAGTACCATGGATTCATCTGCGTCGATATCAAGGATATCGCGGCGATAGACTCGCGCCGTGACACCGAAGTTTGTCTCGACGAAGATGAAAGTGTCGGCAGCCTTACGGTCCACCATCTGATTGGCGAGACCACGACGAAAGGATTCTGGGATACAAAGATTGATCCCAGGAAGGATTTAAAACTACGCGTTTTTGAACTTCACCGCGTAATAAGTGTGGACGGTCGTTCAGGTTTGAACGAGTGTACGACTCTACCAAGCAAGGCGGCGGCAACCGGCTCGACGATGTTGAGTTACCGACAAAACGTTGGCGAAGAAGATGATAACCCTTGTCATCCAAACCTCGCGGGAGGCGAAGCGTGTGATTTTCAAGTCGAAATTTCCACGGACTCAGGTGCTGATGAAGGCCTGGTTTTATGGCCCGACAACGAAGCCAAAAAGACATCTACAACCATTACTCCAGGGCTTCCTAATCTCGCTGGAAACCATCGACGATTCATCGATGTTCGAGTAGAGCGATACGACATGACGAAGCGAGTTACCGCGGTCGCGCGTCGAGAGCTCGTTACGATAGGGTCCAAGCAACGGGGCGGCGGCGACTTGAGCGACGACGTGTTCTGGGCAACCGTGCCGTTGGAAGGTTTGGTATATACTGTGGTCCACGATCCGCCCGGGGGGGACTCGTACGCCGAGATGAGCGTGGGTTCTGTGCTTCGGATCGATATAGATAAATCGAACGACAGATCGGCGTCTTCTAGTAACGAACCAACTTTCAAACTCGAAAACCCACCGGCAGATGTCGACACGAGTACGGGTGCGAACGCGGGCATCGCCGCTGAAGCCGCCTTTGGCATTCCAGTAGACTGGTTTGGTGTGATGGGAGGAATCGAATCGAAGGCTGATGGCCCAAAAGTAAGATTAGCGAGTTCGTTTGGAACGTCGTGGGCGCTTGAGACCATTACGGACAGAGTTATTCGGTCGAGTCAATCCCCCGCTCTCCCAGGCCGCGCTGGCGACACCATTCTCGGTGGAGGGGTAGAACTTGTTTACAAAATATCGGATGTGTTGGACGTCGTAAAAGATGCTCGGACGTTGGATAAGCCGTGCCTGTACATTTCTGTAGCGATCACGTGGTTGCCTCGCAAGCCGACTTCGTACCTCTACAACGTCGCCTCGATTGAGAAGCAGATCATTCCAAACTTGAAATTTTTGTGGTCCGTGGTCGCAGAAAACGGTGTGGCAAAGGACGGGTCAGAGATGTACTATGCGTGTAAAGAAGCGACGTGCAAACCTGAAGAAACAACGAGTGCCTGGTCGACGTACTTGGATTCCAAAATCGCCACCTGGCGCAGAACGCTGGCGTGGGCTTCTCCGATGGTTCACAAGGACGGAACAAAAAAGAATGCCACGGCACTTGAGGATACCATGACAGCTTCATCGAGCGCGCTAAACCCTCTCATGAAAGGGGTGAGTGCGAGCACGGATGCGTTCACTGATGCATTAGTTGAGGAAGATTTGATTCAAGACCTCTTCGACGAAGTCTCTCTTGCGTGGGACAACTCTGTTTGGATGATGCCGTACAACGGGGTTGGGCCGCCTCCATTTTTTGGAGACGGTAAGATGGGTGGATTTGCACAGCTCATACCCGGCGTCACCGACTACGCACTCGATTCGAGATACTGGGAACCGAAGGCCAGCGACAGTGGAGGTGCTGAAGATCCTTGGGACAGGGTCATAGCGAAGACGATTTCTTCCGACAAATTCATGGGGAAATGGTCTCGGAGTCTGGCGAAATTTATCGTCGAGAAGCCGACGGGTATCTACACGGGCAAAAATGCTGCAATAAGAGCCGCTACAAACACTGTTGTAGCGACACGTGCCGCCGCTGCGGCAGAAAACGTCGCATATAAAAGCACAACCACAGCGGCGTCAGGAAAGGTTGCCAAAGGAGTCGACAAAGCCGAGGAAACATTGTCCAATTTCAAAGCTGGTCTTCGTAAATGTAAATCCTGGACCTGCAAGGCTTTATTAGCTGCTGCCGCTGCCGCAGTCATTGCGGGTATATCGGTCGGGGCTACCTTAGACGCACCGAATTCTTATCAATACGTGTCACATCCTCGCAAGACCTTCAAAGGCGATGTTCCGAAAGCTTCCGAGGTATTCCGTGATCGCGACGGAGACGTGGTTACATTCACTTACGGTATGCCTGACCAAGTCGTCGGAGATGTGTTACGCAAGTTTAATTATTGCGAGAAAGTCACATGTGAAGATGGCGAGTTGACAGCGGCCGGGACTTCTCTCAAGATCGACGCCTCCGACGGTTGGGGCGAAGATTCTGATAAATCCTACAGAATCGGTGATAAAAACGACGTCACGAATCGCGTCGTCGCATCCTTCACGGGTGCGAAAGGAAAGACAGGAATGCGCTTACGCAAAACGACCACAATGGAAGAGCAAACGATCTTACTTTCATTCAGTGGTGGCGGGCATTCAGTGGATTACGCGTTCAGTTCAGACAACACCACGGTCAGCGGGGTTTACGACATCGGCGTAGATTTTTCTGGCGTTGCGTCGAACGATGTCGCACTTAGCTTCAGCGGGTATCTTGGGTACGCCATCACGGCTGGTATGATAGCTATGGGCATCGATAGCGAGTCAAAGTCGACGTTTGAGAAGTCGATCGCGACTCGCCGCGTGTTTTCTTGGAATCGCCACGATGTTGTGAATACGCTCTACACGTTGGGCGACCCAGAGTTCGGCGATAAGTTTGTCGTACAAGTTGGTGCAGACGAAAGATTTGGCACGCCAGCGTTTTACTTACAAGGCGGTAGGAGCTCGTGCCCCGGTGAGATTCTCACCATCTGGCGTGAAGAAGGCGTATCGATGAGCCTCGAGATGCCGTTCAATAAAGACTTGGGGCCCGACGAGCGCGCGCTGTTAAGGCTTACAATACAGAATGGTACCCCTTACCGAGAAGCGAGTCTTTACGGACTAAGAATCGTGGACGGACTGGCCGAATCTGTGACACAGATCATTGACGCAGCTTACGATGTTTTAGAGGAGAATACGAAGAACAACGCGTCAGACATACTCGACGCGATCCGAGCGACGGCGAAAAAGACGATCGCAAAAGATTCAATCGTCGTCCAAAAGATTATAGCGGATGCTGCGCAAGCGCTGGAGATCACAAAGAAACAAAGCGCCGCATTGGAATTTCCCCCGGCAGTCATCGTGGTCGCCGCCGCTGTGCAGGCAGCGCGAACCGCGCCTCCGATGGGTGACGAGTTTGGGGACGTCGAATTTAGAATCAACGGGAAAAGAGTCATTCCCCTACAAGAGGTCGTTCCTTTCAAGTTTGTCGATGGGGACGCGCTCAGCGTACAGAAAAGAGTCACACAGACGAGCTTTACGCTTGCTGTCAAGCCAATCGGAAATACGAATCGACAGATTCGATACGCTCAATTGCGCATTCAGAGTCTTTGCGAGACGGCGCTGCACGAGTCAAAAAATTTTGACAGAGGCGTGATTGCGAGCACGACGTACCTTCAGCCTATGACGTGGAGTCAGCGATGTCCGGAAGTCGCATTCGATCAGAAAACAATCAATGACTATTCGTCCGCATTCGTATCTCCGGCAGCGTCGGAACCTTTGCTGCTGAAAGTGTACAACCCAAATAAGGACATTCTTTGGCCCGGGGATTCCACCAATGCGTTGACGAATGTCAATCTCAAGTTCGCGCGCGTGCAGTTCCGCTCGATGAATGTTGGTGAGTGGATCTCTATTCGATCTGATGATTCCCTCGACGATGACAAGAAAGTCAACGTTCTTTGTGGCGCCTCTCGCACAGAAGGTTGCACACTAGCGTGGGATGTGAACAGTCGATACGAACGACTCTTGAGCGGCTTCAAGGATGGATTGTATGAAGTTCGTGTTAAGAACTTTTGCACGGGCGGGAGTGCTTTCGCGGATCCAAGTGTGCACTCGTTTACGTCTCAGCAAACTCTGGCGCTTACGGTCGACACTGTTGCGCCGCTGGCGCATCAACGAAGCGCTGACGTGTCCGATGGAACTGTTGGTGTTGAGTATTACGAAGGGATTGACTGCTCTGAGCAACAAGTCACGCTGACGAAAGTCAAGGACGATTCCTGCGTCGACGTACACGAACCAGTTTCACCCCACGTTATCAAAAAGTCGTTCACCATCAAGTGTTTCAACGCTGGAGGTAAAGGTCACTGGGTCATGCAGTACCCGAGCGCTGCGTCCGGGTCTTACGAAGCTGTCGTTTCGAGCATCAAAGATACGAGCGGTAACGTGGCGAAAGATTACGCGTTCACGTTTACCGCCGGTGCCGAGTCCACGGATTGCGCCTCTGTGCTTTGTCCGGTGAACCATCGCGTGGATAGCTCTCACACGTGCGTGCCGTGCGAAAAGGGGAGTACTCGAATCGCGGGCGATGATTCGCGGGGCGGCGAAACCAAATGCGACTCTTGCGCGGCTGGGTACTTTTACGACGATACGCTCGGAGCGTGTGCCTCGTGCGCATCCAGCGATGCGTATGGACCTGGTTACACGAGCAGTGGTGGTCAGATGGATGTGATGACGAAGTGCAACAAGTGCGCGCTGAATTATATTTCCACTGGAAACGAAGAAGGGCGTTCCGTCGAGTGTGCGCCGTGCCCCGCTGGCTCCTTCAGCTGGGGAGGCGATGCGAAAAAATGCGAACCGTTGTTTTGTCAACACGGCAACCGCGAGTACGTCGTCAATCACGAATGTGTTTCTTGTCCAAAAGGTGCAGCTAGATCAGCGAATTACACTAGCGTTGTGCCAGGCGACGACATGTCAGGCGATGATACGTCTTGCGATGTTTGCGACAAAAATTACTATCGTGCCGACGCAACGTCTGCGTGTGTGTCATGTCCGCCCGGGCGCTCGAAACCTGCAGGGGACGGTGGAATCGAAACGTGCGTGGCGGTCACGTGTGAGGAGAACCACTTCGTACACGGCCACGTTTGCACCCCGTGTCCAGTCGGCTATTCAAGAAAGGCTGGCGATCGATCCGATGAAGATGATACCACGTGCGACAAGTGCGCAGCAAGCCACTTCGTTGGCGTCAATAATGACTGTGTTCGGTGCGATGAGGGGTACTTGAGTTCTTTCTTCTCCAATTCTTCGAACTCGAATGAAACTCGTTTCACGGCGGACGCAGCGACGTGCGATGTGTGCGCCAAGGACTACGCGGTCGAGACAGACTCGAGATCTGGTACCTTTGTGTGCGCAAAATGCCCCGCCGGCTATGAGCGCGATTCTGGAGACTTTTGGGCCGATGGGGAGACGCGGTGCACCAGATGCGCGGCTGGTCATCACGTTCAGAAGAATGGAGACACACCGGAGTGCACACCGTGCTCCATCGGACGAGAGCCATCCGATCATGAAGTTCATAATATCGCGAAAAGTAACTCCACGACCTGTGTTCCAATTACGTGCGCTGGTGATGAATTCGTTTCCATTGCGACGTGTACTTCGTGTCCAACAGGTTATTTGCGCACACTTGGAAGTGATGGCGATCTCGCAACCGACGGTGACACCGAATGTACGCTGTGCGCTGAGAACTACCGAGTCTCTGGTAGTCCCGCGACGGGTTTCAGTTGCAATCCGTGCGATGGAAACGGTGTCATCTCTGCGGGTGGCGACGTCACACGCGGATTCGCGACACATTGTGTTTACAACAAATGTTCGGTGAACGAACATGTTACGAATTACACATGCACTTCGTGTCCGGATGGTTACCTTCGTGACGCCGGCGATGAACCGGCGGCAGGTGATACTGTGTGCCAAAAGTGTGCAGAGGACTACCGTGCGGATGGCTGGGGTAACTGCGTGGCGTGCGAGGTAGGAATGCGTCATTTACCAGGGGCCGATAGATTCGGTGATTCGACAAAATGCGAAAGCGCGGCACCGCAGTTAGGAAGACGAACGTCATCCCGAAGTGAGAAAGTGCTCGCAGCTAACGCACCCGTCAGCCTCGGCGATCATCGACGCCAACCAGGGTTCATACAGACGTGGTCAACGCACTTTGTCGCCGCTCTCGTCCTTTTCGCTGGGGTTGTCTCGTACAGTCGCCGCAGACGAGCTGGAAATGAAACCACCGGCGAAGAAAACGCGTCCCTCGCGCGCGGAATCGTCGAGGCGCGAGCCCGACGCAATTACGGCGCCGCCTTGTGAGCGCGCGCGCGTCGAACGAGCGCTTAAAAACAGTCACGCGATGTAATCACAATTTTGAGTCAATAACGATGCAGTATGTGAA
>Ga0181596_10004780_pt1 | contig 12127 bp, 14 predicted proteins | sample 041ome_6_FD_148655 | JGI IMG/M metagenome (GOLD analysis project Ga0181596, IMG submission 148655) | Coastal salt marsh microbial communities from the Groves Creek Marsh, Skidaway Island, Georgia - 041402US metaG (spades assembly) | ecosystem: Environmental > Aquatic > Marine > Intertidal zone... | reverse complement strand
TTCTAGCGGTTCTATGGCGTTGTCAGGCACAGTGTCATGGACGAACGTGTCTACGAATGAAACGTTGTCTCACTGGTCGCTGTGGGATGCAAACACCTTGGATGGTGTCACTAACCAGCCGACGGGGAACTGTTTGTGGACTGGGGCGTTCAACTCTTCGTCAACTGTTGCTACTGGTGACACGTTCACGATCACCAGCCTGACATTGACTTTGGACTGATTGGAGTTTGACTGATGGCGGCTGATGCTTCCGATTACCCAACTAATGCGGACTCCATTCCGAGGACTAATCCGTCAGACAACTTGACGGGTCACTCTAATCTGCATGACAAGATGGCTGATGCCATCGAAGAGATACAGGGCTTTGTTGGCGTATCTGGTGATACAACGGCTGGCACGCTAGTGAAGCGGGTGTCCGACCTAGAAGGCAAAGATTTCACTGTCACGTTCGGTACAGGTTCCGACCTTAGTGGTTCGTTTACCGTCACAAACCTCGGGAACGTGACGAACTCGACGGTTGCTGTGCGGGACGATTCGCATAACCACACGATTGCCAACGTAGATGGTTTACAGACTGCCCTTGATGGGAAGTTGGGTTCGACTGCGAAGGCGGCTGACTCCGACAAACTTGACGCATTGAACTCAACCCAGTTTTTGCGTTCGGACGCTGATGACACGACGACGGGAACGTTGACTGTTGGTGGCGTTGGGAAGTATCTGAAAATCAAGGACACCGTTTCTGGCACGCAAGCAATTACGTTTGCCACAGCAGACTTGACAGCGAACAGAACAATTACGTTTCCGAATGCTACGGGGACTGTGGCTTTAACGTCAGATTTTTCTAGTGCTTCTGTGAATTACGCATCAACGGCTGGTTCTGCGAGTTCTGCGTCCACCGCGACGTATGCATCTACAGCAGGAAGCGCTACTCTCTTCAATGGCTACAACACGTCTGCTTTTGTTGGCAGTAGTGGCCGCCAGACAATAACGAATTGCGGTCTGACTGGTGGTTCTTACAGTGGCGCTTCTCTCGTGCTTGACGCTTCTGCTGGTAGCCAAGCGTCTATTTCGTTTTACCACTATTGGAATGGTTCGTCGTATGCCCCACAGATTCGTTCGGCGGCGAACTATCTGTATTTCAGGGACGGACAAGATGGCGACAACGCAATTTTGAGCGTCAACAAAATTGAGTCACGTAACCCGTCGTTGAACTCGTCACGCACAATCAAGCATGACATTGAAGCGTTCACTGGTGATGCAACGTCGATTGTGGATGGTTTAGAGACTGTTACGTTCCGTTACAACGATGGTGACACGGATCAGCAACATCTTGGCTTTATTGCCGAGGATGTTGCAACGGTGTTCCCGATGGCTGTTGACCAGTCTGGTGATACCCCGACGTTGAACATTGCTCACATTATTGCGCTCAGTGTTGCTGGGCTTCAGGAAGCAAATGAACGGATTGCACAGTTGGAGACGAGGATCGCTGAACTAGAGGCTCGCTAATGGCAACGAACTTTCCGTCCAGCATGGATAACTTTACGAACCCGACGGCCAGCGACACGCTGGCGACGGTTTCGCACTCATCGCAACACGCTGATTTGAACGATGCGGTGGAGGCGATTGAGACTGCGCTTCTTGATGGTGCGCCGTTGTTTGTTGATGATGCGAATGAGCGTGTCGGTATCGGTACAACGACACCCAGCGCATCTTTGGAAGTTGTTGGGACTTCTGTCTTTGACAATGTGTACTCGGAGTCAACGAGCAACTGGAACTTCAGTCAGTTGCGTGCCATAAGAAATGCGTCGAACACGGCAAACACGAAGATTGCTTCGTTTCTTCTTGATGGGGACTCAGTGAGTTCGACGAATCTTTATGATTCTGTCAACTTTGTTCTGCGTACTGATTCTGCACCAACAACGGGGTCTACGTCCTCTGGACTAAACGCTGGTTTGGAGATTACTGCTCCTGATTCGGTGCGTTTTGGTACTGGTTCTACCGAGCGGGTGCGTGTTGATGATGATGGTTTGGATGTTGTATCAGGCGATCTGCGGATCGGTGGTACAGCGGTTGGAGAGTGGCAGGGGTTCACGCCGTCGTTTTTAAATTTTAGTGCTACTACTAATCGTGCAAGATACGCACAAGTAAACAACACCGTGTTCATTAAAATGGATATCACTCTTACGGGCACAGTTGGTGCAACAATGTTCATTGACGGTATGCCCGTAAATGGCTTAAGCGGTCAAACAAGTAATCTTTACGCTGTTGCTCGGGACGTTTCGGTAAACGACACTTTCCAGTCGTACCAAATACAGTTTTCAGGGTCTAGTGCTATTCGTTTTTGGGGGTCTGTCGGCGGTACAGGCGTGGACGGTTGGTCTGTCAATTATCCGTTCCAATGGGTCAGCGGTGACCGTTTCTGGATTAAGGGGTTTTACGAAGCAGCATGATTTATTTGTACGACAGAACAGAATCAGGCGAAATACCGCCAGAACGCTACGACGAATTAGGCATTGACTTGACGGTGCCAGACCTACCTGATGAGATGTGGCTAGAACGTATGCGTGTTGAACGTGACCGTTTACTGGCTCAGTCGGATTGGGCTATGACAAGTGACGCACCAACAGATAAAACTGCGTGGGGCAATTACCGTCAGGCGTTGCGTGACTTCCCTGCTACTTGGACACCTGCCGAAACTGCAGATTTCCCTGAGGTGCCACAATGACCACGAACTTCCCGACCTCTGTCGATTCATTTCCAGACCCGACAGCAACAGACAGGTTGGATAACCCGCCTCACGACGTTCTACATGCGGATGTGAATGATGCGGTGGAGGCGATTGAGACTGCTCTGTTGGATGGTGCGCCTCTTTACATTGACGATGCGAATGAGCGGGTTGGTATCGGTACAACGACACCTGCTCAGGAGTTAGATGTCAATGGCAGTATTGCGACAACTGGTGGAACTACGAATAACAGGGGGATTTTACTAGCGCATCAGAGCAACATAAATTATTCGTATGTGGGTCGTTCGGAGGGTGGTGTCGTTGATACTGGTAATCGTCTTGGTTGGGATTATGACACTGACAACTTTGACATCAAGACTGGTGGGGATACTCGCTTAACGATTGACTCGTCTGGCAATGTCGGTATCGGTACAGAGACACCCAGCACGCCTCTTGACATTTACAGATCAACCTCTACGACTGGCACCGCTGATGGTACAACATTTGTAGAACTGCAAAACTATGTCGGTTCCGACTTGTCACAGCAAAAAACTTTTATTGACTTCACGTTCACTGATGACAACTCAAATGAGACTCCTCAGGTTCGGATCGGTGCCGAGGTTGGGCAAAACGGTGACGCAAATACTCAAGAGAAAGAAGGGTCTGGAGCGTTCGTTGTTTACACGAACAATGCTGAGTCAACTTCTGGTGATGCTGGTGCAAGTCTGGCAGAGCGTATGCGTATCGACTCGTCTGGCAATGTCGGTATTGGTACAACAACACCTAGCCAGACCCTTGATGTCCGCTCAGCGAATGACAATACGTCTGTGTTCCAGCACACAACTAATGGGTCGGACGCAAGAATTGAATTGAGGGCACCTGACGCTGGGGGAACAGGCCGTGCAGGTCAAGTCTTTTTCGACCCTGACGCTAACTTTGTTGGGTTTCGCAATGGGAACATCAACGCTATGGGTGTTGATTCGTCTGGCAATGTCGGTATCGGTGACACCACACCGTCGTACAAATTGGATGTCAACGGCACAGGCAGGTTTACAAGCGATCTGTATGTCAACGGAACTCTTGTTACTGATGTCATCCAAAACGACAACGGCAACTCAATAGGTATTGAGGGCGGCGACGGCTGGAACCTCGGCAGTAATATGTCAGGCGAGTACGTCTGGATAGCCTCTGAGGGCGGTCTGATAATTGTGTCGTCAGACAACAACTCCACTAACTGGGCTAATCGTGAGCAGATTCGCATCACTGCCGAGGGTGGGATCGACAACAGGTTGCGTGTTCATGGTCGCATTAGAACGTCCGTCACAGGTGAGTACGGCAGTGTAGAGACTGGAGGTGTCACTACTTGGGACGGCTATTCAATTGACGGTCGTGTCGTGTTTATGCACGACGGTGGGAGCGCTTGGGGTATTTACAACGATGTCAATAATGAATGGATGCTTTACGGCCAGTTGAACGGTGGGATTGAACTCAGGCACAACAATATCCTCAAAGCCAACGTTGTTGCTGGCGGCTTGGAAGTTTATGGGGAATTGGTAGCGACTGGTTATGTGCAGTCAAATTCCCAGTTGCGATCAGCAGGTGTGTACAACACTACAACTGCCGCAACAGCGGATCTAGTCCATATTTCTGGTTCATCCTATTACAATAGAATGTACCGTTCTACTTCTCGGAGAGATGCAAAAAAGGATATTGAAAGCATCACAGACGAAAACGCTTTGGCGTTGCTCCAATCTCGTCCCGTATGGTTCCGCTCAGCGATAGAACATGACGACCCCAACCTGTCGTATTACGGATTTATCGCAGAAGAACTTGCCGAGGTTGATCCTCGTTTGTGTACTTGGGGTTCTGGTCGTGTCCTTCTTGAAGGTGAAGAGTTGAACGAGGGAGAACGTGCTTGTACCTGCGAAAACAACGAATCATTTGTTCATACATTTGACCACGAACCCGACTGCATCCAAGTTTCTGGTGTTGATTACGGGCGACTTACCGCTCATCTCACAAAGATTGCTCAGATACAGCAAACAACTATTGACGATCTGACTAGCCGTATTCAACTATTGGAGACAGCATGAACATGAATATCAACATCGACGACCTGATTGCCGAATTAGAAAAAAGATTTCCAAAAGAGTTCACGATCTGTGTGCAAGCGGTACAGATCCGCATGTTGCAAGAGCAATCATCTTTAGCGGAACCCGCCGAGGAGTGACATAGATGGCCGCTGTTTATTACGACGACAGCGGGATCGACTACGACCAGTCGTCTGTCTACTACGACGAGGCGGTTGATAACTCGTATGCCGACCCGTCCATAGAGTACGGCGGCAACAAGTCGTATCACGGCACAGTTGTCTATCAGGCAACTGCGTCTAGTTCGGGGGCTGGTACGTCCAGTGCCGCTACTGTTCGCACTGTGTTGGGGGTCGGCGTGTCGGCTGGGGCTGGCACTAGCACGTCTACACGTCTTAGAACTGTGTTTGATTCTGGTACGTCGGCTGGGTCTGGTTCCCAGACCGCCGAACGTGTACGTACCGTTCTCAGGTCTAGCGTCCAGTCGGGTGCGGGTGGTTCGTCGTCCACATATTTGCGGACGGTGTTCAACGCTTCAAGTGAGTCCAGTACGGGCGGTTCGTCTGCTGATCGTCTGCGTGAAACGTTTGACTCCAGCAGTTCTGCTGGAGTCGGCTCAGAGGCGGCTTCAAGGCTTCGTGAGACGTTCCAGACCACAACGTCTGCTGGTACATCAGGTTCGACGTTTGATGCGATTCTGGGTGCCTTCAGGACTGCTTCTGGTTCGGGTGGTGCAACTACTGGCGATCAGGCTTCCACGTTGCGGGAAACGTTTGCGGCACTGGCTGGTAGTGGTGTTGGCTCTAGCACGGCGGAACGTTTGCGTGAAACGTTCAACATCACAGTGTCGGCGGGTCTGTCATCGCACGACGCTGAACGTCTACGTGAAACGTTTGCGGAGTTGTCGGGTTCTGGTGCGGGTGGTTCGTACGGGGTGTTCTGGATAAACGAAGGGCAACCTTGGGAAGCAGTCATTCGTACGAGACCAATGTCAATGGAGGTTGCTGGACGTAAAACGTTCAAGCGTGGGGTGAACTACTCAATAAGGCTGAGGTAATGGAACTTACTGACCTGCTGAACGAGCGAGAGTGGCGTGCTTGTCGCGGCTCGGAGGACGACCCCTTACAGGGGTTCATACATTTTTGTGAGAACTATTGGTACATCAAACATCCGCAGGATGGGCGTATCAAGTTTGAGTTACGTGACGCACAGGTTGAATCCATCAAACATTGGATGGATAACCGTTACTCGGTTGTGCTGAAGGCACGACAGATCGGGTTCTCCACGTTGGCGGCGGCCTACTCTTTCTGGTTGGCGTTCTTTTGGCCTGACAGATTTATTGTCATGTTGTCGCGTACTGAGCGTGAAGCGGCGAAACTGTTGCAGAAATCCAAATACGGCTACAAGTTTTTGCCGCAATGGATGAAGGAACGTGGCTCTGATCTGGTTGTTGATAACCAGTTGAAGATGACGTTTGCTAATGAGTCGTCGATTGAGTCGCTTCCTAGCGGTAACGATCCTGCTCGTGGCGAGTCTGTGTATCTGGTGATTGTTGACGAGATGGCGTTCTTGCCGAACCCTGAGGAAGCATGGGCTTCTATTGAGCCGATTGCTGACGTTGGCGGTCGGGTTATCTGCCTTAGTACCGCTAATGGTTCAGGCAATTTCTTTCACTCTTTGTGGGTTGGGTCTCAAACAGGGAACAATGCGTTTGCGGGTCTGTTCTTCCCTTGGTCGGCTGGTGACCGAGGGGAGGACTGGTACGAGTCAAAGATCAGAACGATGGCGTCGTGGCAGTTGCATCAGGAATATCCACGTAACGCTGATGAGGCGTTTATCAAGTCAGGTAACCCTGTGTTTGATATTGACGCGTTGGATTCGTATGAACCTGTAGAACCTGATCGTGGTTATGTCCATGTCCTTAGTCATAAGAACATGGATTTTCGTCTGGCGAAAGACGGTGAGTTCCATGTGTGGGATTATCCTCGCCCTGACGGGGTGTACGTTATTGGTGCTGACGTTGCTGAAGGCTTAAGTCATGGCGACTATTCGTCGTGCCATGTGATTGACGCTCGTGACATGCGTGTTGTAGCCCACTGGCACGGACATATCGAGCCAGACTTGTATGGCGATCTGTTGGCGGAGATTGGCTGGTGGTACAACACAGCGCTGTTGGGTGTTGAAAATAACAATCACGGTCTCACCACGTTGAAGGCGGCGCAACGTTATTCGTATCGGAACTTGTACCGTTCCCGTCGTTTACAGCAACGGAACCCAGAAGCCACAGAGGTGTTGGGTTGGCGCACGACAACGGCGACTAAGCCGTTGGCGATTGACGAGTTGTCTGCTTCGTTGCGTGACGGAGAACTTGACTTGATGTGCGAGTACACGTTGGCTGAATTGCGTACGTTTGTGCGCTCTCAGAACGGCAGGATGAATGGTTCTCCGCACGATGACCGTGTGATGTCGCTGGCTATTGCGTTCCAAATGTTGAAGTATGTGTGGCTTCCTGAGTATCGGGGCGACCAGCAGATCCCGAAGTACAGCATGTCTTGGTTTGAGCGTTTCGCCATTCACGACATCCAACCGTTCGAGCGGGTGCCTATTGGTGCTCATAATTCCCGAAAACAGTAGGTAACGATCTCCCCAATGGGTGATGGGCACTCTTATTTGTGAAAACTGCAACCGAACTTTCACGTTTGACGTGGTTCCGAGACGAGGCGCTATCTGTTTCAAGTGCCACATCAAGGGCATTTCGTTTGGTTTCCAGCAAGGACAGCAGATGTTTCACGACAAGACGATCAAAGAGCAGGAACGGGAGATCATTGACTCCGCTAAGCGTGAGGGTCGTGACATTGAGTACGTAGGAAATAGGTGGGTGTGAGATGCCTACGTGGGCGCAGATCGTCGTGGCATTGGCCGCTCCTTCAGGCGTACTGGTGGCGTTGATAGAGCGAACCAGACGAGAGAACAACAGGGATCATGCGTCCAACGCAAGTTTGCTGAGGCAGATCGACTCAAAGGTCGATCACGTAACCGAACGAGTAGATGGTCACATCGAATGGCATCTTGACCGAAAGGATAAGTAATGGACTACAGGGAAGCATTACGTCGTGGGGTTGCAACGTTTGTTGCTGGCGCAACTGCGGCACCGTTGACAGCGGCAGTTGTTGATATTTCGTTCTTCAAGGCGGCGGGAGCCGCTGGCGTTGTTGCGGTTTGGAACTGGGCGGCACGTCTCGCACAGTCGTACCTGTCTCAGCCGTCAAAGGTTCTCTGATGGCGCGTCCTTCCAATTCAGACAAACTTGCCAAGTACCGCAAACACCTAAGTACATCAAAACGTTGGCGTCGTGACGAGGACTATGACTCAACATGGCGGCGACTGATCGACCTGTATCGGGGTCGGCACTACGAGTTCGCAACAGATGAGGACAGATTGCTGGTCAACATCTCGTTTGCGACGATCAACGTGATCGCACCGTCAATCTCGGTGAACTATCCGAAGATTGCTGTGAACGCCACGAAACCTGAGGATGCCCCCAAGGGGATCATCACTGAGGCGATTGTGAACTATTGGTGGCGTCACTACAAAGTGAAACCAGAGTTCCGTCGGGCAGTCAAAGACTTCCTTGTGGTTGGGCACGGCTGGCTCAAGGTCGGCTACAAATATGTTGAAGAGGAACGAGTAGCAGACGCAGACGAATACTCTGACGCCGAGGTTGACCACATGACAACGATCACTGTGGTAACCGAGGATCGTCCGTTTGTGGAGCGGGTGTCGCCGTTTGACATCTTTGTTGACCCTGATGCAACGTCAATGCGTGACATCAAGTGGATAGCGCAACGTATCCGCCGCCCTCTGAAAGAGGTGCAGGCGGACAAGCGTTATCAGAAGCAGGCGAGAAGTGAGGTCAAGGGAACGACTCGTTCTCGGTATTCGTCGAACGAACCGCACGACAAAAAGATTCAAGACGATTCGCATTCATACGTAGACGTGTACGAGTTCTACAACTTGCAGTCCAATGAGATGAGTGTGTTCGCTGATGGCGGTGAGCAGTTCCTTATCAAGCCACACAAGATGCCGTATGGGTTTGGTCATCCGTTTGTAATGATCCGCAACTATGACGTTCCAGATCATTTCTATCCGATGGGCGATCTTGAAGCGATTGAGCCGTTGCAACGTGAGTTGAACGAAACCAGAACACAGATGATGAATCACCGTAAGCGGTATTCACGTAAATATCTGTACAAGGAATCTGCGTTCGACGTTGACGGACGTAACGCTCTTGAGTCCGACTATGACAACGTGATGGTTCCTGTTTCGGCGGATGAGCCGTTGTCGAATGTTGTTGCTCCGTTCCCTGCGATTGTTACTCCGCCAGAGTTTTACAACCAGTCGGAGATGATCTCAAGCGACGTTGAGTATGTGACGGGCGTGTCGGAGTATCAGCGTGGTGGTTTGCCTGAGATTCGCCGTACGGCAACTGAGGCGGCAATCATGCAGGATGCCGCTAACGCTCGGGCGGCTGACAAGTTGGCAACAATCGAAGGTTCAATCCAAGAGGTTGCTTATCGTTTGGTTGCTTTGGCACAGCAGTACATGACTGGCGAGCAGGTTGCGCGTGTTGTCGGCAAAGATGGTGTGCCAATCTGGATCACGTTTGATCGTGATTACATCTCTGGCGAGTTCGACTTTGAGGTTGAGGCAGGCTCTACTGCCCCGAACAACGAGTCGTTCCGTCGTCAGATGGCGTTGCAGATGGTGGACGCTATGTCGCCGTTTGCGAGCGCTGGGGTTGTCAACGTTCAGCGTCTAGCGGCACACGTTCTTCAGTTCGGTTTCGGCATCAAGAACCCTGCCGAGTTCCTTGAGGTGCCGCAACCAGAGCAAGCACAGCCACAGCCGACGGCAGAAGGTGGGCAGATGCCTGTCCCGATTCCTGAGCCTGCACCAGCAGGAATACAGCAGATGGTGGCACCTCCGCCTTCCAATCCACAAGCACTTTCAGGCGTTGACCCCGCTGTGTTAGCGGCTTTATCAAGCCGCATGGGTATGGACTTGAACAACACGATGTAACGATTTTCCCTATGGGGTGAGGTGTTTGGAATAACCGAAAGGACTCCTGTGACCGAATCCATAGATACCGCGGCGATAGACCCCACTCCTGTTGAGGCAGACAGTGGACAAGTCGAAGCAGATAGCGGAACACCAGAGCCAGAGGCTCCTTTACTGAATACCGAAGATTTTGCCGATCACCATGTGGTCGTCAAAGTTGACGGTCAGGACGTACGGGTTCCTTTGTCCGAGGTAACTGCGGGCTACCAACGTCAATCGGATTACACCCGAAAGACACAGGAACTTGCAGAGCAAAGGCAACAACTTCAGTGGGCTAACGCCATCGCACAAGCGTTGGACAACAACCCTGACGAAACGATCAAACTGTTACAGCAACACTACGGAGTTAGTGCGGCTGAGGCTCAGAAAATTGCGGACAACGCAGTTGAGCAGGCAGATGGATCGGACAGTTGGGTTGATCCAGTCGAAGCGAGGGTGAAGGAACTGGATTCTCGTATCCGCCAGTTTGAGGAGGAACGGGAATATCAGCGGCTTGAACGTGAAGTTCAGCGTTTGCAAAACACATACGGCGAGGACTTCGATGCTCAAGAAGTGATTGCTCAAGCGTTAGCAACGAACAACACAAACTTGGAAGCAGTGTTCAAGCAGTTGGCATTTGACCGATTGCGTGCCCGCACTTACGCAACTGAACGGGTTGCCGATGAGAAGGCCGCTGAAGAGGCGGCAATCTTGGAGGCGAAACGTGCTGGCGGTGTGGTCGCAGGAGGGACAACGGCTAACGGTGTGACCGCTGTCGATGCTTCGCCAATCCGTACTGTTTCGGATGCTTGGTCTGCCGCCAAACGGCAGTATGGCATCTCTTGATCCACTAGGAGAAAACAATGGCTGGTAACAGCAACTTCAACGAACTTCTATCAACCACGATTGCGAACTATCGCGATCAACTTACTGACAACGTGTTCAACGCACGTCCGCTCACCGCACACCTCATGGACAAAGGCCGTGTTCGTATGCTCAGTGGCGGTACGAAAATTGTTGAGCCGTTGATCTACGGTGAGAACAACACTGTTGGTTCGTACTCAGGTTACGACACCATCGACCTCACACCTCAGACTGGCGTCTCAGCCGCCGAGTACGAATGGAAGCAGTACGCCGCTTCTATCGCAATCAGCGGTATCGAGGAAGCCAAGAACAACGGCGAAGAGGCAATCATCAACCTGTTGGAAGCAAAGGTCATGCAGGCCGAAGAGTCCATGAAGGAAGGCTTCAACGCTATGTTCTTCGGAACAGGCACAGGAGACGACTGGAACGGTCTTGAGAACCTGGTTGACTCAACAACCGCAGTTGGTGGCATTGACCCAGCGGGAACTGGCAACGGTTTCTGGGCATCGTACGAAGAGGGCACTGCTGGTGCGCTCTCGCAAGCCGACATGACCACCGCATACAACACGGTGTCGGTCGGTAACGACCATCCCGACATGATTATGACCACTCAGACTTTGTTTGAGAAGTACGAGTCACTGTTGACACCACAACTCCGCTACACCGACACCAAGACGGCTGACAGCGGATTCCAGAACCTTCTGTTCAAGGCCGCTCCTGTCGTGTACGACGTGGACTGCCCAGCAGGAAATATGTACTTCCTGAACAGCAAGTACCTCACCCTTGTTGGTCACTCTGACAAGTGGTTCACCCAGACCGAGTTTGTTCGTCCTGAAAACATGGATGCTCGGTACGCCCTGATCTTCTGCTACGGCAACCTCACGGTTCGCAACCGCAAGAAGCAAGGCAAACTCACAGGCCGCACCGCCTGATAACTGGGTTCCAGTGGGCGGGGGCTTCGGCTCCCGCCCACCAATCTCAATCCAATTTCTTTTAGTAAGAACGAAAAATGGCACAACGCAAATCAGGGCAACGTAAACCAGCGATTGAACTTCACGACATTTTGCCTCCAGTTCAGGTGGCGAAAGCGGTGTCGGCTTACTACAAGAAAGCCGCGCCAATCGCACAGAAGTACGAAACGTGGAAGGGGCAGGGCAATCGTCGTCACAACCAGACGACGTTGGCTGGCCGTTCGCAGAGAGACCGCAACCGTTACGGTACTCAGGCTCCTAGAAAGACCAGAGCACGTAAAAGTGGGTAACGAAATGCGCTAATTAGTGATGAACGCTGTACCTGCTCACACTATTTACGGAGTCCCTGCGACTCGCAATGCTCGTCCAGCGGGGCGTGG
>Ga0181596_10004774_pt1 | contig 12138 bp, 7 predicted proteins | sample 041ome_6_FD_148655 | JGI IMG/M metagenome (GOLD analysis project Ga0181596, IMG submission 148655) | Coastal salt marsh microbial communities from the Groves Creek Marsh, Skidaway Island, Georgia - 041402US metaG (spades assembly) | ecosystem: Environmental > Aquatic > Marine > Intertidal zone >... | reverse complement strand
CCTTGTGCAAAGCCGATACATATTTTTGATGCTCCGCTCGCCTGGGTTCCCGCTCAAACTCCAATTCACGAAGGCGCCAGTCTGCCGACCAGTAGTCAGCATGACGGATGTGTTCTTTGATTTCCGGAGTTGCGTCAACGGCCACCTCGATAAACATGCTCTCGGCTTCACGTTCCGGGGATAGCTCATCATCAGGATGCGGTAACTTGGGCATTATCTCTTTCCTCGCATAGGCCAGTCGATTATTTGAGTATTCTGATCGAATTTTCCCGACATCCGCTGAGAGATAGTTTCTGAAATTCGATCCGCGGCGGTAACTGCAGACGGATCCGGGATGTGGGTATACCTTCCACTGATTGTATTAGCGGCGTGACCCAGCAATACACTGATCGTGGCATCGGCGTACCCAAGTTCTCCGGCCACGCTGGCATAACCGTGCCGCAGAGAATGCAGCGTTACGTCGTTTAATCCCGCCATACTGCATGCCCGTCCGAACAATTTCACATCGACGATGTGTCCGTTGCCCCGGGATGCTGGAAACACATAATGGGATCCTTCCATCACCGGGACCTCCGCTAAAACATCGAATGCTCCACCTCCTATCGCCCGGAGTTGTTGTCCGGTCTTGGTGTCCCCAAACCGGAAACAACAATGGTGAGTGTCGACCTCTTCTTTCTTCAACCTCAGAATTTCAGCCCGCCTGCATCCTGTCAGCATCAACATACGGAAGGCGGTGATGGCCCACGGGTTGGCGCCCTCTGCAAGCAACACCTCCAGGGCTTGGCCCAAAGAATGATATTCCTCGGGCAACAAAGCCCTCTGCCGCTTTTTGTCGGGAATGCGCTCTATCCCGCGGACTGGGTTATCTTCCCGAAGTCTCAGCTTTACCGCATAACTCATGATAGAGCCCAGAAGGCCAACCGCCCGGTTCGCGGCTGTTTCACCGCCTCGGACCCGGGCCACGCCTCTCGGACCTGTCCTGACAGTCGCTTTCGTCTTCCCAAGCCGAACCGCGTGCTTGAATGCTTCTACGTCATCTTTTGTGACGTCACCGACGCGTTTTCTGCCAAGCAGCGGGGTTATGTGCCGGTCAATTCGTCCACGGTCAATTTCGAGTGTGCTGTGCTTCTTCGGGCGTCCGCGGTAAGTGACTTTTCCCAAATAAGCATCGGTCATGTAATCAGCGCAAAACTCCTCGAGGCTAATGCCCTTGGCTCGTGCGGTGACCCGTTCCCGCTTTTTGGTTTCCACAGGGTCTTCACCGGCGGCCACCTCACCCAGGTGGCGGCGGGCTTCTTTCCGCGCCTGGTCCACTGTCAGGGCACCATATTTCCCCAAAGTTAGCCAGCGCTGCTTGCCGCCCCCGAAGTATTTGAGGGCGAAGGTTTTCGTACCATCCCGGTTTACTCGAACACCGAAACCATTCGTTTCGGTGTCCCAAACTACGTAACGAGTATCTCTGGGAGAGAGGACGTCGACAGCGCGCTTCGTAAGCTTCTTTTTCATTCTCCACCAACCTGCGAGTGAGGGCTGCAAATACCGGGGCTACACTGGGGCTACACTGGGGCTACAGTGAGGGTGGGTATTCAGAAGAACTAACGTCGGCTTAAGGCTGCCAAAAGTCAACAAAACTGGGGTTTTGGCGATCTGTGGCATCATACAAGAACTTCCACCCTTACCTTGCCAAGGTTGAAGTCGTGAGTTCGAATCTCATCACCCGCTCCAATTTCCCCCCGGAATATCAGAAGTCTGATGATGGGCCCGCATTTGCGGCCAAGGGCCGTGCCCGGCGTTGCGCAGCCGCCGCATCAGAAACGTCAGGCTGCGAATAAAAGCGCGTTCACCAGGCTCAGCAGGACGACAGAAAGCGTGCCGAAGGCAAAAACAAAAATCAGGTTGGGCCCGAAGATCAGCTGTATACGCGGCACGCCGAACATTGCGCTTGCCGTCGCCGTCGATACCGCCGTGACGCCGACCATCGAAGCGAAGGCCCAGCCGATCAGCGCGGCTTCCATCATCACAACATCGCTTACGCCCGTATCCAGCGGCATAAATACGACAAGAACAAGAATGATCGAGACCACCTGATGAATGCCGACAAGCGATAAAAGTGTAATCGTGCCGATCACGCAGGCAATCACAGCCCAGCCGGGCAAGGCCAGGGCACCAACCATATCGCCGACGCCAGCCTGCTGAATCGCCGCCTCAAGTACCCGACCCAGAATCAGCGCCGCGGTCACCACGACAATTTCATCACAGACGCGACGGCTGCCCCGCCAGGTATCCACAGCAATTGCACGGGCCTTGGCGCTGCGCGTTCCGGCTCCCCGGGTAGCCAACAGCATGATAGCAGCCAGCAGGGGAATAGTTGCGATCAACGCCTGCAACGTGCTGAGACCGGCAACGCTCGAAAGACCCGCGATCACCAACGCGCAAGCAGCGACTGACGGCACGATGGGTGCAAAACCGAGAACGGCCCGCCACAGGTCCGACAACCCGACATCGCGTGCATACATTACATGGGCAAGGACAAGCCCCATAGCCGCCATGCCCAGGCCCAGCAACATTATCTCCCAGGCGGGTACGCCGGGAATCTGCTGAGCGGCAAAGGCGGCAGCGACCCAGAATGGCGACCACAATGGCGCCAGGCACATGCCGCGCTGACAGACCTCCGCGGCACGCCGACGGGTGGCATCATCCACATCGTCTTTCAGGATTGGTGCGAGCACGGCCATGACGCCGACCACCAGCACCGATCCGATCAGGTGCGCGCCGACCAGAAAAGCCCCATTGGTCTCTGCCACACGCAGCCCGGCGAACAGGGATCTCGCTTTCGATATTTCGGGGCGCTGATCGGCAATCGCACGGAGCAGGACAATCGTGCCGAAGAACGCCATGAACACGGCACCGTTCTGGAAACCCCGCATGACGCCGGACCACTCATCAAACGAGATCGCAAGCGCAACCGCCAGCACAGCGAGAGGGACACAAAGAATGATCGTGCCCCGGCGCAGACGGCTCAGCGACATTACAACATAAACCATCATCAGCCAGCCGGCCGCTTCCTGGAGTTCTGGCGGCGACCAGACGAGGCGCAGAAGCTCATTCGCCCAAAGAACGAATAGAAGGGGTTCCGACCGGAAAATCCGGGAAAACGTGGTCATTGTGCGGAAAGCCAGGTGGTTTGCAGGCAGAACGCGGCGAAGCGTTCGTCATCAATCCTACATCTCACGCGGCATTCATGGATGCAAGGCGTCCGTTTAAGACGAGGCTGGCTGTCAGTAGGAGAGCACCGAAGACGAGAACAACAGGGCGGCGGCGCCGACGCTGTAGAATGTCAGTGCGGTCACAAAGATGAAGGCCATATTGCCGGCAGTCCGCACGGGGTTCTGGGCCCGTTCGACCTTGCGGCGGGCCGCGGTACGCCGCTCCGGTCCGCCCAGAACCGTAATGTACCAGCGCTTTGACAATAGCGGCAGGGTGAGCCGCAGATTGACCCGGTGCAATCCGTTCTTCCAGTCGCCCGATGCTACCGAAATAGCGGCGCGCTGCTCGACGCTCAGACTTCCAAGAATATCCGGTGGCAGACGATCAAGGATCGTGTGGCTGGGGGCGGCGTCAAGTGCAGATGAATAGGAGCCGTCCGGCATCGTTTCCTCACGGTCAGGAGATCAATCAGGAGAGTTAACGAACACTTCACAATAAATTGGTTAATTTCTGGTATACCGATGGCCATATTCGAATGTGTTCGCCCTTTTGCGGGGGGCGCCAAAAAGTTTCGTAATGGCTGCCTCGTCCCGCCAACATCCGTCTGGGAAGACCAATGTCCAATAACGAAGACAGCAAAAAGCAGGAATTGATCGATAAAATTGCCCGCACTTCCCGGCGTGGAGCTGGAAAACGGGCAGGTGACATCGAGCGTTTCACGCGACAGTTTTTCGCGAACGTATCTCCGACAGACTGCGCGGAGACCGGACAGGACTGCCTCCGCGGAGCGGTCTCTTCACTATGGCAGTACGCCCAGTCCCGCAAACCCGGCACAACCAAGATCCGGGTATTCAACCCCGACCACAATAAAGACGGCTGGTCGTGCGGCCATACCGTCGTCGAAATTGTCAACGACGACATGCCGTTCCTGGTCGATTCGGTTACGGCGGAACTCAACCAGCGTAACCTGACAGTCCACCTGATTATCCATCCGGTCATCGCATCCAAGCGCAGTGCAGCGGGAAAATTAACGGCGGTCGCCAAGGCGGACGACACCCTGGATACGGTCGCCGAATCCATCATGCACCTGCAGATCACGGAACAGACCGATGCCGGCATGCTCAAGGAACTGGCAAAATCGCTCACGAAAGTTCTGGGTGATGTGCGTGCAGCGGTTGAAGACTGGCGGCCGATGCGGGTCCGTATCGCCGATGTCATCGCCGAGCTCGATTCAACGTTGCAGACGGCAAGCGTGCCAAAGGACGAAATCGAAGAAAGCGCTGCATTCCTCCGCTGGCTCGACGACAACAATTTCACGTTCCTAGGATACCGCGACTACGCGTGCAAAGGCAGCACCAAGAAACAGACCCTGTCGATTGTCCCGCGATCGGGTCTCGGCCTTCTGCGTGACAACAAGGTAACCGTGATCGAAGGGATCTCGGACGGTGCGGTACTTCCACCCGATCTTGCCGCTTTCATGAAACACTCCGCCCTTGTCCTGATCAATAAAGCCAATCAGCGGTCGACCATTCATCGTGGCGTGCATCTCGACACCGTCATGGTCAAAAAATTCGACACCCGCGGCAACACCGTAGGTCAGCGCCTGTTCGTCGGTCTGTTCACCTCGACCGTCTACACCCAGCAGGTACAAGCGATCCCGGTGATCCGGCGCAAAGTGCGCAAGGTCGTTGATGAATCCGGTTTTTCGCCGAACGGGCACGACGGCAAGGCGCTGACCCATATTCTGGAGACCCTGCCCCGGGACGAGCTTTTCCAGATCAACGCTGCGGAACTGAGAGACATGGCGACCGGCATTCTGCATCTGCAGGAACGCCAGAAAGTCGCGATGTTCATCCGGCGAGATCCGTTCGGGCGCTATGTATCCTGTCTGGTCTACGTTCCGCGCGAACGTTATACGACGCGACTGCGCCGACAGTTCCAGGAAGTTCTGTCGGCCGGTTTCGGCGGTCAGGTAACCGCATTTTACACCCAGCTTTCAGATGAAGTTCTGGCGCGGCTGCATTTCATCGTTAAAACCGAGCCCGGCAAGGCCTTCCCCAAAAAGATCGCCGATATCGAAGCCGACCTGGTGGAAGCCGCGCGCGACTGGGCGGACGACCTGGCCCACGCCCTTGCCGCTGCACATGGCGAAAGCGCCGGTGTTGCGACCTTCGAACGCTATCGCAATGCCTTCCCGGCGATTTACCGGGACCGAGCCTCTGCAGCCAGTGCAATTGACGATATCAACAAGATCAATCATGTCATCGAAACCGGCGACATCGCGATGGATCTTTTCCGCACGAACGGAGATGCGGAAACGTCCGTCCGTTTCAAAATGTTCAACAAGGGTGCATCCGTGCCCCTGTCGGACGTTTTACCGATGCTCGAAAACATGGGCCTTCGGGTAATCGACGAAATTCCGCATGAAATTCGCGATGCCGAAGATCAATGCGCCTGGATACACGATTTCGGCATGGTCACCCGTGACGATTCTGAAATCGATGTGGATGAGATCAAGGAAGCCTTCGAAGAGACGTTCCATCGCGTTTGGAACAACGAGGTCGAGAACGACGGTTTCAATGCAATGGTCGCATCCAGCGGGCTGAGCTGGCGACAGATCATCGTGCTGCGGGCATACAGCAAGTATCTGCGCCAGGCCGGTATTCCGTTCAGCGAAACCTACATGGTGGAAACACTTTCACGGAACGCCGGGATCACGCGCGACATTATTGCACTGTTCGAAGAACTGTTCGATCCGGATCGGCAGTCGAAAAAATCCACGGTGACGAGATTGCAAAACCGGATCGCCGGTGCCCTGGAAAAAGTGCAGAACCTGGACGAAGACCGGATTCTGCGGCGCTTTCTCAATCTGGTCGATTCCACGCTGCGGACTAATTTCTACCAGTCGGACGCGGACGGTGAGGCCAAGTCATACGTATCGTTCAAGTTCGACAGCGCCAACGTCCAGGACCTGCCGCTGCCACGCCCCATGCGCGAGATATTCGTTTATTCACCCCGCATGGAAGGCGTTCATCTGCGCGGCGGCAAAGTCGCCCGCGGCGGCATTCGCTGGTCCGACAGACGCGAGGATTTCCGCACCGAAATTCTCGGCCTGATGAAAGCCCAGATGACCAAGAATGCAGTCATTGTCCCCGTCGGGGCCAAGGGAGGCTTCGTTCTCAAACAACCGCCGACATCCGGCGGGCGCGAGGCACTGCAGGAAGAAGGGATCGCCTGCTACAAACTGCTGATCGGCGGCATGCTGGATATCACCGACAACATCCAGAGCGGCAAAATCGTTTCGCCGAAGCAGGTTGTGCGGCGTGATGACGACGACCCCTATCTGGTCGTTGCCGCCGACAAAGGCACCGCGACATTCTCCGACCTCGCCAATGGCGTCGCACGGGATTACGGATTCTGGCTCGACGATGCCTTCGCATCAGGCGGATCAGCCGGCTACGATCACAAGAAAATGGGCATTACAGCCCGCGGCGCCTGGGAGTCCGTAAAACGGCATTTCCGTGAAATGGGCATCAACACGCAATCCGACGACTTCACTGTCATCGGTGTCGGCGATATGTCGGGAGACGTCTTCGGCAACGGCATGCTGCTATCCAAGCATATCAAGCTTGTTGGCGCATTTAACCACATGCATATCTTTATCGACCCAGACCCCGATCCGGCGTCGAGCTGGAAAGAACGCAACCGGCTGTTCAAGATGGGCCGGTCGTCATGGTCGGATTACGACACCAAACTGATCTCCAAGGGCGGTGGCATTTTCGACCGGTCGGCCAAGTCTATCAAGCTGACGCCGCAGATTGCCGCGTTATTCGACCTGGACGGCAAGGAAACAATTTCTCCCAACGATCTTATTCGGGCAATCCTCCTTTCGAATGCCGACCTGATGTGGTTCGGCGGTATCGGCACATACGTCAAATCGTCCGACGAGCCGGATTCAGCAGCAGGCGACCGGGTAAACGATCCCCTTCGCGTCAATGGACGCGAGCTGAACTGCAAGGTAATCGGTGAAGGTGCCAACCTGGGCATCACCCAGCTGGGCCGTATCGAATTCGCGCTCCGCGGTGGACGCATCAATCCGGACTTTATCGACAATTCGGCCGGCGTCGCATCGTCCGATCATGAAGTAAACATCAAGATCCTGCTGGGCGAAGTGATTGCCGACGGCAAACTGGACCTGGCGGAACGCAACAAGATCCTGGTCAAAATGACCAAGGATGTCGCAGCCCACGTGCTGATGGACAATTATCGCCAGAGTATGGCGCTGACCCATGCGGAAGCACAGGCCGGCGAAACCGTCGGCGAAGCGGCCCGGTTTATCCGGGCCCTGGAAAGGTCCGGCGAGCTGGACCGCTCGGTCGAATTCCTGCCGGACGACGAAGAGCTGGAAGAGCGCAAGGTGCGCAAGCTGGGCCTGACAAGGCCGGAGCTCGCCGTGTTGCTGGCCTATGCCAAGATGACTTTGTACGAAGACATTCTGGCAAGCGACGTGCCGGACGACCCCTGGCTGTCACGCGATATCGGTTTGTATTTCCCGCCCCTGTTGGCAGAAAAATACGGCGACTACCTCGGACGCCACCGACTGCGCCGCGAGATAAGCGCGACATATATCACCAACAGCCTGGTGAACCGCGCCGGGCCGACATTCATCACGGATCTGGAAGACGAAACCGGCGCCACACCGGCCAAGATCGCCCGCGCCTATCTGACCTGCAGACGCGTGTTCGGACTGGCACAGTACTGGGCTGCGATCGAGGCGCTGGACAACGTCATCCCGGCCGAGGTTCAGACAACCCTGAACCTCGATATTCTCAACCTGATGAAACGGGGAACGATCTGGTTTATCGAAAAGTCAGGCCGGGACCTTAATGTTTCGGACTCGGTCAAATCTTTCGAACCAGGCATCGCAGCACTCGCACAATCCCTTCACACTTATCTGTCCGACGACCTGGCAGCGAGCGTGGATGCCAATGCGGCACGCTACGAAGAACAGAAAGTGCCGGCCAAACTTGCCCGCGGGGTTGCCCATCTGGAGGTGTTGTTTGCCGGCTGCGACATCGTCCGCATCGCCCAGCGGGTCGGTGAAAGCGTTGGCGATACCGCGACGGCTTACTATGCGATCGGCGCCCGGTTCGGTTTCGACTGGCTGCGCGAAACGGCGCAGCGGATCAGTTCGGACAATGAGTGGCAGACCATGGCCGTGTCCGCGATGGTGGATGAACTATACGACCAACAGGCCAACCTCACCGGCCGCATCATCGATACTGCCGGTGGCGCCGCCGCAGTCAAAGTGGTGATGGAAGCCTGGGAAGAATCACGGGAACACGATGTTTCCCGTGTAACCCAGACCCTGCAGGACCTGAGACGCGCCGACGTTATCGACCTCGCGATGCTATCGGTCGCGACCCGCCATATCCGGGCCCTTATAGAAGGATAACCTGCATTCTTGCGCCTCGTACCGCTTTATCGGTACGAGGCGGCACAGGACGCCCTAGCCCTGGTTGGCGCTTTCGGCACGAATGGTTTTGACCGTCGTGTGCTTCAGATTATATGACTTGCGGTCGATACCATCGAGATCGACACCCGTGACACGGACAAACCGTGCATCATCGGGATACTCGATGGAATGAATAACGCCGACATCGAAGAGCCCGACCTGGCCCGGATCAAGCTTGTACTGCTTGGTCTCTTTCATCTCGATCGCTTCATCATCGGAGCCGTCATCGACGCGGTCCCATTCCGTCATCACGGTATACCCGGTCGCCTGACCATAGATCGCCCATGAATTGCCGTGATCGTGCGGCGGCGACGTATGACCTTCACCCATGACATGGGAAAGCACCACCGCGCCCGTCGTCGGGTCTTCATTCAGCTTATAAACGCCGGGCTTCTTCTCCGGACCGCAGAACTGCGACACGAAGGTCTCGTTTGCGAGCAGCTTTTCCATTTTCACACGCACCTTTTCGCGCCCCGTCGCGTTATTCTCATCCACCAGTATTTCGTGAATTTCGGCGCAGAAGTCCTGCAAAGTATAGCCCATGGAAATCGTCCCTCTCGTTATCCGGTTGGGCTCATAATAGACTGATCGGGAATCCGGCGGAACCCATCTGTAACCGGGGTTCGCTAAGCGGCATGGAATGCTAGGGTGGGAACATGACCATGCCCGACCCTGATTCCCCGACCCTGCGCCGCGCCAGAATCGCCTGGTGCGTCTATGACTGGGCCAATTCCGCCTTCCCGACCGTGATCGTGACGTTCGTTTTCTCGGTCTATTTCGTCGATGGCGTGGCGGCGGACAAGATTACCGGGACCACGCAATGGGCCTACGCGCTGTCGCTGTCGGGGATTGCCATCGCGCTGCTCAGCCCGGTGCTCGGCTCGGTCGCGGATTCCGCCGGCAGGCGCAAACCCTGGCTGGCTGTCTTCTCGGCATTTACGGCCATTGGGGCCGCGCTGTTGTGGTTTTCCTACCCGGACCCGTCATTCGCACTCTATGCGCTGGTCGTTTTCTGTATCGCCAATATCTCATTCGAAGTCGCGCAGGTGTTTTACAACGCCATGCTGCCGACAATCGCGTCCAACGAAAAAATCGGTCGATTATCGGGCTGGGGCTGGGGACTGGGGTACATGGGCGGACTGGCCTGCCTCGTACTGTTGCTGACGGTCTTTATTCAGGCCGACCCCCCGGCCTTCGGCCTGGACAAGGAGCGCGCAGAGCATGTCCGCATCATCGGACCGGTGGTTGGCGCCTGGTTCGCCATTTTCTGCCTGCCGCTGTTCCTGTTTGTCCCCGATACACCATCGCGGAATGTCCCGCTGCACGTGGCCGCGCGCGATGGGGTCGCAACCCTCATCGCGACTATCCGCAAGGTCAAAAATTACCGCAATATCGCCTAGTTTCTGTGCGCCCGGCTGTTCTACGTGGATGGCATGAACACCATGTTTGCCTTCGGCGCGGTATACGCAAGCGGCACATTCGGCATGTCGACCGAAGAAGTGATCATGTTCGCGATCGCCATGAACGTTGCCGCCGGGATAGGCGCCGCATCCTTCGGGTGGATAGACGATTACCTGGGCTCGAAAAAAACGATCGTCATCGCACTTACTGGACTGATTTTATTCGGTATTCCGTTACTTTTGGTCGAGACAAAACTGTGGTTTTGGATAGTCGGGCTGCCGCTCGGCCTGTTCATGGGGCCGGCCCAGGCATCAAGCCGCTCGCTTATGGCGCGGCTTGCACCGGCAGAGGTCCGAACCGAAATGTTCGGCCTGTTCGCCTTTTCCGGCCGCGCAACTGCTTATATCGGACCATTCGTGCTCGGCACCCTGACCTGGATGTTCGATTCACAACGCATCGGCATGTCGACCATCGTCGTCTTCCTGGGCGTCGGATTGCTAATCCTTCTGTGGAAGGTCCGCGAACCCGCTTGAGCCCGGCCCGTCAGTGCCGGAAATGGCGCATCCCGGTAAAGACCATGGCAAGACCCGCATCATCGGCGGCGGCGATAACCTCTTCATCGCGGATCGATCCACCCGGCTGAATAACTGCCGTCGCACCGGCATCCGCCGCGGCAAGAAGACCGTCGGCAAACGGGAAAAACGCATCCGAGGCCACGACAGACCCTTGGACCAGCGGCGCGGCTTCTCCCGCCGCCACGGCCGCATCTTCGGATTTTCGGGCTGCGATGCGCGAGGAATCGACCCGGCTCATCTGGCCGGCGCCGATCCCGACGGTCGCCCCGTCCTTGGCATAGACAATGGCATTCGACTTCACATGCTTGCAGACAGAAAAGGCAAACAGCAGGTCGCTGATTTCCTGTTCGGTCGGTTCACGTTTTGTCACGATTTTCAGATCGTCGCGGCCGATACGCCCTGAATCCCGGTCCTGCAACAGGAACCCCCCGGAGAGCAGCTTGGTCATCAGCCCCGGCGCTGCAGGATCCGGCATACCGCCGGTTTCCAGAACACGCAGGTTCTTCTTGGCGGCGAAGATCTCTTTCGCCTCCTTCGTAATCTCCGGCGCGATGACAACTTCAAGGAAGATGTCTTTCATCGCTGCCGCCGCCGCCGCATCAAGCGGGCGGTTTACCGCGATGATCCCGCCAAAAGCGCTCACGGGGTCGCATTGCAATGCCTTGGCATAGGCCTCGGCCAACGTATCGCCAAGTGCCACACCGCAGGGATTCGCGTGCTTAATGATTGCCATTGCAGGCGAGGCAAACTCGGCAGCGAGCTCGAACGCCGCATCGGTGTCGTTCAGGTTGTTGTAGCTGAGTTCCTTGCCCTGGATCTGCGTCGCCGAAGCAACGCCGGGCCGCGTGTCACCCGTCGCATAAAATGCCGCATTCTGATGAGGATTTTCTCCATAGCGCAGGCTTTGGACGCGCGTGCCCGACAGTGAGAACCGGCGCGGGAACGGATCATTGTTCTGTTCGGCAAACCACCGGCCGATCGCCGCATCATAGGCCGCCGTCCGTGCATAGGCCGTGCCGGCCAACCGGCGACGAAGATCAGGACCGGTCGCGCCGTCATTTGCATCCATGTCTTCCATCACCGCGGCGTAATCTTCCGCGTCGGTGACGATGGTCACACTTTCATGGTTCTTGGCCGCCGACCGGATCATTGCCGGACCACCGATGTCGATATTCTCGACACAGGTTTCGTAATCGGCACCCGCCGCAACTGTCGCTTCGAACGGATACAGGTTGACCACGATAAGGTCGATCGGGGCAATATCATGTTCTTTCATCGCCGCCAGGTGCCCGGCATCGCTCCGCCGGGCAAGGATGCCGCCATGTACGGTCGGGTGCAGGGTCTTTACCCGGCCATCCATCATTTCGGGAAACCCGGTATGATCGGCGACATCTTTTACATCGAGACCGGCGTCGCGTATCGCTTTCGCAGTGCCGCCGG
>Ga0181596_10004765_pt1 | contig 12154 bp, 6 predicted proteins | sample 041ome_6_FD_148655 | JGI IMG/M metagenome (GOLD analysis project Ga0181596, IMG submission 148655) | Coastal salt marsh microbial communities from the Groves Creek Marsh, Skidaway Island, Georgia - 041402US metaG (spades assembly) | ecosystem: Environmental > Aquatic > Marine > Intertidal zone >... | reverse complement strand
TCAGGATCTTTGGACGCAATAATCTGATTTTCTTTGACAAAGTCATAAGGAAGAATATTAAATTTTTCTCTATCCATGGACGAAATAGACATCGTTCATTAATCTTTTGGATTGGTTAAGTCAATTAGTTGTTGAGATTCACCAGTTAACATTTGTCTAGCTTTTATATAATTGTATTTATCACTTGATGCCGACATGGCTGATTCTGAATCAGTTATGATAGTTGGTCTTAAAAAGACCATTAAGTTTTTCTTAACAGTAGTTGAGGAAGAGGACTGAAATAATCTTCCAAGAATAGGTACTGATCCAAGAAGTGGAACCTTAGAAACAGTATCTTGTTTGTCTTCATCAACAAGACCCCCAAGAACTATAATTTGATTGTTATCAACAAGTGCTGTTGTCTCAATTGCTCTTTTATTTGTAATAATATCTATACCACTCATGGGAACTCCAGCAACACCGGAAACCTCAATTTTAATTTGCATAACAACAGAACTACCTTCATTTATTTGAGGTGTTACCTCAAGTTTAATACCAACCTCTTGTCTAGATGTAGTTCTAAAAGGATTAGCATTATTAGTTCCCAAGCTTTCACCTGTAGTAATTGGAATTTCTTGACCAATTATAGAAGTAGCTAACTCATTATCCATTGCCATTAGCGATGGGGTTGCAAGTATGTTTGAATTAGAGTCTTGTGATATTGCATTAATAATTCCTACAAAATTATCCTTGCCAGGAGTTAAATCACCAAACCCAGCTATCAATCCTTGTGTATTAAGTAACGATGCTGAAGCCGTGGTTGATAAATTTACATCAGTTTCATCAGCTGAAGAGCCAATAATTGTTAAGAGATCTGGTCCTGAGCCACCAAAACGAGTTACGCCAATTGGAACACTGTCTTTATCAGTTCCATTAAAAACAGTCTCAACACCAAGAGAACTGGCGGCAGTCTCTGATAATTCAACAATTATAGCTTCAACCAAAACCTGTGCCCTTCTTATATCAAGCTGAGAAATAATATTCCTGATAGTTGCTAAATTAGCTTCTGCAGATGAAATAATTAAAGAATTAGTTTTTTCATGATGTGTTATAACTGTTTTAGCGCCATCATTGTCAGGTATGAATCCGCTTGAAACAGAATTAAGGATTGCTGCTATGTCAGCAGATTTAGCATATTTAAGGTAAACGACATCAATTGAGTCATCTGTTTTAACATCCTCATCTAGTGATTTGAGTGTTTCGTTAATATTATTAGTGACATATTCATTAGCTGAAACAATTACTGAATTAGATGGATTGAATGGTATAGCTATAAATTTGTTGATAGTAGGGTTATTTTGAGCTTTTAACTTATCAAGAATTCTGACTGCTTCAATGGAAGATAGGTTATTTAATTTTATAATTGATATTTTTGCAGCATTATTTTTATCTAAATCCTTTATAAGATCATTAATCCTTTGAACATTGCTAGATCTATCTACAATTAGAATAGAGTTTATTGAGGGGATGCTTGATAAATGAGATTGTCTACCCGTTATAGGTTTTATCATTGGCAGAACCTCTTCAGTTGATCTGTTTATTAAAGGTATTACTAATGTTTGATAGTCTCCTGATGAAGATACGGATGAGGTATTTTCATCTCTTGTAGCTTCATTCTCAGGAACAATTCTTACAAAACCATTTTCAGAAATTGCACTAAATCCATTTACTTGGATTGTTCTTAAATATACATCCCAAACTTGCCTTCTATCTAAATTAGCATTTGAGTATATTGTTATTCTTCCTTTAACTCTTGGGTCTAAAATAATTGTTTTTTTTGAAAATTGAGCTATATCTTGTGTTACTTTTTTTATGTCTACATCCTCATAATTAAGAATAAAAGATTCTTGTGCCAATAACACATTTACACTTCCAAAAAACAGAAATAAGCTCAAAATTATATTTTTAAAAAATTTCATATTATTTTTCTTCATCATTATCAATTCTATACATTTTATTGCCATTACGAAATATAGCGCTATTTTGATTTACTTCAACCAGCTCAAATGTATTATCTAATAACTGACCCATTCCAACTAAATATTCTTTATTCGCCTTTTTTACAACAACAGATGAATTTTCTCCTCCAGACCGTATTCCTATTAACTTGTAATTAAAGTCAATCTCAATTAACTCATCTGCAACGTAATTTTCATCACTTATTAACGACTGTTCTGAAATAAATTCCTCAATAGTTATATTACCAATATTCTCTATGACTGGAGTGTTCTTATATGATACAAACAATAAATATGCAAAAAAAATAGATATTAATGACAATAATATTAGAACAGTATTTTTTAGAAATTTAAAATTTAGCATAAATGTAATGGGCTACATTGTAGCCCATATTTTTATAAATTTTTAAAAACTAAATTTAAATCCTAGTGAAACAGAAGAACCAAGTTTATATTTATCATAAATGACTGATGATGCCATAGCTGCATAGTAGTCTTCATCTAGTAAATTTCTAAGCTCTAAAGATATTTTTAATAAAGAAGTGTCGTAATAAATTTCTTTAGAATAAACAAAATCAACTAATAATGGAGGTTCTTCAATAACATCTGGAAGCACATCTATGCCCCTTGCACGGACTCTATCACTAACATAATTAACTATTAGAGTAGCTTGCGACCCGCTTTGAAGATCATCCCAACCGAATTGAAAATTTGCAATTAGATCAGATTGACCTTGGAGACGGGTATCTCTTCCATTTAAAAATAGTGTCCCAGCATTTATCAATGATCCTTGACTATTGACATATGTATCATTAAGACCATAAACAACTTCAGATTCTGTTGCAGTTAAATTCATTTTTAATAGAAATTCTTTAGATTGTGCCCATTCTAAATTTGGTAATAAATCTTCATAAATTCTCTCGTACTCTATCTCAAAACCTGTAAGTTCAGCACCAGGTACATTTTGATATGACGTAACAATTAGATCACCAGACTCATTAACAACCTCTTCTATTGGTTTAGAAATATCCTTATAGAATATTCCAGCTGTCATAAATTGATTAACACCCCAATAGTATTCAGCTCTTAAATCTATATTATCTATTTCTGAATTTTCTAAATATAAAGATCCTGCTATTACCCTATCTGTATCAACATCAATAAATAATGTAGGTGACAGCTCTCTGAACGTTGGTCTTGCAATAGTTTGTGATAAACCTAATCTAAATTGAAGATTTTCATCGAATTCAGGCAAGTATGTAAGAGTAAATGATGGAAGTGTATATTTCTCATCAAGAATTTTTTCAATATTTGGATCAACTGGTTGAAATACATCATATGTATTTACCATTTGCTCTCCATTTTCAGATCTGACACCTAATGCAAGTCTATAATTTTCATTAATATAGGTATCTATTGTTAAATACATTGAATCAGTATTGATTTCACCTTGATATCCAGCTGGTGATGATGCTGCTGTATTCTCAATTAATATCAATCTAGAAGGGTCAAAGTTTTTATCCTCAAAGATATAGTCAATTCTATTGTCTAAACCATCTTGAGGTATTGGTCCTCCTTCAGCTAGAAATCTGTAACTTCTTACTTGTGCATCTCTGTTATTTTCTGTTAAATCATAACCAATCTTTAGCACAGTATCCCTTTCAAAAAGTTGAATAGGATAAGCTAAATCAAGACCAAAGTTTTCATTTTGATCTTTAACATAACTAAATTGTGTTTGGTTTCTACCAGTATTTACATCGTATCTCCAATATCCTCGTGCGTCTGTATCTTCATAAAATACTACTCTTTCATATGGAGAGTTTCTTGATGCTTCACCCGAAGTAAGCCTTAAATCTAACTCAGCACCATTATCATATGAATATGAATAATTGATTTGATTATTGGTTAACTCTCTTTCAAAAAACTCAATAAAATCTTCTCTTACATCACCAGAATCACTTGAGTCATATCCTTGCAGTATTCTTGCTCGCTTAGTGCCTTTGTGAATATACATTCCTGTGTATTTAAGTTCATAAGAATCAGTATCAATTCCAACAACTGACATAGCATATGATGTAACATCATTTGAAGTACTCATGAATGTTTTATCGTTAGAGATAATAACGTCTGCAGTACCATCACCTTGTGCTTGAAGAGTTCCAGTTTGACGAATACCATCTTGTGTATCCCATGAACTTCTAATACCGGCTGTAAGCATAATACCAAAAGTCGCACTTGGATCTCCAAGAATGTCATCAAGTGAAATGTCTAATTCATCTCCATATGTAAAATTAAAAGATGAGTCTAAAGGTACTTCACCCTCTTGAATAACCCAAAGTTTTGAGTTTTCAAATTCACGACCAATATTAGCTAACTGAACTACGTCAAAGTTTGAACGATCTAGCTTAAGATTTCTGTTGATTGCTTGTTGAACAGAATCAGGAAAATTTCTTATGCCGTCATCATATCCAAAATCATCATCATTTCCTCCATCATACAAGAGTCCATCTGACAAACTAGTTGCATCGTTAAATCCTGATGAAAATGAAAAATCTAATATTCTTTCTGTTGGAATAGGCTTTGTTTCAATTTCAATAATACCTCCACCAAACTCTGCTGGCATATCTGCAGAATAAGTTTTTTGAATAACAGATGAATCTATTATCTGAGTGGGAAATAAATCTAATGGTACTACTCTTTTAAGTGGCTCTGGGCTTGGTAAATTTGATCCATTTAATGTTGCGGCTGAATATCTTTCACCCAAGCCTCTAACATATACATATTTACCCCTGACTAAACTCAGTCCAGTAAGTCTTGTGAGCGCAACTGCTATATTGTCGTCACCAGTTCTTTCTATTTCAGATGAGTCTAAGATTGCAGAAATTTCAGAAGTATCTCTTTTTTCATCAGGAATGAATGAACCACTTACTACAACCTCTTCAATTTCTTGAGCAACAATCAAAGGAGTCATTACTAGAATACTAGCAGCTACTTTAAATCCAATTACTTTGAGTTGTTTTATTGTTTGCATTTGTGTCTCCAATAAAAAATTAATTAGTTTCATTCTTATTTATTGGACGTCTATAGTTCCAGAAAGTGTCCAGTTCTTATACCAAGTATCTGTTGCACCTTTGACTGCACCAATATAATCAGTTGTATCAAAGAAATTATCTGCATTATATTTTTCTGGAATAACTGTAACAGTTGCTGCAGACTCTGCAGAACCATTAACAGGGCCACTAAGTGTATTAACATATGTACCTCCGCCAGAAGTAGAAGCGTAAAGATTATTTACACCTTCTTTAACAATGGATTCAATGTCAGCAACAGTTGCGGCACCGTCTGTTTTAACAAAGCCACCATTACACTGCATAGCTACAGAATTCATAGAGAAGTGAGGAGTTACAGCACCATCTAAAGCTGTTTCTGCTTTTGTTGTTTCAATACATTTAGTGGATGCGTCTTTAACAAAAGCCACTCCATTGAAGTATTGTCCAGAAACTCCTTCTTTCAATTTAAATATTTCATCTTTACCACTACTCAAGAAGGTAAAGTTTGAAACAATGGGGTTTGATCTTGGTTCAGTAAGGTATCCTACTGCCGCATCTGAATTAGTATTATCAGACTCGACAACATGATCACCCACACCATTGGATTGTTGTATTAATACATATTGCATTCGGCCTTGATATCCCCAGTCAATGTCTAGATTGTCATCACCAGCACCTGTACATATCAAGTGCTTAACATCAACTGTACCTCCAAAAAATTCAACACAATCATCTTGATTGTTGTGTACTTGTATGAAATCTACAACCGTCCCATTTCCAACTCCACCAAATGTGATACCGTTTAACTCATTTCCAGGAAATACTTCATATCCAGCATATTGAACTCTTACATACTTGAGAGTTCCGCTACTATCATTAGATATTTCGCCACCCATAGTATCACCTGCAGATCCTTCAACTTCCTTCTCACAAGGGTCGATTCTTGTTCCAGCTGTTGTTGCAGTTCCAGCATTAATGAATGCACATTTATTAATTGGAGCTTGTCCTAAAATAACAAGACCACCCCAAAGGCCACGTGTATTAACAATATCAGTCTCACCAAGTATGTCTTGTCTTCCTGTCATAACAATTGGAGCTGATGAAGTTCCAACAGCATGAATATCTGAACCTCTCATGACTACAAGATAGTCATTTCCTGATTCACCAAATATTGTTACACCTGGTTCGATTGTTAATTTAGTGCTTACACCACCTGCTTTTGTTCCATCGGCACCCATATCCTTACCAATGGCCACTTTTCCATCTAGCTTATAATAGTTACCAGCTACTAACTTCAAATCTTCAGTAACTTCACCAGATAAACTACAAACTTTTTTACCTAGAAGAACCTCAGATTCTAATGTACCTGCAGGACATTCAGGGGCTGTAAATAAACCAATTGTCCAGCCTGATGCCCAGTTATTTTCAATATCTGATCCTGGAGAAAAAGCACCGATATAATCAGTTGCTGAGAACCATGTATCGACAATATATCTTTCTTCTTTTGAGCTGTATGTTGGACATAAGTCTGTAGGTGTTCCTGATGCATGAGGGCCAACTGCACACATACCTTGAACTTTATCACCATTAAATGATGAAGTTACTGCTTCTTCAGCATCACCAAGGAACATGCCTCCAACAAGTGTGTTTGTTCCAATTACAAGATCTGTAGCTCTTTCTTTTAAAGATGCTTCTAGTTGCTCAGCTGTCACTCCGCTTGAACTTGTATCAGCTTTAAAAGGTGAAGTATCTCCAGCAGAATCCATAAATACAGAATGATGTTGCAATTTTGGAGTTAAAGCTCCGTCCTGAATTGTTTCTAGGTTTGTAGACTCAATGAGATTTTGCGAGTTTGCGTTTACTACTATTCCATTTATATAAACACCAGAAACTCCTTCTTTATATTTTAATGGCTCATCAGAACCTTGAGCTAGAAATGTAAAGTTAGCTATCATAGGTCTTGATCTTGGCTCTGTAAGATATCCTACAGCAGCGTCTGCATTAGTGTTATCTGATTCTACAACGTGATCGCTAGTGTCAGATGATTGTTTTACAACTACAAACTGCATTTTTCCTTGATATCCCCAATCAATATCTAAATTATCATCTCCAGCATTGGTACAGATTAAATGTTTTACATTGACTGTCCCTCCAAAGAACTCAACGCAGTCGTCTTGATTGTTATGAACTTGTACATAATCAACTTCAGTTCCAGATCCTACAGCTCCAAATGTAATACCATTAAGTTCATTCCCTGGGAAAATTTCATATCCAGCATATTCAACTCTAACAAAATTAAGTTTTCCTGAGTTATCATCAGCTGAAGCACCTCCCATTAAGGCATCTGAACCTTCAACAACTCTTTCACAAGCAGCCGTACCTCTAACATCATTCGAACATTTGTTTATTGGTGCTTTACCTAGTATTACAATTCCACCCCATAAACCTCTTTCAAGTTCACCGACTGTACCTTCAATAGCAGAATTATGTGTAAATCTAATTGGCTTTGATCTAGTTCCGTTTGCAATTATTTTTGAACCTCTATTTACTACTAAGTAGTCGTTAGAAGTTCTTCCCATAATTACTGTGCCTGCTGGAATAATTAATGTGCCTGATGCACCTCCTGCTTTAGATCCATCACCACCCATATCAATACCGACATCAACTTTTCCAAGCATTCTGTACATGACATCATCTGTAAGTGTTAACTCTCCTGTAATTGGTCCTTGAATAGCACAAACATTATTACCAGCAACAGGTGATCCAATTTGCACGAATTCAGAATCAGGACATGTGCCTGTTAGTACGTTACTATTTGTACCACCAGTACCACCCCCACCACCAGAGGGATCTGATAATGATCCAAGCTCACCAGGAGATGCTATAGAAGTGCTTCCGCCACCACAAGCAACAAGTAAAAAGATCGACATAAAAAGTAATGAATTCTTAATTGATTTACTGAACATAAATTATTCTCCTCCAAGAAAAATATGCATATATTTAAACCAACTATTGAAAAGTTAATAAGGAGAAAATGTTAATTAATGCTAATTTACTGTAACAGTAAGTTGAGGTTTTGTTACATCTTTGAAACTGGTAGTGAAAACCAAAATTCTGAGCCTTTGTGTGGAGCATTCCTTACACCTACGTCACCATTAAGACTATTAGCAAGATTCTTCACAATTGCTAAACCCAATCCGCTTCCTTTTTTTTCAGATGCTCTTGCTTCAGCCGTTCTAAAGAATCTATCAAATATCAAAGGCTTATCCTCATCTGAAATGCCTTTTCCACTATCTGTTATTATTACAACAACATTATCATCTTTTTTCTGAGTTTTGGTTGATATTTCAATTACTGAATTTTCTTCACTGTATTTAAAAGCATTATCTATTAAATTTGTAAGAATACGCTCTAAAGCTTTTTTATCAGCAAGAACTAATTGAGGTTTTTTTGGACAATTAGATTTAATAGAAATATTTTTCTTCTTACCAAGGTGTTTAAGAGAATCAATTACTTGATCAATAGATTCTTTTAAATCAGTTTCCTCAATAATTAATTTTAGCTCGCCGTGCTCAATTCTTGAAAGATCTAGCAAGTCTGAAACCATTTCTGATAATCTTTCAGAGTTATGTAATATAGCTTTAGAAAAAACTTTTGCTTGTTTTTTATCGTCTAACGCTCCTTGAAGCAAAGTTTCTGAATTGGCTCTTATAACACTCACTGGAGTTCTAAGCTCATGGGAAACGTTTGATATGAAATCTCGCCTCATTGAACTTAATTGTCTTAACTGGGTTATATCATGTATCACTAAAATAAACTCTTTAGTTGTTTTTGATTGATTCATCGAAGCTAGAACCCATTTAGTTGTTCTATCACTGTTCTCAATTTCAAATTCAATATCTGCAGATTTTGTTCTTTTAGTTTTTTTGTACAAGCTTTGGATTGATTTAATACCTATGTCTTTTATTTGATTGCCAACAAGATCTTCTTTTGAAAGAATTTCTAAAAATTGCTCATTACAGTATGTAACTTCACCTGCTTTATCTGCAACCATAATACCTTCACCAAGATCATCAAGAACCAAACCAAACTGATCTCTTTGTTTAGCTAAGAGATTAATTTGAGATTTTAGATCTTCTGAAATTTGTGAAATACTTCTTGCAACGTTACCAAACTCATCAACCCTCTCAGTGGGTAAGGCTTTGATTGAACTTTTCTTCAATGAGCCACTTGCAAGATTGGATGCTGCGTTTGCTAATTCAGCTATACTCGAATAGGTATAATTTGCTGCAACTCCACTAGCTATAGTTGCAACCAATAAAGCTACCATAGCAACGAGTAGAATTGATAAATCGAGACTTTCTATTGCCTGATCAAGATATGTATAGGGAACAGCAATTCTTATGACATTTGGTGATATCTCGTTATTATCTCTAATTGCAACATATAGCTGTTGTTGGTTTACAGAGCTGCTATATCTTGAGGACCAACCAAAACCGGTTTGCAGTGCCTCAATAAATTCTTCTCTATCGCTATGATTTTCCAATAAGTCGATTTGATTTTCATCAATATATGAATCACCTATTACCCTTCCATTATTTAAAATTAATGTAACTCTTGAGTTTGATGCATTTCCAAGTCTATCAGCAATGGAATCAGCATTATTATTTTCTTGAAGCGAGTCTACTTCATCAATATATTCAACTAGCAGTGATGCTTGTTTCTCCAATTGATCTAAGATTTGTTCTTCAAATGTATTTGTTAAATCTCTCTCAGCAATAATATATGAAATAGTAATGCTTATTGATAGCGATAAGAATATTAATAAAAAGATGCGGGTTCTTATACCCATAAATTACTCAGGTGTTCTTGAAAATTTGTAACCCACACCTCTGATAGTTTGAACATATTTACCCATGACTCCAAGTTTTTCTCTGAGTCTTTTAATATGAGTATCAACTGTTCTGGTTGTTACATCAGCGCTATAACCCCAAACATCAGATAATAATTGGTCTCTTGATTGAACCCTTCCCCTTCGATCAACCAATTGGCGCAAAAGTTTAAATTCTAAGGCTGTTAATGTAATAGATTCATTATCAACAAATACCTCATGAGAATCTACATCAATTACTAAATCACCAAATTGCCTTTGTACTTCAAGATTTGCTGATTTTTGATTACCTCTTTTTAAAACCGCTTTTACTCTTAATATTAATTCTCTAACACTAAATGGCTTAGTAACATAGTCATCAGCACCCAATTCAAAACCAACAACTTTATCAACTTCATCATCTTTAGCAGTAAGTATGATTATTGGAGTGGTCTTTTTTTCTGAATCTGATTTCAACTCTCGGCATAAATCTAACCCCGAGCCGTCAGGTAACATCAGATCAAGCAAAATTAAAGAAAATTGATCAGCGTTTATATAGTTTTTACCCTCAGAAAGTGAGGAGGCACATGCAACATCAAAGCCCTCTCTTGATAAATTGTATTCAAGAGTTTTTCTAATATCAGGCTCGTCTTCTATAAGTAATATTTTTTGCGACATAAATAAACCTAAATTGTTTTCTATTTATACTCTTTTTTCTTAAAAGATAAAGTATTTTGTATTAAATTAAATATTCTCTAAAAACTGCTCTCTAAGGTTTGGTTTATCAAATTTACCCGATCCAACTCTAGGCAGGCTATTTTCATAAAATTTAATATTAACTGGTATTTTAAAAGCGGCTAGTTTTGTTGATAAGAACGACTGGAGTTCATCAATTGATAGTTTTGAATTTTCTCTTAAATAAATAGCTGCGCAAAGAATCTCTCCTAGCCTTTCATCAGGTACTCCGAATACGCAAGCTTCAAGAATATCATCATGTTCATATATTGCTCCTTCAACTTCTGGGCATGCGATATTTTCACCGCCACGAATAACGATATCTTTAACTCTATCTAATATATAGAGGAAAGGGCCATCAAATTTTCCAAGATCACCTGATCTAAACCAACCATCATCACTCATACATTGCTTTGTTGCTTCAGGATCTTTCCAATAACCGATCATGTTACCAAGTGACTTAATGGCAACTTCACCAACCTCTCCTTCGGGCAATTCATTCCAATCTTCATCAATTATTTTGATTTCTGTAAGAGGCGGAACAACTCTTCCAGTTGAATTTGGATGATTTACATATTCATCACCACCACCCAAGGCACCCAATGCATTAGTTTCAGATAAGCCATAACCAATAGCTGGCCTTGCTTCAAACTCAGCATCTAACTGTTTTACATGCTCAGCAGGTCTTGGAGCTCCGCCTGCACCTAAAGTTTTTAAAGATGATAAATCATAATTTAATCTTTCAGGATGATTAAGCAATTCCCAAGTCTGTGTAGGAACGCCGGTAATATCTGTTACTTTTTCTTGTTCAATTAACTTTAGAGCTAGTCCGGAATCCCATTTTTTCATCATGACAATTTTTCTCCCAACTAGAACAGACATTAATAATCCTGCATGACTCCCAGTAACATGGAATAAAGGAACGCAATGTAAAATCACAGATTCTGGACTGACTATAGCTGCTGCATCAGGGTTACTTTGAGCTTCAACCTGATTCATTACGGACGAGAAGCATGCCCAACTAAACATAGTTGCTAAAACAGCTTTTTGTGATGACAAAACACCCTTAGGCTTTCCAGTTGATCCTGAGGTGTAATAAATTGTTGCATAATCATTTCTACCAATCTCAACTTCTGGAAAAGTTTTGTCATGTTCAGATATAAATTCATTAAAAGAAGTAAATGAAGAATCTGGTGTGTAGCTAGTAACTATTTTTTTTACATTCGGTAAAGATTCTAAACCTTGCAACCTTTTGGAATCAGCTATTAATAGCTTGGCATCAGAATGTTCTAAGCCATATATTACTTCTGATGGAACCCACCATGAATTTAAAGGAACACATACAGCTCCAATGCCAACAATTCCAAAATAAGAGTATACAAACTCCGGATTATTTTGCATGCATATAGCTACTCTATCGCCCTTTTTAATACCAGCTTTGATTAATGCGTTGCCAGTTTGAGCACTCTTTTCAAAAACCTCTTTATAGGTATATCTCTCAT
>Ga0181596_10004760_pt1 | contig 12164 bp, 10 predicted proteins | sample 041ome_6_FD_148655 | JGI IMG/M metagenome (GOLD analysis project Ga0181596, IMG submission 148655) | Coastal salt marsh microbial communities from the Groves Creek Marsh, Skidaway Island, Georgia - 041402US metaG (spades assembly) | ecosystem: Environmental > Aquatic > Marine > Intertidal zone... | reverse complement strand
TTTGTTGTTGCAAGTTTTACTGACCTTTTTTTCCGTTCTCTATTCTTCGATGCGCGCGCGTTCGTCCGTCCGTCAAATCGATCGAACTACTATTAATAATATTAATAATAATAACAACAACAACAACAATTCAGGCGTGACGGAGGAAGAAGCCGCGCAAGCGGTGGAGAAAAAGACGGCGTCGTGGTGTTGCCTCGATTACGCGCGACTCGTGGACACGTTGCGGTTTGCATTGAGAGGGGTCAAGGTAGAGTTGGAGCGGTTGATCGACGGCGGGACGTTTGAAGAGTCGTACGTGTGTAAGAACAGAGAGGAGTGCGCGAAACGGTTTAGCGCTTTAGATACCGCGCGGTTGTTCGACGCGAAACGAGGCGGGTTCGTGTGCGATACGTGTGGGACAGACGTCGTGAGAGCTGGGGAGGAGAACGACGGCGAGGATGGGAACAACGGCGGGGGAGACCCGAACGCGACCGACGGAGTCATCGCGAAAGAATCGAAGCAAGCTTTAAAATTGAAAATGAAGAGATTTTCCGATCAAATCGCCGGCATCGAACGCCAAATCGCCAAGTGTCTGCGGTATCCAGCGCCGTCGTATGGGACGTTGCAAGAATACGTTGTCGCGAAAAAACGCACGAAAGAAGCGAAAGAAGCTGCCGCGATGGGTCAATCCGGCGGTCAAGGGTACTGGGGTTCCATCGGCGTCGCTCGAGGGACGCAAGCGTTTGAGCAGAGATTAGAAGAGACGACGTTTGAGATTCAAATCGGCGACGAGAACGGCGAGAACGGCGATGAAATGAATAAAGGAGGCGCGGGTGACGGTCAAGAGAAGAAAGAGATGCCAGAATGGATCACGAGAGAATTACAGGTGGACGAGGAAGGTAAGCAAACGAAGAAAAGGAAGGTTGAAGGCGCCGACGACGCCGAAAAGGCGAAAGAGACGACCGACGCGGACGCGGTGCAAGAGCAGTACGCAAAAGCGTTACTCGCGGCGTTGCAAGCGCAGCAAAGAGACACGACGGAACACGCGGAAGCGAAAGCAGAAGACGCGCGCGAGAAAGAAGAAGGAGGAGCAGACGTGGAGATGAAAGCGGCCGAAGAAGCCGGGGGAGGTGACGAGGAGGAAGAAGAGGAATGGGAGGAAGCGTAGCGTGTCAACTAATAATACATATAAAATTTATTTACGGTTGCTTTTCCTCAATATGAGCGTACGGATCATCGTGTACACCGCGACGCCTACGCTCTGCGCGAATACTGAAATCCCGCCGTATAGACCTAACAGAACAGTAACAAACATACCAATACTCGGGGTTTGGTCCTCACTGTATGTACAATCTAAGACGTTTGCGTTTTCGAAGTATTTCTCGTACGAAGTCATCGGATACACCGCCCAACCGTGCGTAGCGTTCTTTTTCAGTCCTAGATCTAAACTCATCAAATACGGGGAACCGCTGTTTTCAATCGCGAGCTCGGCGAAGTACGAAACCTCTAAATAGTAATACATCATAAACGTGGATATAGTGCCCGAAAACTTCCAAAAGGACAAATCGTCGCAGAATTCGAGCGGATTTCCGTTTTTACGCCAGTGTTCGTTGACGTCACCACACGCGTTTTCGAGAGCGGTACCGACTCGTTCGATCCATCGCGACCAGATTTTCGTCTCCGTGGAATTCAGAGTAAACATCTTGAGACTCATCGTCCGGATCTCTAAGTCACACGCTGCTAAATAGTTTTTTAGTAGTGGCAATTTCCACTCTGGATTTCTCTCCGGTTTGCTCACGCTCGCGTTGGCGACGATGTGCGGAAAGTTAAAAAGCTGTTCGACCGCAGCAAACGCGCCCATGAACTGCGCTTCGCTCATTTGGCGCGAGGGATCTCGTTCCACGACTTTCACCGTTGACCACTCCGACGGATTACCGCAATAATTAAATATCCGCGACTCGCTTCCTTCTACGATTGCAGACGTATCGAAACTCTCGTGTAAGTTCGCGGGAGCAGAAATCACGGGTACCTTTCGAACGTCCCAACTGTCTTCGTTCGATGGATTGAACGCCGCGTTAACCGTCGCTTCGTCGTACTTCTCGTTCAAACCGCTCACCTTCGCCGCGAAAGCGGCATAGGACATCCATCCTTCTAGTTCTGTCACTGGCTCACTATTCGCATCAGCCGTGAACGTTTGTCGCGTCGACCAAATGCTATCCTCCATGATGAAACAGTCGCCGCCGTCGAATAAACATTCAGCCATGTTGCACTTCTTATCGCAGACGCCGTTGCCTAAATCTGCAGCCACGCACGGGTCGCTCGTCGACGTCACTCGCGCGCACTCTTTTTCAAACACGCTCGTGAGCGGCGCGTCGTGCCCTGACTTCACTCGCATCGCTTGAATCGCATTTTTATGCATCTGCATGAATGCACCCAATCTCGGGATGTTATTATTCGCCCACAACTTCAACATCTCCGTCGGCGCGCGAATGCTCGCCAGATTGGCGGTCACGCTCGCGTTCAATTGCGCTTTAATCACCGAATCCAAAAACTCCTCTTCGGCTAACCTGTTCAAAGGAAAGAGACTCTCGTGAAAATCTCTGATCGTGTTCGTTAATAATCGCTTGCCAACGTTACACATCTCTAAGCTCGCTTCGCACGCTTCGCTCTGACCAATCATCACGCACGCGTTCACGTCCAACCACTTCCCTTTCCGAACCAAAACGCCGTCTCTCGCGTTCGCCGTTAAAAATCCAACCTCTTTCGGCGATTGATACGTCTTCTTCGCGTTCTCCCGCAACCAATCGCACGCTTCGCTCTGCTCAAAAATGCCGTCAGTGAATGCTCCTATCGTTAACGTGTCGTTTTGAGTAGCGCACGACAGTTGCATGTACCGCTCCGGATGCGACCGCAGATATAAATATCTCTCGAACGTTGGGAACGTTTCGGTCACGATCACTATGTTTGTTCTCGTGATCGCCAGCGACGCTAAAACCACCACCGCTAAAAGCAAAGCGATGTTTTTTAGAAACGTTATCGTTCTGCCCAAAATTTTGAGCGCGTGGAAGTGTTCCGAGACGCGGTCGTCGTACGTCAACACGTGTCCGACGTCGTGACGTTGCAGATGTTCCCCGGGAGACTCTTCAAAGTCGTTGACGCTTTTCACGAATTGGACGACTTTTTGTGCGAGTGTTTTTCTTGGTGGTTCATCCTCGCGGCGTTCCTTTTCGACGTCGAGAGAAGTTTTGTACTCCAGATGATGCTCTCGAGCGTTCATGACGTGTTTTCGAGTGAACGCGCTCTGTTCTATTCGCGAGTGAGAGTGGTGTTTGATTAAAGTGTGGAAAGAAGTTAATTTGAATTGCTCAAATTGAAGAGAGAGAGAGAGAGAGAGAGACAGTTACACTGTCGCAACAGTTAGATTATTGCAAAAAGGTTGGTTTTCGCGCTATTGTGCTATAATACCAATCGTTTTATTATTATTACATTCCTACTACATGTTTTGTGCGATGGATGCGAGAGTTATTTATAGAATCGCCGCAACGCCTCGGGCGCGTCGTCCGGTCGCTCGGGCGCGTCGGAAGCGGCTCCGGCTTTCGCGCCCGGTTTGGCGCGTCCGAATTCGTTGGCGCGCTTCTTGTGTCCTTCCTCTCTCGCTTTCTTCGCTTCCAGTTTAGCCATCATCTTATCGTCGATGACGTTTTGTTGTTTCTTTCGGTACCGTTTGCTCGCTCTGTTTTTACCTTTCATTTTCGTCTTGGCTTCGTTCTTTTCTCGCTGTTTCATTTTGGCTTCCATTTCCGCGCGCAGCGCGGCTTCGCGGCGTTCTTTTTGTACCTCTTTCGGGACGTCTCGTAATTGGCCGATGGCGTTTGGATCGAGTTGAATCATCTCCGAGGGGAGCTTATCTAATAATTTCTGAACTTCCATCTCTCTTCGTTGGTTTTTGGTTTCAAAAGGGTTCGCGACGAACGTGTCGTAGTTCGGCTCGCCGGAACCCGGGACGAGAATGTTCGTGACGCCTTTAGAGTGTCCAACGGCTAACACGTCCTCGTACGGACAGAACTTGACGTCGTACACTTTGCTCCCGTTTACGAATTGGTGGTTTAAATACGGCGATTTCGCCTTTGTTTTCAAAGCCTCGTTCCATATTTGCACTCTCGAGCCGTACGTAATCGCCAACATCCCTCGCTGGGAAATATCCATCGCTTTCACCTCGCTCGGCGCGTAATACGCGTGCAACTCTTGGTATTTCCGTAAATCCCACACTTTAATTTGACAATCTAAACCAGTCGTAGCCATGTACCGACCGCTTTGGTCGATCGCTAACGCATTCAACCGTCCTCGATGACACAACATTTTCACCAGCGGTTGACCTTGATTCGGCGACCACAAAGTCACCGTACCGTTGGAATGCCCCAAGTGCGTCACCGCGTTATACTCCGACCGTCTCAACACGCTGCACTTCCCTAACTTTGTCCTGTGTTCGGCGACAATCTCCCCGTGCGTGGTATCTTGCCACCGCACGATGCCTTCTCTCCCAATCGTCGTCAACAAAAAATGTTTCGGTAAAAAATCCATCGCGAACACGTCCCGGTGTTTATCCAACCGGTGAATCTCCAAACCTCTCTTATCGTAAATGTACGTGTACTTACTCTGCGCCACCGCGAAAAACTCCGTGTTGTGCAAATACTTGACGCACTTCACCGTCGGCACATCTCTATTTTCTTCCTTCTCGTCCAAATAAATCTCGCTCAACAGCTTATGATTGTTCCACTCCACGTTCGCCACGTGCCCGCCGTCGCCGCTTCCGCCAAACACCAGATGTTGCCCGTTCGGACTAAAATCCACCGAACGATACGGCCCAGACCCTTCCAACTGTAAATCGAACGCTTTCTTCTGCGCGTTCAAATCCACGTGCTTGATTATTTCGGCTTGTTGAAACCGCCACGTTTCTTCTCCTTTCTCTTTCTCCGCCTCGAGCGCGCCGGACGGCTCCATCAAATACCGTTCTCTTCGCGCATTTTCCAACGCCGCTTCCTCGTCCAACTCGATCGCTCTTTTAAACTTCCCTTTTGTTTTTTTATCCGAAATCGTCTTCAACGGGATCGTCTTCAGCGAGTCTTCTCCTCCTCCGGCGTAGTACTTTTTCTTCAGCGCGTGGAGCTCTTTATCGATCGCTTTCGCGTTGGCGGCGACTTCTTTTCTCGTTCGTTTCCTTCTCCGCTTTTGTTTGGAAGATGGTGATTCCGTTGCCGCCGCCGCCTCTCTTTCCTTTGATTTTTTGTCCACGTTTCCGTCCGAGACGCGAAGAGGAGTGGCGGACATGATGGCTTTGTCGTTTGACTTCCGAAACGGAGGACTATTTTGTCGCCCCCGAGTGCAGCTTTAACGAGAGTCTCTTTCGATTGGTTTATATGTCGTCGCGCGCTTTTTTTATGGGTTTCCAATTTGGACCTTTTTGGGGAAAAATCACAAATGCGTCAGAGTGAGAAGAGAAGATACGCTCTTTATACACACATATACACGAAAAGACGAAAAGACGAAGAAAAGTAACGAATGTCTTCGCAACAACCGCAACCGGAAGAAGTGATGCACCAAGTTCAGGCGGAACTGGCGAACGCGTACGCGCAAGAGTTCTTCACCACGGTACGGGAAAAGTGCTTTAAAATGTGCGTGGCGAAACCTTCGTCGAGTTTAAGCTCGTACGAGAGGAAGTGTTTGGAACAGTGCACGGAACGGTACGTGGACGCGACGAGGATGATCAGTCAGGTGGTTTTGAAGCAGTACAGTTCGGGTGGTGGGAGTGGAGGGATGTAGAGTGAGGTTATTTTAACGCGCGTATTGGCGAATGTTTGTGTGTATGACGTAGTATATAGAGAATTGATTTTAGAGAGATTGAGAGAGAGCGATGCGTTTTAGATTTTTAATACCTGATGAGTAATAATAATAACGATAATATTGATAACGATTTTACTGAGAAGGATGTTGCTTTTTGATGTCTTCTGTTGTACACTTCGGGCGATCGTCGTCGCGGGAGATTGTTCATCGCGCGCGCGAGCGAGCGAGCGCTCGCCGATTTTTTTCCTTCATTTCTCTTTTTATGATGGTACACATTTTTGTTCTTCTTCCTATATATCACGAGCCGCCTAAATAGAGCTTCTGCCGACGTTCAATCACGACTCTGCATATTGGGCACCGGCGTAAGCGTCTGCAGCATTTTCTGCACGTGCACGCGTGGCCGCACGGGATTAAAACCGCTTGGACGGGAGCGTCCAGACACAAGGCACACTCGGAGAATTTTTTACCCTTGGCTTTGCGGATGAGAGAAGCGTGAGGGTCTTCGAGATCGGACGCTGCCGACGATGTTGCCGCGGCTGGCGTCGCGACGTTGTCGTTGTCGTTTGCCTCGAGCGCTTCACCTTCTTCTCCCTCTTCTTCATCTTCTTCGCCGTCGTCCGAGGCTGATATTAAACCTTGATCTACCGGACGTTTCTTTTTCTTTTGGTTACGTTTTTTCCGTCGAGCGGTTCGCGGGCCATCTTCCGGACGAACGGCATTTTCTTCGTCGCCTTCTTCGTCGTTTTCATTGCCGTTGTTATTTTCGTCCGATTCCGTGTCGTTGTCGCTTCCATCTTCATCTTCATCGTCGTCGTCGTCGTCGTCGTCCGACGTGCTCAAATCGCTCGCTTCGAAATCCCAATCGTTCGGTCTTCGTTGTTGTTGGTGTTCGCCGTTCAACATCAACGGATGAAGCAACGCATCGTTAAACCGTCGAAACCGCTGGTGACGGGCGATAATCCCATTCCTCGCGCAACATCCGAAAACGACCCCGATTAATATCAAACTCACCGCCACGCTCGGATCTCTCAAAAGGTCTTCCATCCCCAACCCGCCGTCTTCGTCCGAAATTAACTCGCACGTTTCTCCAAAGTATCCTTCCTCGCAGGCACAGCCGTACGCACCGTAATCTTTTAAAACGCTCGCGCCGTGTTTCCCACAATCCGGTTGTTCGCTTTCGCCGTTCGATGGGTTGATGCACATGGAGCAGCATTCAAACGGCGACGTGACGACCATTTCTGGTTTGGCAAAGTTTGATTTACCCGACCCAGACGCCTCGATGGCGTGGTCAAACATTCTCAAGAATTTATTCTTTGGACACGAGACGACAGAACTAGTGGTCGAGTCACCGTTGTCGGACGCTTCGCCACTTCCGCCGCTTTCCGTATTCTTTCCGCACGCGCACGATTGCAACAAAAACTTCGTATCGTCCGTCTTCAAAATAGTAGGTTTGCAGCACGTTTGCGCGCCAGTCGGGAAGAACAAATCGTCGCCAATATCCGCGGTGGAGGCGGGGTTAGCCTCGGCCGCGTGCTCAAACGACGTCGCGAAATATCCGGAAGGACACTTGGCTTCGTTGTTCGACAAAGCCGAGATGGCATTCGAAGAAGATGCTAAACCGTTTTCGTCGGCGATATCGCTCCCTCCGCTACCGTTCTCGAGACTCCCGGTCTCGCAGTTTTCGCTCAAAACTCTCACGTCCGTTCCGTCTTCGTTCAAAAGTTTCCGTAAATCTGCATCTGCTTTCATCCTATCCAAAGTAGTCTCTCCGTCCTCGTCGGTTGCTTTTGCATCCGACGCGCACGGTCGACAACACCTCGCTCTCGACAACGGCACGTACCTGTTTTCTTTCGCGCCGCCGGCGTATTGCCCAGCATTTTCAAAACCAACGATAAAGTACCCCTCCTTATCGCATCGCAACCCGACGCCGACGGCGTTCTCGGCGTTCCTCTTCGCCGGGTCGTGCTTCTCGTACCGCGCGAAGTAACAATCGCACGCGGACAGTTCAATCAAAGACGAGGACGATACCGAGGACGACGCGCTCGCGCGAAAACCTTCATCCTTCTTCGCGTCGCTCTTCTCGAGCGGCTGCGAGAGCGCGACTATTGTTCTTCCGAGACTCTCTGATTCTTCTCTTTTATCTCCTCGAATTACCGCGTTCGTCGCGGTCAAAGCGTCGGCGGCGGCAGACGAGGAAGAAGAAGAAGAAGAAGAATCAGAGAGCACTCTTCCTCCCTCTGCCACGTCCACAAAGGCGCGAGACGAGAAGACGAAGACGAAGACGAACAAAATCGCCACCGTCGTCGGTGAAAAACAACGACGACGATAAAGACGACGACGCGGAAGAGAAGAAGGAAAAGAAGACTTCATCTCGTCACGACGTTTCTCTCGTTCCGGTGAAAGAAGAGAGCACACACGCACACGCGGGGAAAAGAAGCAAGCGCGTCTCTCTCTCTCTCTTCTCGTTGGCGGGGTGCCGTTACTTCAATTTCTGAAGTTTGATTCTCTCTCTCTCTCTTTTCAAACGCCGCGCTTCTCTCAAAGCCGAAGGAAGGGGGGAGGGGATGTAAAGAGTGAGAAAGAGAGAGAGAAAGTCGCGCGTCCGCTCAAAGGATCGCGGTGGTAAAAGTAGCTTTGTGGGGTGGTGGTAATGCCGCGCGCTCTCTCTCGTTTTTTTATGGAAAAAATGGAGGAGAAGAAGAGAAGAAAAGAGAAAAAATGGACATCAAAAGCAAGCTCTGCGCGCGCGCGAGAGAGAGATATTATATATACTCTCTCTTTACTAGATGACAAAATGTACGCACGAAGCGTTCACACGCGTTATTGAGCGTTTTATTATTAGTACTATTATTAATCATTTCTTCTTCTCGTCGTAGGCGTCTCGCAAACTGGCAAAGTCCTCGTTCGCGTGGCCTTTCCGGGAGGCTTTCACGTATCTCTGGTGCACGGCGGCGGTGACGGGCACTTCGCAGTGTACTTTTTCCGCGGTCTCGATGGCGAGCTTTAAATCTTTTTGCTGTAAATACGTTTGGAAGAGCGTTTGCGGCCACTGGCGGTTGTTTTCGACGCCTTTGAACATTCTGTTGCCGACCGATCGCAAGAGCGGATTCATCATGACGCCTTTATCGAGAACGTCGAACCATACTTTTTCGTCCACGCCGGCGTACTCGCAAAACGAGAGACACTCCGCTAAAAGCGCGGCTTGCCCGCCCATCATTATCTGCAGAGCCATTTTCGCGTCCGTCGCGTTTTTACACTCCGGTCCCATCAGCCACGATTGTTTCCCCATCTTTTCAAAGTCTCCGAGACACTTCTCGTACGACCGCTCGCTTCCAGCCGCTAAAATCAATAACTCGCCTTCCTTGGCATCTTTCTGCCCGCCAGATACTGGTGCCGCTAAATATTCCGCCAGCTGGTCGCGCTCGATGACCATCTTTATGTTCTCGCTCGTTTGCGCGTCGATGGTCGACATCTCCACGTACGTTATCACGCCCGGATTCTCTTTTCCTACATGTGTGTGTGTATAAAAATCGATAAGCAATACAATGAAAATCTCTCTCAAAAGCGCGTACCTTTATTCTCTCTCAAACCTTCCGCGAACTGCTCGGCGACCGAAACGCTCGCCTTGGGATCCGCCAACATCGCGTACACGATCGAACACCCGCTTTTGGCCATTTCTTGCGGCGAATTGGCGACGAAAGCGCCGTTCGCTTTCAACGCGTCCGCTTTGGATATCGTTCGATTCCAAACCGTTAACGCGTCCATTTGTTCACCGTTCTTTTTATTCGTATTCTTAAAACTGTTTAAAAGGACCGAGGCCATGCCTTGGCCCATCATGCCGAGGCCGAGGAATCCTATCTTGCGAGAGGTCGTGGCTACCGTCGTCGTCGCGGGTGACATTTGTGTCTTTATTCTCTCTCTTCGTTACGTAGATATTTGAAGTTTTGGAGGTTTTTAAAAAGGTTTTGGGGAAATTTTTCATATCTGGTTTTTGCATGCATCGCATGTGTCCTCATTTGGAAGAACGCGCGTATACACACACATACACACACGCGCACACGCACGGAAGGAATAGAGGAGCGTCCCCGAAGATCATCGAGATGGAGGAGACGAATAAAAGTCCTCTGTTGTGGGAAGCGATCGTGAGCAACGACGATGTTTGTTTCAAACACGTTTTGCCGAAATTGAATCAAACGGATCTCAAATTCTTGTACGACGTGAATAGTGAAACGAGGAAGCTGATTAAAAGAGCGAGGCCTTTTGGGATTGAGTTGAAATGTGCGTTTAAGATTGCAGAGATGTCGTCGATATCTACGTTGGAGTTTGCATGGAAGAATCGATCGTTATGGAACAAAAACTCGGACGGCGAAAAAATGTTCTGCAAGAAAGTTGCTCGAACGAATAAACTCGAGTTGCTCAAGTGGGCGCGAGAAGAGAAGAAGTGTGATTGGGGTGCAAGGACGTTCAGTGCGGCCGCAGAACAAGGTAATCTAGAAATGATAAAGTATTGCATTGCAAATAAGTGTCCTGTCGATGAGCTTGCGTGTGCACGTGCTGCCACCAGCGGTCAACTCGAGTGCCTCAAATACTTGCACGAAGTCGCCAAAGCGCCATGGGATTCGAGAACTGCCAATCGGGCGGCTTTAAATGGTCATCTCCATATCCTCGAATATCTCGTTGAGCGTGAATACGATCAATATAACGAATATGCGTGTGCGTATGCGGCCTTGAATGGTCACTTGGAGTGTTTGAAGTACTTACACGAAGAAGCCAAAGCGCCGTGGGATCGTGAAACTGCCAATCGGGCGGCTTCAAATGGTCATCTCCATATCCTCGAATATCTCGTTGAGCGTGAATACGATCAATATAACGAATATGCGTGTACGTATGCGGCCTTGAATGGTCACTTAGACTGTTTGAAGTACTTACACGAAGAAACCAAAGCGCCGTGGAATCCATAACTGCCAATCGGGCGGCTTCAAATGGTCATCTCCATATCCTCGAGTATTTCGTTGAGCGTGAATACGATCAATATAACGAATATGCGTGTCTTGTTGCGGCCGAGAATGGTCACTTGGACTGTTTGAAGTTCTTGCGCGAAACCGCCAAAGCGCCGTGGGGTAGTTACGCTGTACGATTAGCGCACGAGTACAACCAACCCGAATGTTTACAATACCTCCTCGACAACGACTGCCCGTTACCAGAAGGTTGGCGATACGAGCACGGAGTGTTTTATGCATCAGAATCAGAATTATCATCGTCATCGTAAAAACGAGTAGTCGCGCGCGCGCGCGCGCGCCGTACGCGATTTCATCTTCGCGTCGTACATACACGCGTCAAAGCTGTTTACTATTACACAATAAATCTACCGGCTACACCTCATTAAAACAATCCACTACAAACTACTCTCTCTCTTCGCACCACCACCACCACCACCACTCGTCATCGATGGTTGCCACGTTCCTTGCACGCTCGTTATCCTCGTCCGCATCACCCGCCGCGGCACTTTCTTCACCACCCTCCCTTTCTCGCTCATCACATCGTTCACTAAAACCGCAACCTCTTCCTCCGTCTTATTCTTCAAACCGATCGTCTTCTCTCTCCCGTTCAAAAATTCCGCTCTCAGATACGGATCTTGGCCTCTTCTTTGCGTCACGTCGAGGACGAGCGACGCGCCGCGCAGTTGCGAGCAGTGTTTTTCGAGCGAAGGCAAAACGTTCGAGAGGAACGCGTTGAGGCCTTTACTCGACCCCGTGTGCGGGCAGTGGAAGAATGAAAGCTTGGAGAGTTGAAACGTGCCTCGAATGGACATTATCGATCGGTATTTATTGTTGCGCCGTTGCGCCAATCTGATGAAACGCTGCTGCTGCTGCTGCTGCTGCTATCGAAACGTATTATTCGCGTCTTCTTTGAGCCTTCCTTTGACGTTTCAAAGCCGGCGTCCGGAAGAAAAGTGAGGTTTTTGGGGAAATGGAATTGGAAAAAAAGTGGACATTTTTTCCCCGCGCGAAGCGAAGAGAGAGAGAGACGAGAAGACATGTTCTCGTCGTCCGCTCGACAACCCTCGCGCTCGCTTCTCGCGAGCGGCAAACGTCTCTTCCCGACGAGAAGCGATGCAGTTCGCTCGAACTCCCAAAAGAAGAAGAATTTCGGCGTAACGACGGCGGCGTCGACGTCAACATCCAGCAACACCATGGTCGTAAAATCAAACAAACCATCCGACGCGCCGAAAGACCCTTACAAAAGTTTATCCAATCTCCAAATCCTTTCCGTGACGGAAACGGATTCGTCCTTCGTCGACGTGCACTCGTTGTTCGATCCTTCGTGCGATAAGAACGTTCTGA
>Ga0181596_10004756_pt1 | contig 12171 bp, 8 predicted proteins | sample 041ome_6_FD_148655 | JGI IMG/M metagenome (GOLD analysis project Ga0181596, IMG submission 148655) | Coastal salt marsh microbial communities from the Groves Creek Marsh, Skidaway Island, Georgia - 041402US metaG (spades assembly) | ecosystem: Environmental > Aquatic > Marine > Intertidal zone >... | reverse complement strand
TCAACAACCAACTGTCACCGGTAGAGTTTGAGAGGCGACATTTACTGAGCCTAGAAAGTGTCTAGGGAATCCGGGGCGATTCAAAGTGCCGCGCATTTCAACATCGAAAAGCTCCGATGTACGGATGAGGTCGCCCAGCTTCTGTAGGCCATAGTTCACGACAAAGAAAGATCTGTTGTTGTGAATGTAGTCGGACACTCTGCTGAGGAGCGACCAACCATCATCCCCAGCAGTCTGATCTGCCGCGTTTCGCAGCAAGCGAACGAGGGTGGTTTCACATCGCAATTCATTGCGAGTCTTTTTCTTAGACTGATCGTCGGGAGGGATTTTGTCGTCGTCTGGAGCACCAACTACGTTTTCCACGTAGATAAACGAGGTGCATGCGTGGACGAAAGCGGAGGGCGTTTTTTCACCAAAACCATACACTGAAAAGCCACTCTCTTGGAGACTTAGGGCCAGAGGTGTGAATAGCCCCTCCTCAATCAAAACCTCTTGGCCCTGCCGTTCATCTCGAACACCTGCTCACGGCCAACGCCTTCCTGAGGCAGGAAAAGCCCTTCCTTCCAGAGCGCAAGTATCTCCAGAGCTTGTTCGGGGAGCCAGTCCTCTACCCGCTCAGCTCCAGCCCCAACAACCACCTCTAAAGGCCTCGTCCGGCCAAAATTCTGAAGCAGCCTGTAGAGCCAGATAGCGGGCCTTAGCTGGATGCTGTGATCGCGGTTGTACCGAAGCGGGATACTGATCCCCGTCGGATCGAGATCACCGAAATATTCGGCACCAGCACCCTCGACTTCAAGCAGAACCTCATCCAGCGCGGTTCCCGTTGACGTGAAAGCATTCCCGCTGCCGTAAACGACCGCTGCATAACGGCCCGTTTCGACGTTCCAGGCGCCAAGGCTGGCAAAGGTGTGGTGATTCTCGATCACCAGCACAGGTCGACCAGGAAGACCTGGGGATGGCCGGTACGCAAGCGGCATATCGACCCTCTCAGCACCTATGACAGCGAGAGGCAGACGCCCGCTGAAAAGCGACGAGCCCTTAACCCGGAGGTCGAGGAATTTCTCGTTGCCGAAGATATCCAGTGAGCGCTCCCGCATCGGAACCACCTGAAAGCATCCATCGCGCTGGATCAGCCACTCATTGATCACCTTGGCGGTCGCCTTCTCCGACTCGGTCAGGTTCATCCAAAACCCGAGTTCAGGGCGCCAGGGGATCGCTGCCCAGTCCATTTTGATGGCCGTGATTGTTTCGATATTCATCGTCACGAACCTAGGCATCGCCGGGGAGCCAAAGCTCTCGAAGCTGCGGGGTGCAGGAAGCTTCAGGAGTCCACGGTATGCGGCTACGTGCAGAGCCTTAAGGATCAGACTGTCGCGGTTAGGGTGTTCCTGTTGCTCAGGATGCAGCTCCAGCCAAAGGGTGCGCAGGTAGAGGAGTTCTACACGCTTATTGCGACGCTTCTTAAGCACCTCAAAAAAGGATTCCACGGTTAAATACTCCAGGCAGCTTGTTGGATTTCCGTGTTGACGGTCGACTTGACCATCTGGAGCTGCGTCCGCCTGGTGACCGAGTTAACCCCTCCCTTACGCAGGCGGATGACTTTCTGGAAGCCGGCCAGTGTGTTCACCTCTTTAGTCGCCGTGAAGAAGATCAGTTGAACACCGACGGCTTTAGCCAGCATCAGCTGAACATCAATCAGGGCTCTGGTCTGCACCTTGGCAAACGGGTTATCGAGGATCAGCGGGCAACCGCTATCCACCCCGGAAGAGCCCCTTGAGTCAGTGCGGAGCTTCGAGATCAGCAGGTATAGGAAAATGGCGATCACTACGCTTTGACCGCCCGACATTTTCAATGAGTTGGCGAACTGGTACTGGTGGCTGACGTTCTGCTCCATCTGCAGGATCTGCAGCCCGAACGCACGTTGCGGCGCGAAGAGGACAAGCCCATCTGACACCAGGCTCGAGCCATTCTCCGGGATGTGGTTATCCTCGATCAGCTTGTTGAGGTAACCGGCGATAATCACCTTGCCCGACTCTTTCACGATGCCTGTGACTTGCTCCTTCAACCGGATGATGGGCTTCCCACCGACATACGGAGCATCGATAGGCACCGCGACCTTTGCCGCCCGGTTAAGCACCGAGGCGCCCTGCTCGATCAGCTGCTGCAACTCGCCTACGCAGCGATCAAAATCAGGCACCATTTCACTCAATTGTGATTCGGTGACCTTAATGCGTTCGTCCACCAGCTCCTGCAGATCGTCATAGTCGTTGCAGGCCTGATCAAAGTTGAATTCATAGAGCTTCACCGACAGCTCTGGGGCCAGTGCCCTGAATTCTGGTAATGATGCGATACCCTGATAGGATCGGTACCTGGAATTAGCATCCGACCTTTTTGTATCTACGACGGCACTGATCTCCCGATTGTGCTTCAGGAGTTCACCAACCTGGTCTTTGCCGCTTTCGATTAGCTCAATGTACTCGCCGGCCACGGTATCGACCAGCATGGCATTGCGGAGCATCTTGAGATTGTCGTTCAGATCCTTGAGTAGAAGTTCTCGCTCTACCTTCTTTCCTTTGGCTTTTTCGAAGTCCACGCTATCGGCTTCGACAATACGTTGTAGGGTCGAAATATCTTCGGCAAGCGCTGCAATTCGCAGATGCACATCGTCATCGGACAGCTGCAGCATGGCCTCGGAAATAGGCGCTGGTTTGTGCCGTTGGATGAACTGCTCGCTGTTGCTATAAGCCACCGCCAACTGACCGCTCAGCTCACGACTAACTTCCTCAAGCCGATCATTCTCGGATTCCTGCTTTTTCCGCTCCAGCACAAGTTCAAGGCCGAGTAATGGCTCAACATCTGACTTGGCCACGTCGGCATAGTCTTGATCGAACGCCTTCCGCGCCTCAGCTTCCTCCTGGCGATGATATTCAACACTCTTCAGACGGACTCCAATTCGGTCTTTTTCCGCATACTCGAAAAGCGACTTAACGCTCTCGTAGGTGCTGATCATCACCTCCAGACTAAAACCAGGCTCGAGTGCGCCGCCTGGCACCCCCTCCGTATAGAACTGAACCGCAGACTTCTGTGCTTCCAGCGCCTTTATCCGCTCACTGAGGCGGTGAAAATTCTCCTGGGAGTCATTGATGATTTCGCCATTGCCCTCGACCAGATCATCCAGAACCTGCTTGCGGGCTAACAATTCGGCGAGCGCGCTCTGCACAACAAAAAGTCGTGCAACCTTCCCTGCAAGGGGCTGCTCCCAATCGTTACGGTAGTCGGTCAGCCGGGTGATCAACAGATTGATCTTGGTGATGTCAGCCGGGATTGTCCTCAGCTTCAGGTTAAGCAGGTTAGCGAGCTCCATTTCTTTGGCAGCGTCTTCCAGGCATTCCTTTTCACTTCCCCTGAAGGCTTCGAGTCGGTCGTGGAGGTGATGCTTCTCGCGACGCATCTCAGCCATACGGGCTTGGCCGTAGAATTCCAGATAGTGGTCAAGCTTTCGGCGGGCTGTAATGGCTTCCGAGAGGTTGCTCTTATAATCCCCTTGCTCTTCTTCTACCCGGTCGATATTGCGTTCTAAATTCTCTAGAACACTTTTGGCGGCATAATGGTTGTAGGCGGCATCATCAGCGGCGCCGATGACCAGCAAATCGTCGGTAGTCGCTGTTTGATCCAGCGTCGCAACGGCAACAGCGACCGGAGCAGCAAGGCTAAGATTTGCCTTCGATATCAGGTTGCGGGTCTTATCCCACTCACCCTGAGCGACACAGACACCGAGAAAACGAGCAGGATCAGACGTCACCAGATCGCGAGACTTTTGGGCATCGGGGACGAGCTCGGCCAAGTAGGTGTTGGCCGCGCGGGCTGACTGCACCCGATTCTCCGTCAGAAACCGGACAACAGCCTCCACATCACGGGAGTAACCACCCAACCCTGTTTCCGATATCGACTTCTTGGCCACCTCTAGATTAGCCAGGAGGATGTCACACCGACGGATTTCATTCGTCAGTGACTGCTCATAATCGTTAAGCAGCCTCGGCAGCGTCTCAGCATCCGGGTCGGCAAGATCCAACTCCTGAAGACGGGCCAGGACGCTAGATTGCTCGAGATCCTCCTTTAGACCCTCGGCAGAATCCAATCGGCCTGCGACAGCCTGCTCCTCCAACTCCGTAGCCTGAACTTTAAGGCCCAGGTCTTTTGCTTGTTCAGAAAAACCCCTGGCCTTGGCCTCATGCTGGGCCTTCTCAGCCTCAAGACGCTCCTGGTTACCGTGCAGGATTTCTACCTGAGCTTCGAGCCTAGTGATGGCAGATTCAGCATCTGGATCATAAGGATCGATGACCCCTTCATTGCGCAGCCGCTCCTGCTGCGCCGCTTCACCCTTAATAAAGGCGGCAAGATCGCTTTCCTCCCGCGTCAGAACATTTTGCTCGGCACCATTCGCGATGATCTCTTGCTTGGCTTGCTCGGTGGAGGCTTCGGCAGCCTTGCGCTTGTCTACAAAGCCATCTTTTTCAGCCGTGGCAAGCTCCAGGTGATGGTCGTAGGCGGCGCGCAAAAGTGCTCCCTGCCCATCAACCTTCTCCCTGATTGGCTTAAGATCTTCCTGCTCCTCTTTTAAGGATTCCTCTTCGATACGCAGCTTTTGCTGAGCCTCGAGCACCTTCTTGTGCGCGGTGGTGGCCTGTACCAGGCGCAAGCGTTTACGACCATGCTCAAGGTCAGCGGCAGAAGCCTGATACGCCGATTTGGCGCGTTCGCTGATGCGGGACAGCTCAAGGGCTTTATAGGTCAGGGACTGCGCCTGGTAGCTTTTGATCATCCCCTCATTTGCAGTGATCATATCCTTTAGCGATTCGAGGGAAAGCTTGAGTTCGCCCACCGATTTAGAGACCTCACCGGTCGCGGTTTCGATGGCAAACGCAAGGCCCGAAGCACGGCTAAGCAGCCCTTGTTGCTCAGCCTTCATGGCCACATAGGATTTCGAGGCATGACCGAATGGCACCATCTGAGCCGACAGCCGCTTAAGCAGTGCCAGGGTTTGATCCATTTGCGGCTTATTCTTCATCTTGTCCGCCACGTTGGCGACCATCTGCCGAACGTCTGCAACACGATCCGAAGGCAGGGTGAGAATCATCAGCTTATTGACCAGATCGGCCTCATCTTTGAAGGCTAAGAAGCCCTCATCGACACCACCCTCCTGGGAGTTGAATTTGACCTGCATTTTAAGCAGCTCAATGTCGATCTTGCGGACTTCGGTTAGGTGCTTGACCCAATCGTTATTTTGCCTCGTGTGAAAAAAATCGCCCTTGGATCTGCGCGCCGCCTGGTGAAGCCAACCGGTGAACTCCGCGAACGTTTTAATACCAGCGGTCAAGCCCAGACCGTGCACAGGAACATCCTCGAAGGCGAGACCTGCCAGTGATTCGAAGGCGAAAAATACTCGCTGCAGATTGGCTTCACGGTCGAGACCTTCTTGAACCGCGACAGCCTGCCCCAAGATCACCTTTATGTTAGGCGCGCCTGGGTGGCGCGAAGGCATCGACCACTCCACGAGGATGAACGACAGCTCGCCACCCTGATCGAAGTAGTCCTGCATCTTGTGGTTCGACTGCTGGATGTGCTGAATAAACCTCGACTTGTGCGGGTCGAAAAGACTGAACACATAGGACAACAGGGAGGTTTTACCCCCCATGTTTTCCAGATTGATGATCGCGTTGGCTGCCTCGCGCGTCACCGGATCGGTCAGATCAAAGTCATGTGAGTCATACCAGGCAGTGTTGGTACCGAAACTGCTGACGAAGAAGCGGCTGATGCAGTTCATGGAAAGCCTTCCTTATGCGTTGATCTGGCCGCGGATGTAATCAAAAAGACGCGGCAGCGTGCGCTCGCGCAGATTGATCCTTAACCGGTGAGTTGGGGTGAAATCCCGCGAATCATCATCGTCATCACCGCGTGTGGCGGTGACCAAACCGCTTTCCTTCATTTGCCGCAAGACCATCCTGATGAGCCCGTCGACTGAGCTAATCGAATTAGGTCGTTCAGGTTGCATAGGGGCTATCTGGAGGATGTAACCCCAGCCTGGCCGCATCTCTTCAATGACCAGATTGTCATCACCATCCTGCTCCTTCATGCGCTCGGCAAGCACCAGCAGCGAATCGCGAAACTTGGGTACCCTTGCCGGAATTGGGAATCGCGACTCGTCGTCGAGCAACTCCTGGGTGGGATAGAAAACCGCCGAGATGGCCAACATGCATAGGGCCGTTGCAACCTTCTGCTCCTCAGACATCGGTTGTTTACGCAGATCGCTCATACGCAGGGAGAAGCGACTCTCTTTGCCAGTAGGGGCCACGATCAGCCCGCGCTCTGAAGCATCCAGAACCTGCAGCTGCATGCCTTCCGCCACCTCGGCGAGCACCTGTTTTAAAACAGGGTTGCTTCGGTAACGCGCCAACAACTCGCGATACTCGGCATCATTGGCCGGAGAAAGATTGATCTGCAGGGCCTTGTACAGCAGGCGTGAAGCATCACTGGCGTGGTTATCCATCAGAAGGTTCCTGGGATGCTGATTTAAGATCGAACCGAAGGTTGTCCCCGGACACGACAAAGGTTTCGAAGGTGCCATCGGCAACGGCGTGTCGAGCTGGGAATGCAGACTCGCTGTCCGGATAGCTGAGGTACATCAGGATCCCAATGCACTGCAGGCGTTTGTGGTCAAAACCTTCTGCCTCCCCGGCGGCAATGAGCTCATCGAGCTTCCAGGGGCGGTTGGCCATGAGCTTCAGCTTGATCCAGGCGAGTACCTCCGCCACAAGCTGCTCTGGGAAGGGATCAGGCCAATCCTCGAACTCCTCGATATGCCCATCCTTTTCGGGAAGCGCAGGCTCATTGTTGCTCCGGCGCTCAAGCAGCAGCGCCAGGAGATCAGATATATCAGGAACCTTGGGAAAGACCGCAGGGAATACACTGAGGTAGATTTCCTCTGCAACCTGGGCGAAGTGCTTGATTGGAGCCTTAAGCACAGTCGGGAGGATGGTGGTTTCCAGATCCGGAAGCCCTGAATACTTCTTGGGCCTGAAGGCTGAAATCTGAGCATCCAAAAAGTTCTTTTCGGTGCTCGTGATGTCTCTCTGCAGGCGTGCCCGCACGGCGCTAGATGCGCTGATGATTTCTTTAAGCTCAATCAGCTCATCTTTAGAGGCCTGGGCCCCAACGGCATCCAGCTGCGATTCAACGGCCATCTTCAGCTTTAGGTCTTCACCCTGTCGCTCGCCCACGTGAGAGCGGGCCGAATTGAGGCGCGGTGCCAGATCACGCTCCCATTTAACGCTGCCCGGCGAGCGGCGCATCTGCAGGAGGAATTCATTGATCTGCTGGGCGTACTCGATGGACAAGACACGCGCGTTCCGGGCGACTTCCTTGGCCTGCTGGATACGCCCGCGCTCAATCAGGATCTGGAGCATCCGTTCCATCAGAATTTGCTGGTCTTCGACGTCGATGTCGAGCATGCCGATGAGCAGCAGGTAGCCTTCCTTACTCGGCCGGTACCGATAGACGCTCTCCATGTCTGGTTCAAGAATCACGAGCCGAAAGCGGAAGGTCAGCGTGGTCATGCTCGGGGCATGGAAAAATCCTGAAGCGAACTCCTCATGATTGTTGTGAATGGCCTCAAGCACTACATCGGCGGCTTGTCGGCAGGTCGCATCGCTATTTTCTGGGCGGATCCGGCTAATGGTCGCTGTCAGGGAATCCCGCACATCATCCATGGTGCAGCCGGCAGCCATGGCCGAACCTTCCATGATAAAGCTCAGCGCCCACAGAAACAGATACTGGGTGTCCAACCCCTCGAAAAGCAGCGTTTCCCCCTCGGAAACGAAGCGATTCCGGGAGAAATACAGCTGACTCATGGGCTGGGTCAGCAGCATCTTGCGCTGCTGAGAGCTTAGGTCGGTCAGCTCGCTGATGACTCCTTTGGAGGGAGTCTCAAGCGTTTTTTGCGCTAAATCACTCATAGGGCTGGCTTGTGTCCGTGCCAAAGCTTTTAAACAACATCATCATTTTGATTATGATCATCGCAGTTTATTGATGATCGTGTAATATGGCAACTGTAGTCACTACCGAACTTTCAGCGCGCATGATTCACGACCTAAGCCAGCCGCAAAGAGACCGCCTAGCCTTCATCGACCTTCGCTTGCGGCTGCTTGGCGAGCTTCGGCGCCAGCACCTGATTGATCGGTTTGAGATCCAGGCTGCCGCCGCTACGCGAGATATCGCCCTATACAAGGAGCTGGCCGGGGACAACATCGACTACGATACGAGCAGCAAAACCTACGTCGCGAGCGAAACCTTCAAGGCCCTTTTCGACACACCCACGGCGTTGGCCATTAGCTGGCTGATGACGGGATTGGGGGATGGGGAGCCGCGCAAGCAGGCTCCAGGCATACCAATTGATTTCCCCGACCAGCTGTCGTGGCCGAAGATCGACATTCTCAGCGTGGTCACGCAAGCGATTAACAAACCCTGCCCCGTCTTGATCAGCTATGAATCGCTCAATGGCTCGAGCACGCGGGTCATCTCACCCTTTGCCCTGATCGACAACGGCCTGCGCTGGCACGTACGGGGATACGATAGAAAGACCGATCAGTTCAGGGACTTTGTGCTGACACGCATCAGCAAAGCCGAGCTTTTAACGGATGCACCTGTCTTGGATCACGAACGCGGCGGCCAGGACATAGAGTGGGTGCATATCGTAGAGATCATCCTGGTACCCCACCCCAATCAGCCCAGGCCGGAGGTCACTGTCTTGGACTACGGCATGGTCAACGGCCATCTGAAAGTGAATCTAAGGGCGGCAACCGTCGGCTATACCCTCCGAAAGTGGAGCGTCGACTGTTCGCCCGACCACAACCTGAGAGGCCACGAGCACCGACTTTGGATGAAGAATTGGCGGGTGTTGTATGGCGTAAGGAACGCCGTGCTGGCCCCAGGCTTCAAAGAGCCTGAAGACTGATCAGCAGCGATTATGATGCCTAGAACAGGCTGGGGATGCTGTAGTCGGCGAACACTCTCTTCATGTGCGCAATCAGGCCCGTGTAGCGCTCGTCGTAACGGTGGGTTCCACTGCTCGCTTAAGGACTCTCGGACTCCCGATCAATAGCGACAAACGCTTAGCCCGCTTAGTGCACGTGTAGAAGAGGTTCCTGTAGAGCATGAACCGGTGCGACTTAGTTGCCGACATAATCACGCGCCAGTATGGACTGATACCAGTGAGCGAAAAGCCAAACATTGGCTGGTAAGAACGCATGGGCCGAGCGGTTTGCACCTATTCGCCCTGGCCCGCAACAGTGACAAGGTCTTGCAGACGATGCTTGAACTAGCGGGTCGTCATTCGTCTGTAGCAGTTGTACGGCTACCAGGCTGCGGGAAGGGCTTATAGACACTGCAGAGCTTATCGATACCTGCCTTACCCCTATTCGCCGACCGTAACTACACATCAGCAAACTAGGGTATGAGGATGTTTGCGGCGTGATGCGGCCGGACGGTTCACCATTCCCCGCCTGCTTTAAGCGTGACTCGCTTGGTTTGCTAGAAATATCGAAGCACTTACTGACGGAGTTCTGCCAACAGTGGTCGCTACCGGCCAAGAGCGGCCAATGGCCTTCAAACCAATGCAATGCCCTCGAGGCTGTGAAGACCTGCCCAGACTGCAGGTTTAACTCGACCAACATGTCCTTGAGGATTTCCCTTGTAGTTTTTTCGTAGATTTGGCGTCCCCACTGCACCCGTCCTTGTGTGGAATAGAGCATATTGCACGTTTCGTTCTCCCTAAGATGCCCTGGTAGGAACGGCCAGGCTCAAGGAGTGGATACACAGACACTGGTCTGTCCCGAACTGGTTAAGGCTGGCCCTCCCGGGCCGTGGTGGGTGGCACATAAATACCCTGCACGGCTGGTGCTCTTGGGCTATGCCGGCAACCTCTTAGCATAGAGGCTGCGTGAAAATATCCGAGTATCAGATCTCGACTCGCTTAACAGGATTAGTATAACTGTGATTAAAATGCCCGATCCAAACAACTCATACCCGCACTAGCCGCTTTAGTTGGATTTTTATATAACACTACAGCACCCGCTGCCATCATTTAAGATCTGTATCTTATCGTAATCAAATACTTCGAGCACAGACATGAGTAACGACCACATCAACATCACCCGTTTCTTACAAGGGATTAACTCCGCACAAGACGAGGCCGTCTTCGCAATAAAGACAGCAAGTGGCGATTTTAAGATTGTTCAGACCGTAAAAGATTGGCGGAAAGGCCAAAAATCAACAGAGATACTGGCGCTTGAATTCGGGACAAGCCTTATAGATTTACTACACCACGAGTTAAATCTTGTAAGTTTAGATGAAAAGGGACTTCTTCGCCTTGGTGTATTAGTTATAAATGATGAAGTCAATGCGCATAGATACGGGATGAGGCTCATGGGCTCCATAGCCGAGGCTCTGATTGTGAGGGGCTGTAACGACGGGGTGCTCACAAACAGAATTTGGGCAAAATATGCCAGTAGATCTCTCACTTACACAAATCGCTTCGATAGGTACAAATCCATCGGCACCGGCCTGAGAAGCACCGAGCTATATCATCCTACAAAATATAACCCCGGAGACACGCAGCGAGATATTATATGGGTAAAAAAGGAAGACATAATCAGCCAATTACTTATGGCAAAACACTCCAAGTTTCGCGACATAACAGCCGGACTACAAATAAAAGTCAGCAATGACGGCCTTAGCTACCTGAGGGAAGACTTGCTGACTGATAGATATGAAGTCCCACTGGTATACTTTGATTTCAATAACGACTATCACCGCCTACTTGATTTCATCCATAAGCAAAAACTAGGTATTGATCTGGAGACAGACTTCCTGCGCGGCAGAGATATCGACAGCGCAATGCATGATGAACTTAAGTATTACTGGAGCCTGTTAAGCGATTTAATAAGGGGTAAAATAACCCTAGACTACCTCCTCCGGATAACAACCGATAACCACCCAATCACTGAAGCACTTAGCCGGGCTGGGCACCCGACCTCCTCAGATATTATTGTCCTTTAGACCCCCCCTAATTCTTATCAGCCCAGTCCATTCGGTTGTAACTCGCTGGCTCAGCATATCCCGATACATTCCCCAGCCTAGTCTGCGCCGGGTTGAATCGCCCCAAGTTTCGTAGACACCTTGAGCGTCCAAGCAGCCTGTATATGTGTCTATGCAACTAGGGGCGGTTCAAAGTAACGCTAGCAAGTTTGGTTCAGCTCTAAGCAAAAAATTATAAGCGCCGAAACCGAACACGGATTCCAGGGAAGCCTTCGACACACTTCCTTGATCATTGAGCAGCAGATGGTTGTGTTTTCGGCATGCCTCCAGCACGTGCGCTCGTGTCGGCGTTCTTGGCTTGTTGTTACCGGTACCTATGCAGATGGCTCCGACTCGAAAAGCCTCGTCCTGCTTGTCGATCTCCTTACTCCGGCGATTTAGAAATGCTGTCAGCCCACCAAACCCATGCTTATCCATTTCCCGATAAGCCGGATATCTTCCAGGTGGAACTTTTCCACTGGACAGTATTGTGCGAATAGCCTGATCACGATTCTCCTTAAGAAACCAATGCCCTGGAGCGTTGGCGGAAGCGGGTTGGACATTGACCTCAAGCACGAGCTCTGAAGTGGCTAGACTGAAAAGCTCATTGAAGTGCCGGCTTAATTGCCCTGCGTCAGCCAGCATGGCAGGTTCAACCCAAAGCACCTTCAGTCGATATTGGTCATATGCCTTCCGGCGCACATTGACCTTCTTCGCATAATCTATTGCATCTTTACTTGTAGGGTTTTGAATCTGTGACAAAGGGTGGCGAAGAACCTCGACATAAATTCCCTTGAGCGCAAAGTCACCCTTATAGGTACTGCCGCCGATCAAAGGATGGGGGACAATTTCGAGGTTGTCCAAGCCTTGTCTAAGGCGAAACTGTTTTTTCGCGACCATGCAGGCTTCCCACCAGCGTACCTCGCTCCAGCTGTCGAGTTTGATGCCACATCTGGTCGTCGGAGTACGCGACTGTATTTTCCAGGATTGAGGCAGCTCCCCCCTGTCGCACAAATCTTCGAATAACTTTTTTACCGATAG
>Ga0181596_10004744_pt1 | contig 12187 bp, 14 predicted proteins | sample 041ome_6_FD_148655 | JGI IMG/M metagenome (GOLD analysis project Ga0181596, IMG submission 148655) | Coastal salt marsh microbial communities from the Groves Creek Marsh, Skidaway Island, Georgia - 041402US metaG (spades assembly) | ecosystem: Environmental > Aquatic > Marine > Intertidal zone... | reverse complement strand
AAGGGGCCTCGATCGCGTGTGACGGTGTTTGTTTGACGGTCATCGAGATTGGTGCAGATTGGTTTGACGTCGAAATCAGCGCCGAAACCGTATCAAAAACCAATGTTGGAATGAACAAATGGTTTGCCGGAAAACGATTGAATTTAGAGCGCGCGCTCAAGCTGGGTGATGAGCTGGGCGGGCATATTGTGTCGGGTCATGTGGATGGGGTGGCGATGGTTATCAACATGGCCGATGAAGGCGACAGCACCCGCATCACGATCAAAGCACCGTCGGATCTGGCCAAGTTCATCGCACCCAAAGGATCAGTGACTTTGAACGGAACGTCCCTGACTGTGAACGAAGTATCTGGTGACACGTTTGGTGTGAACCTGATCCCACATACCAAACAGGTCACCACATGGGGCGACGTCAAAACTGGTGACGCTCTGAACCTTGAGATTGACACATTGGCCCGCTACGTCGCGCGTTTGGCGGAATATCAAAGCCAATCCTAACCTATTCGGCGGGGGCAAAACCCTCGATCAGTTGGCGAAGCCCGATGCGTGCCCCAACGTATATGGCGACAAACGTTACGGGCGCGCTATAGGCCAAGACGCTGAACGCGGTAATCCCTTGGCCGACCGAACAGCCAAGCGCCAAGACAGCCCCAACACCCATAACCGCGGCGCCAACAATTTGGCGTCGCAATTCGCGCGGATCCTCACAGGCTTCCCAGCGGAAATGTCCCTTGATGAGGGATCCAATGAATGCACCCGCCAAAACACCAAGAACCGAACCAACGCCAAAGCTTAGGCTTAGGGCGCTCCCGTTCATGGCGTATAGGATCGTGTCGCCAACCGGTGCGGAAAATGTATGGGATTCAACCATGATTGGGGCGAATCCATTTTGGGACACGAAATAGGTCCCAAACCAACCGCTGACAATCGCAATGGCGACCATGAGGGACCAAAACACGTATTTTGTTTCGCGCCAAAAGGATCCTGACATCAATGTTGCCGCCAAGATGCAGGCACCAATTACGATGCCGGCCATGGCGGGGGATATGCCCGTTGTTTGGTGAATAAGCGTGGTGAACCCCGTCGTCGCATCCCCCGCAAGAAGCGATGGAAACAGCATCACGCGCACAGGCGCAAGCGGCCCTGACATCACCACATAGGCCGCGATTCCCATCACGATCACTATCATAAACGCCCGCAAATCGCCGCCGCCCAAACGCGCCAATGCGCCGTATCCGCAGTTGCCGCACAAGGCCATGCCGTAACCAAACATCAACCCGCCGATCACGGTTGCAATGGGGTTCCATGCCAGCGAAAGATAAAACGTGCCTGACGGATCGAACGCGCCAAAGAACACAAGGGCAAAGGTCAGAATAATCGAAAACCCAATGCTCGCCCCCCACATTTTCAAACGGGACGAATTCGCGCCATATGCATGGTCTTCGATTGCACCAAGCGTGCAAAAACGGCCAAATCTGGCCGCAAGTCCAAGGATAATGCCGCCAAGCAATCCGACACCTGCGACAAGTTGTGTGTCACTTATCCATTCAAACATAGAGTGCCTCCGTTGTTGCAGGGATTATGGCAATCTCTGTATCAAAATCAATAGTTAAGACAGATCCACACTAATGCGGAGACCGACAGAAAAGATCATAGACGACTTCTAAAATCCGCTTTGGTTTGTCATCCGCAAGGCGGTAATAGATTGTTTTGCCATCGCGACGTGGGATCACCAGACCTTCTAGGCGCAAACGAGAGAGTTGTTGGGAAACCGCCGCTTGACGTGCGGAGATCAAGTCTTCTAATTCTGTGACCGATTTTTCGCCGGTTACAAGATGACACAAGATCATCAATCGGCCTTCGTGACTGATCGCTTTAAGAAAACCAGATGCCGTTGTTGCTTTGTTTACAACAGCTTCTAACTCGTCATCTGACATATCATCAGTGATCACCGGAAGTGCCATACGTTCCACCCAAAAATTCTATTATTCTAAGATAACGATCTTTTGATATGAATGCAAAGCAAAATCAAAAAGCGATGTCGTCCTCAATCGCATCAATCCCGTCTTGGGCGCAGATCACATCAAGTTCAGGGCCCGGCGCGCCCGAGACCCCAACGCCCCCGACGATAGAGCCGTCGCCCGAATAAATCACCAACCCGCCCGCAAGCGGAAGCGCTTGGCTGATGTGGCGAATGCCGGATGCGATTTCGCCTGCTTGGGTGGCGGTGGCCAACTCACCTGTTGAGGTGCGAAAGCTGACGGCGGTCCATGCTTTGCGATGCGCCGTTTCAAAAACATGCATGCCTGCATATCGATCGCGCAAATAGGCTTGGGGTTGGCCAAAACGATCGACAACCATGACGCCAACTTGATATCCGCTGTCTTGGCAAGATTGCAGTGCTGTTTCAGCAACCTTCAATGCCAATTCAGGGACTAGTGATTTATAGGTGACAAACGCATCTTGCGCCTGTGTAAACGTCGGCAGCACGCAGGCCGCAGCGATAACAAGGTGTTTCATCATTTTGTTGCCCTAAATTCTGTTTCACGTTCTAAGGTCATTTCCAACACGCCCCAGAAAAAATCTTCGCTGGCGTATCCTTCCATACGGGTGACCTCGACACCGTCTTTCATCAGAATAAAGGTCGGTGTGTAGATCACAGGCGTTTTGTAAACGCCATTGACACCGCGCGTGTCGCCGATATCAATGTGCCGTATGGGCGCAAATTGCCCTGCTTCGGACTTTGGATAAATTGGGCCAATGTCGTTTTTCCATCGAATACAGTAATGGCACCCGTCGCGTTCGACCATAACCAATTCATACGCAATCCCGATGTTTGGGAGGACAAGAGATGCAATGAACAAGCAAATAGAAAAAAACGCGTTTCGCATGACGGACCTGATTGACGGAATTTATTTCATTCAACATAATATGAATATATGAATAAGACAAGGATTTAGCCCATGTTTGACGTTTCCTTTTGGAGCGCATTTTTAGGAGGGCTTGTTGTATTTTTCTCGCCCTGCATACTTCCGATCGTGCCATTTTACCTTAGCTATATGGCGGGAACGGGGATGGCAGTTTTGGGCGAAGACGGTGCATTGCCCGACGGAATTCGGCGCAAGGCGGTGTTGTCATCCGTGATGTTTTCGGCAGGAATCATCACGGTGTTCGTGCTTCTTGGCGCTGCGGCCTTTTCTGTGTCGCAATCGTTTCGGGTGTACCAAGACGAATTCCGCTATGCGGCGGCGGCGATCATCATGGTGATCGGACTGCATTTCTTAGGCGTTTTCAAGATTGGATTTCTCAATCGCCAATTCCAAGTCAATGCAGGTGACACCAACAATATGTCGATTATCGGGTCCTATATCGTCGGCGTTGCCTTTGCTGCAGGGTGGACACCTTGTGTTGGCGGGGTTTTGACCGCCGTGATCATGACTGCATCTTTTGAAGAAACGGCCATGCAAGGGGTTGGGTTGCTGTTTGTATTCGGCATTGGTTTGACATTGCCGTTTGTGGTCGCAGCATTCTTTATAAAACCCTTTTTGCGCTTTGCATCACGGTTTCGGCGTCATTTGGGAAAGGTCGAAAAAGGCATGGGTCTTTTGATGATTTTATTCGCGATTTTGTTGCTGACCAATTCCGTCAACGAAATTGCAAATTGGATGATCGAAACCTTTCCAGCATTTACATCACTTTAAACACGAGGACTAAAAATGAAGAAACTATTTTCTATCTTTGCGGCTTGGGTGATGGGCGTGTCCCTCGCGATGGCCTCTGAAATCGGCGACAATGGTCTTCACATCCAGCCATGGTTCCGCGACACGTTCAAAGACCTGCGCGAAGATTTGGCCGAAGCAAATGCCGAAGGCAAACGGTTGGTTTTGTTTTTTGAACAGCGTGGGTGCATCTATTGCAAAAAAATGCACGAAGAAGTTTTTTCGCGCCCTGAGGTGTCGGATTACATTGAGGAAAATTTTTTCGTCGTACAATTGAACTTGCACGGCGACACCGAAGCGGTCGATTTTGACGGTGACGAATTGCCGCAAAGCAAGCTTGCGCGCAAATGGGGGATTCTGTTTACACCGACCATTATGTTTCTACCACAAGAGGTCGAAGAGGGTCTAACAGCACCCCAAGCGGCGGTGGCCGTGATGCCCGGCGCCTTCGGGGCATCGACGACGTTGGACATGTTTACATGGGTCAAGGAAGAACGCTATCTTATTGAAGATGGAGAAGATTTTCAGCGTTACCATGCCCGCCGCATCGCCGAGAGACGCGGTTCAAACTAGGCCCGTCACAAAAAAATGCGACTATTTATTCATTTTTACGAATTTGTTGTTGCGTTTATATGGGTTCGTAGCCTACGGTATACAACAGCTATCGTAACCGAAATTAGGTAGCCATGGGAGGAAACATGAGGCTAACAGCTCTAACATTTACAGCGGCCGTTGCATTGGCAAATGTAACCTTTGCTGAAACAGTTGCACCATCCGATGTCAGCTTTGGCGAGGGCGGCGCAATCGAACAGTCTTTGACAGGTGTTGCGGGTGATCCCGTAAACGGCAAAGACGTTATCGTGAACAAGCGTCGCGGCAACTGCGTTGCATGCCATTCATCAGAAGCTTGGGCAGACACACCGTTTCACGGCGAAGTCGGTCCGCTTTTGGACGGCGTTGGTGATCGTTGGTCCGCTGCGGAGCTCCGCGGCATCTTAGCGAATGCAAAGAACACTTTTGAAGGGACAATCATGCCCGCCTACTACAAAGTAGACGGCTTTACTCGTCCTGGAAATGCTTACACCGGAAAAGCGGCCGAAGGCGCGCTTGATCCGCTGCTGAGTGCACAAGAAATCGAAGACGTCGTGGCGTTTCTTTCGACTCTGAAAGAATAGTCACAAATTTAAACTAAGGAGAGCACAATGGATTTCTCAAGACGCGATACTTTGGCGCTTGGGCTCGGGGCAGCGGCCCTGACCATGTTGCCGTTCCGCGTGAATGCGGCGGCAGACGATGCGATCGCGGCCTTCACAGGCGGCGCAAGTGTCGAAGACGGCGGTATTGATCTGGGCGCACCAGAAATCGCCGAAAACGGTAACACAGTTCCAATTGACGTATCAGCACCAGGCGCGACAGCGATCTTGTTGTTGGCGGCGGGCAACCCAACACCTGGCGTTGCGACATATAACTTTGGCGAATTGGCGGGTGCACAATCGGCATCTACCCGTATTCGTTTGGCAGGTACACAAGACGTGGTCGCAATCGCGAAAATGTCCGACGGGTCATTCAAACGTGCGGCGAAAACAGTCAAAGTTACAATCGGCGGCTGCGGCGGCTAAGGTTAGAAGGAGTAACACAACATGGCAGACGGTGTAAAACCACGCGTAAAAGCTCCTAAAAAGGCAGCAGCGGGTGAAGTCGTAACAATCAAATGCTTGATCAGCCACAGCATGGAATCTGGTCAGCGCAAAGATAAAGACGGTAACAAAATCCCTCGTTCAATCATCAACCGTTTTACCTGCGAGTTTAACGGCAATTCGGTGATCGACGTTGTGATGGAACCAGCGATTTCGACAAACCCATACTTCCAGTTTGACGCAACTGTACCAGAAGCGGGTGAATTCAAATTCACTTGGTATGATGATGACGGTTCAGTCTACGAAGACAGCAAGAAAGTGGCGATTGGCTAAGGTCGGTCGACGTATATAAGTGGCCTTGCCTGCGGCGGGGCCACATTTCTGGGAGGAACAGTTATGAAATTGAAAACAATTACAGCAATCGCCGCTGCACTGTTTGCGACAACAGCTATCGCAGACGAAGATGCAGAATTGGTGATCAACGGTGATCTGGAAATCGTAACCAAGGCAGCGGCTCCTGCACATCTTTCTGATGCGCTGGATGAAATCATGTCCGGTTGGCGTTTCCGTTCAGACGGTACACAAGCCATGCAAATGGATGACTTTGACAACCCTGGTATGGCAGCCGTTGACGGTGCAGCCGAAGCTTGGGCAACTGTCGAAGGCGAAAAAGGCAAATCATGCGCATCCTGCCACGGCGACGTTGCAGAAAGCATGGTTGGCGTTCGTGCCGTTTACCCAAAATGGAACGAAAAAGCAGGCGAAGTTCGCACATTGGCGATGCAAATCAACGATTGTCGCGAAAATCAAATGGGTGCAAAAGCTTACGGTTACACATCTGGTGATATGGCAGCGATGGAAGCTCTTCTGTCCGTTCAATCACGCGGCATGCCTGTAAACGTGGCGATTGATGGCCCAGTTGCAGCGACTTGGGAAAAGGGCAAAGAGCTGTATTACACACGCTTTGGCCAACTTGATCTGTCATGCGCAAATTGTCATGAAGATAACTATGGCAACATGATCCGTGCAGACCACCTATCCCAAGGTCAAATCAACGGTTTCCCTGCATATCGTTTGAAAAATACAAAATTGAACACAGTCCACGATCGTTTCAAAGGCTGCGTTCGCGATACACGTGCTGAAACATTCAAACCCGGTGGCGCAGAATTCATCGCGTTGGAATTGTATGTTGCATCACGCGGCAATGGTCTTTCTGTCGAAGGCCCATCTGTACGCAACTAAGATTTGGTTAACCCTGCACGCTTTGTGCGGGGTTAACTTTTACCAAACCCATTCAAATATGCGCATATGAAGCATAAATAAGGAAAGCAGAAACATGATCTCTCGTCGTGATTTTCTTCAAGTCAGCATGGCAGCCTCGGCACTATACGGGGCGTCTGGTTTCGGAAATTGGGGCCGTTTGGCGGCGCAACAACGTCTTACACAAGACGAGCTTCTGCAATTCGATGCGTTCGGCAACGTGACATTGATCCACGTCACCGATATTCATGCGCAACTCAAGCCGATTTATTTCCGCGAACCTGAAATCAATCTTGGTGTCGGGGATGCATTTGGTCACGTGCCACACATCACTGGTGCAGATTTCCGTAAACTTTATGGTGTCGCGGATGGTTCTCCCTCCCACTATGCGCTGACATACAATGACTTTACATCCCTTGCACAGACATATGGCCGCGTCGGTGGTCTGGATCGCGTTGCAACGGTGATCAATTCGATCCGTGCGGAACGTCCTGATGCATTGCTGTTGGATGGTGGCGATACGTGGCATGGGTCCTATACCTGTTACCATACAGAAGGTCAGGACATGGTCAACGTCATGAACGCGTTGAAACCTGATGCGATGACATTCCACTGGGAATTCACGCTTGGCTCTGCGCGCGTGCAAGAAATTGTTGAAAACCTTCCCTTTGCGGCATTGGGTCAAAACATCTTTGACGCTGAATGGGATGAACCAACCGATTTGTTCCCCCCCTATAAAATGTTTGAACGCAGCGGCACAAAAATCGCCGTGATTGGTCAGGCTTTCCCTTATATGCCGATCGCAAACCCACGCTGGATGTTCCCAGAATACAGCTTTGGGATCCGCGACGAGCGTATGCAGGAAATGGTTGACGAAGTACGCTCCATGGGTGCCGAGGTCGTCGTTGTGTTGTCACACAACGGATTTGACGTGGACAAGAAAATGGCTGGCCGCGTGTCAGGCATTGATGTGATCTTGTCTGGCCACACACATGACGCCTTGCCCGAACCTGTTTTGGTTGGCGAAACAATCATTGTTGCCTCTGGTTCCAACGGCAAATTTGTCAGCCGTGTTGATTTGGATGTGCGCGATGGTCGCATGATGGGCTTTAAACATAAACTCATCCCAATCTTCTCGGATGTTATTACGCCTGATGCGGACGTCGCAAAATTGATCGACGAACAACGCGCACCATATGAAAGCCAATTGAGCGAAGTCATCGGTCAAACGGACAGCCTTCTGTATCGCCGCGGCAACTTTAACGGAACATGGGATGACTTGATCTGTGATGCCCTGATCGAAGAGCGTGATGCAGACATCTCTATGTCTCCGGGCGTGCGTTGGGGCCCCTCCATTCTTCCCGGTCAAGATATCACTCGTGAAGATATCTGGAACGTAACCTCAATGACCTACGGCGCAGCATACCGCACCGAAATGACCGGTGAGTTCATCCATGTCATTTTGGAAGACGTCGCAGACAACTTGTTCAACACGGATCCTTATTATCAACAGGGCGGCGACATGGTGCGCATTGGTGGCATGGGATATCGGATCGACATCTCAAAACCACAAGGCAGCCGTATTTCTGAAATGACGCTGTTGAAAACAGGCGAAATGATCGACCCAGCCAAAACCTACATGGTCGCAGGTTGGGCATCTGTGAACGAAGGGACCGAAGGTCCGCAAATCTGGGACGTAATTGAAAGCTATATCCGTAAAAAAGGCACTGTCACGGTTTCTCCGAACAACAGTGTTAAAGTCGTCGACGCGTAACGCGTCAGAATTTTAAAACAAAGGAGCAATTCGACAATGACAGTCAGCTTCAAAGGCAAAAAAGCATCTCGCCGTCAGTTCCTTGCTGGTGCTGCGGCAGCGGGTGCTGGCACTGTCGCCGCGAGCGCCGCAGCCGCGGCAGGTGACCCACTTATCACTGAGAAACAAATTTGGGCTCAGGCCACAGGGGATGGCGTTGACGCAACACCCTATGGTTTGCCAATCGAATTTGAATCCGACGTTGTGCGTCGGAATGTTGAATGGCTGACGGCAGATACCATCAGCTCGATCAACTTTACCCCGATTCACGCATTGGATGGCACAATCACGCCGCAAGGCTGTGCGTTTGAACGCCACCATTCTGGTGCGATTGAACTGACAAAAGGTGATTATCGTTTGATGATCAATGGTTTGGTAGACACACCACTGGTCTTTACCTACGACGATTTGATGCGCTTCCCTCGTGAAAGCCACGTGTATTTCTGCGAATGCGCTGCAAATACGGGTATGGAATGGGCGGGTGCGCAGTTGAATGGCGCACAATTTACACATGGTATGATCCACAATATGGAATATATCGGTGTGCCGCTCCGCACCATTCTGAACGAAGCAGGCATCAAACCCGAAGCAACTTGGGTCTATGTCGAAGGGGCCGACGCATCGTCAAACGGCCGGTCCATCCCGATGGACAAAGCCTTGGATGACGTCTTGGTTGCGTTCAAGGCAAACGGCGAAGCGCTTCGCAAGGAACACGGCTATCCTGTCCGCTTGGTCGTCCCAGGTTGGGAAGGCAACATGTGGGTGAAATGGTTGCGCCGGGTCGAATTGACCGACAAGCCGATTGAAAGCCGCGAAGAAACGTCGAAATACACCGACACCTTGGAAGACGGCACATCGCGCAAACATACATGGGTGATGGATGCGAAATCTGTTGTCACCAGCCCATCGCCACAATCACCAATCACGCATGGCAAAGGCCCATTGGTGATCACAGGTCTCGCATGGTCTGGTCGCGGTGCGATCACGCAGGTTGATGTGACGCTGGACGGTGGTAAAAATTGGCAGGTCGCGCGCTTGGCTGCACCGGGTCAAAAAATGGCACTGACACGGTTCTATCTGGACATCGATTGGCAGGGCGAAGAAATGTTCCTACAATCACGCGCCCATGACGAAACCGGCTATGTGCAACCCACAAAGGCGCAACTTCGCGACGTCCGTGGCTTGAACTCAATCTATCATAACAACTGTATCCAAACTTGGTGGGTGAAATCCAATGGGGAGGCAGAGAATGTCGAAATTTCTTAATACCGTAATTGCGGCCACTTTGCTGGCCTCTCCCGTTGCGGCCGAAAAGCTTGGTCTGGGGCGCCCCGCGCTTCCAGAAGAAATTGCAGCATGGGATCTGGATATCAGCCCCGATGGCACCGGTCTGCCCGTTGGATCAGGCAGCGTCTTGGATGGCGAAGAGGTGTTCGCCGAAGCCTGCGCAATGTGCCATGGCGATTTCGCTGAAGGCGTTGATAACTGGCCCAAGCTTGCAGGCGGCATGGACACGCTCAACCATGATGATCCACTGAAAACCGTTGGTTCATACTGGCCCTATTTGTCGACCGCGTATGATTATATCCGCCGCTCAATGCCATTCGGAAATGCACAGTCGCTGTCTGACGACGACGTCTATGCCATTGTCGCTTACATCCTGTATTCCAATGATTTGGTGGACGAGGATTTTGTTCTGTCGAACGAAAATTTCTTGGATGTCGAAATGCCGAACACGGGTGGTTTCGTCTTTGATGATCGGGCTGAAACAGAATATAGCACCTTCCACACTGCATGTATGACAGATTGTAAAGAAACAGTCGAAATTACCATGCGTGCGGCCGTTTTGGATGTGACCCCTGAAGAAGAAGGCACAGACGCACCAGCAGCCGAAGAAGCGGCGGCAGAACCTGCAGCCCCAGCATTCGACGCAGAATTGGCAGCAGCCGGCGAAAACGTTTTCAAAAAATGTAAAGCCTGTCACCAAGTTGGTGAAGGTGCGCAAAACAAATCGGGTCCTGTTCTGACAGGAGTTGTTGGCGCATCTGTTGGTGCAGTTGAGGGCTTCAAGTATTCCAAAACCTTCCAAGCAATGAACGCAGACGGCGCAGTCTGGGACGAAGCCAGCCTTGCGGCGTTTTTGGCAAACCCGAAAAAATATGCAAAAGGCACCAAGATGTCTTTTGCCGGTTTGAAGAAAGACGAAGATATTCGTGAAGTCATCGAATATCTAAAATCGCAACAATAACCTGTGACGATTAAAACGAAAAACCCGCCGGTTGGCGGGTTTTTTTATGCCTTCATGAATGTCGACGAACCTATCGCATTTTCTGTCTTGAAAATATCCTGGGGGAATTCTGCAAAGCAGAAGGGGGCAAAGCCCCTAAACCCCCAAACACCAGCGCATGATCGCCTTTTGTGCATGAAGCCGATTTTCCGCCTCATCAAATATGACCGAATTCGGACCGTCCATCACTTCTGATGTGGCTTCATCGTCGCGATGAGCGGGAAGGCAATGCATGAACAATGCGTCAGGCTTTGCATGTGACATAAGCTCTCGGTTCACTTGATAGGGGCGCAGTTGGTTGTGACGACGCTCACGAGCAGATTGCGGATCATGCATGCTGACCCAAGTGTCGGTTACGACCAAATCGGCACCCTCGACCGCTTTGGCTGGATCACGTTCAATGGTGATATTAACACCCTTTTGACGGGCCTCTTCCATGAAACAGCTTTCCGGATCAAGCGTGGGTGGGCCCGTAAACGTTAGGTCAAATCCAAATTGACCCGCTGCTTGGGCAAAACTTGCGTAAACATTGTTGCCGTCGCCAGACCACACCACCTTTTTGCCTTTGATGGATCCGCGGTGTTCTTCGAATGTCATGATGTCTGCCATGATTTGACAGGGATGCGTGCGGTTGGTCAGGCCGTTTATGACGGGTACAGTTGCGTATTCCGCCATTTCAAGAAGCGTTTGTTCTTCGAATGTGCGGATCATGATCAGATCGACATAGCGGCTGAGCACGCGGGCGGTATCCGCGATCGTCTCGCCATGACCAAGCTGCATGTCGGCTCCGGACAAAACCATGGTTTGTCCGCCCATTTGTCTGACGCCCACGTCAAAACTCACCCGTGTGCGCGTCGATGGCTTTTCAAAGATCAGTGCGACCATATGATTGGCCAACGGCTGATCTGCGTCGGGCGTGCCTTTTGGGAGCCCATGTCGCGCATCTTTCATTTGGCGCGCATGGTCGATCATACCGCGAAGCTCGTCTGCAGGCGTGGCGTTAATATCTAAAAAATGGTTCATACTGTATCTTTCTGTTTTCTGTGGCGGGGGCTTTGCCCCCAATGGCGTTGCCATTTCCCCCAGAGTATTTTTACAAAGCTGAAGCGCCTATGCGTTCAAAGACAAAGCAGCTTGGTCTAGCTTCTCAAGTGTTGCGGAGATATCGGCGTGGGTGATGTTCAACGGCGGCAAGAGACGGATCACATTGTCACCGGCTGGAACGGTCAAAAGGCCGTGTTCATAACCTGCTTTGACGACGTCAAGGTTTGTCACTTTGCATTTGATACCGATCATCAAGCCCTTACCACGATAGGAGTCAAAAACCATCGGATGTGCGTCGATCAAGCTTTCGATCCCCTGCTCAAAGCGTGCGGCAGTTTCATTCACCGCATCCAAAAATTCGGTCGTATTGACCACATCCATAACGGCACAGCCCACCGCGCAGCCCAACGGATTACCGCCATAGGTCG
>Ga0181596_10004739_pt1 | contig 12195 bp, 3 predicted proteins | sample 041ome_6_FD_148655 | JGI IMG/M metagenome (GOLD analysis project Ga0181596, IMG submission 148655) | Coastal salt marsh microbial communities from the Groves Creek Marsh, Skidaway Island, Georgia - 041402US metaG (spades assembly) | ecosystem: Environmental > Aquatic > Marine > Intertidal zone >... | reverse complement strand
TTAAAATTAAAATGCTCTGCGCAACCATCTAAACTTAAGTAGCATTGCCCATCAAAATATAAACTAGCATCACCAATAATAGGGTTTTCTAAAGAATTAACAACTCTTGTGTTGCCGCTGTTTTGAATTTTGTGGTTGTGCTCACTATAATCATAAATATAATTTTCTTCACTTTTCCCCTTCAGTAATAAAGAAGTTTCACTGCAATTTGGATAAATAGGTTGAACCAAGCAGGGTATCGTTAAAGAGCTAGGCACTAAACCAATTTCATCTGGTTTTGGGAAGTTCCATAAAACAATATCTTGCATCTTACCTATGAAAGCATTATTTTGGTCTTCACCAATAACCACCTCGTAGTCTTCATGTGGTTTCTTTAGCGCTACACTGCTATGATCACCATTAATATAAAGTTCTAACTGGTTGGGGAAATCTTGATTTACTGATATGTATATATTTTCTTGAATATTATATTTTGCTTCACTTTTAAAGCTGTACTCTGACAGAATGCCATTATGAATATAGATGTAAAACTTTTGATTGTCTAGAGCCTCTTCTTGCCAAATAGTATTGTTTAGCTTTGGAACTTCGCCTATTGAAGCTGGCGAAATTAATCTATAATACTTGTCTTCTTGAATAACAACGTCACCTTCTTGGTAGTTTATACTTTGATCCCACTCATTATATATTTCTGATCCAATTGAAATGAATAGGTTTCCATATTGTATTAATCCAAAACCAATAAAAGACTTTGGCTCAGCCCCAAAAGTTAGAGTATTTGACTTAAACCAAAAATTTAATTGATATTTTGAATTTAAACTTAAAGACTCATCTGATATAGATATAGTTCCACCATCAAATGATATGGCAGAATTTGATACAATACCGCCATTAATATCATGGGTGACTTCATCATTAATATTTAAATCTAAACCATTTGATATATCAGTGATATCTTGTCCTTCTCTGTCGACATCGCTTTGTATTAAAAATATAGGGCATGCACTACAGTCATCAGGATTACTTAGTTTATCTGTAATGATATTTAACTGATTAAATTTTGTGTTTTGATGTACTCTAAAATCTTGTACATAAAATTTTTGATCCGAGAAAAAATCTTTTGAATATCTATCTCGATGCCTTCCTATGTTTAACTCTATATTAAATTCAGGCTCAGGTGGGGGATTTGTCTCAAGGTTCGAAGGAGAATTGTTCGTATAAGTCCAGTAAGACTGAGAGTTTGAGAAAAAATTATAGTTAATGGTGTTATAAGGGCGTATTATATTTGGCGGAACTAAAAAATTATTTTCATAAATACTGCCTCGACTTAACTCTTCTCTATTGAGCCCAGAATTTTCCCATTTTTTCTCTATGTCATATGCGGCTGGTAAAAATATGTTTGGCTGATTAGGGTTAATTTCTTGACCCAAGCATTCTTCCCCATTCACATAAAGCTTTAGGGTGTTAGTGTTTCCAATTTTTACTAAAGCTATATGGTACCATTTATTAGCTATAATTTCTTCATTACTTGTAAACTCATTGTAGTTTACCACTGGATTATACATTCCAAAATTGCTATCCATTCTAAAATCCCACTTATAAGTAATGATACTAAAATGATTAGGGTTTCCTTGGTGTGTAATTCGATTAAACTCAGTGTATGCACTTTCGCTTGCGTCTGTCTGGTAGAATATAGTGTGATTTTTTGATACATCTGTAAACCTAACCCAAGTTTCTACTGCAAATGTTACTGAATAAGTGGGTATAAACAAACTATTTTCTTGCAGTGCATACAAGTAAGAGTTGTCGCTTTCAGACACATTGTTAACCAAGAATGATGACTTATTAAATAGTAATGCTTGCCTAGATTGATAAGCTGCACCCTGAGAAAATGTGGTTATTTTTTTATTAACTCCTAAGTTTTCAATGTTGGTATCACCTTCTGCGCCAGAGCTCTGCAGGTGTAACTCGGGGCATGAAACCGGCACTTGAATAATATCTTCTATTTCACAATCTTTATTATTTAATCCAGCAGGAGGTATTTCATTTAAATCTACATTGCCTTTAATAATGATTATATCTTGCATATAACCATTGAAATTGTTTCCTATTTTTAAATTACTTTCAGCAGAAACTGCCCCTTCGTTTGTTGTTGATGCCGAATACTCAACTATAGATCCATCTATATATAAAGAGTACTCAATAACGTTGTATATTAACGCCACATGATACCATTTTCCTTGCTCGATTTTATAATTAACTTTGCTCGAAGATAATCTATTAACTCTTTTTCCGCCAGCGAATAGTTCAAAATTTATTGAATTAGTAGAATAAGAATACTCAAAATTAAATCCATTTAATTTATTTGTGTTTTTTAGAAAAGTTTGATTTGTTGCATGATCTAAATCATCTATAAAAACCCAAAACTGGATCGTCCAATCTTCATCCAAGGAGTCATGTATGAAATTAAATTTATTAACAACTTGTATGCTAGATTCACCATTAAAGTATAACGAACTGTTGCCAAATTTTATTATATCAGAACTATGTTTAGGCTCTCCCGTTTCATTAGATACTATATAGTTGTATTGACCGCTATCTTTAAATACTGTTCCTTGATCCTCATCATCGCTCTGTATATGTAGCTCTGGGCAGCCATTAAGTTTTGGTTGGCAGTTTGGATTAATTAGTTCTGAAGGCGGTTCGAAATTTCCATAAAAATAATTTGTTTTTTGTGTTAACTTAATATCTTGAAACTGAAAAGAGCTATGTTCCAAACTTAAAGAAGTTTCTTTTTCCGCTGTTTTTTCTAATGATACAAATTCGATTTCTCTTGAAGTTGACCCCGACTGTGACTCTATCCATATATTATTATTTTCTTGACTAGAGGTAAAAGTATGTTGGAGATTATAATCTCCAGTGGTAGAATCTTGTATTATAATTTGATCATTTAATTTAACAACAGTTTTTCCTCCATTATCGTTTTGAGCGTTTAATACAGATATATTTAATATGTATTCTTGATTTAAATCAAGTTGCACATCTTGAGATATAAACCCATTAACTCCAGGAACACTATTAATGGTTTTGTTGGCTGTTAACAGGATAGTTCCGCCTGCAGTTTGTTCTACAGCAATTGGAGACCCTTCATAATTCCAGTTGCTTAACCCTTCTAAAAATGAACTATTTTCTATATAGTTCTTTGCAGTTAACGAAGACAAGTATTCTATAGAATAGTTATTTGTGTTTCTAAATCCTACCTGTAAATCGTATTCTGACTTAGAAAAAGGTATTGTAGGTATATTAGAAACGTCAATACTCGATTTTTTCTCTCCAGTTACATATAAACCCAAATCATCGCCAGCTCTAACTACAGATATGTGATACCATTGCCCGGTAACCCAATCTTCAGTATGAGTTAGTTCTATCAGTTGGCCAGGTGATTTAATTTCAAATTTAAGCTCTTCATCATATATACCTAAATCAAAGCCTAATCCATTTTCTGTGATTTTATTGGTAATTAATGGGTTGCTTTCTTGAATAAACAAAGGCTTCGCCCAAAGCTCTAAACTCCAATTACTAGATCTAAAATCATTAACAAACCTAAATGCATCTTTCGTATTTTCAACTACAATTCCACCGTCTGATAAATTGTCAATTGATGATGCTCCATAAACTGGAGCCCCTCCAAAAAAATCAGAAGCATTATGTTTGATTGAGCCAACTTTAATTGTGTTATAACTATTTAAACTTACATCAATAATTTCAGTAGACCCATTAGTATTGTTGCTTTGTATATGTAGTTCCGAACATTGAGGTGGAATAGGTCTTCCAACATATACAGGTAATTCTGCACATACCCTTGTTAAACTTTCTGGATTGTCTACAACTAACCTTGCATTATATGTTCCAGGATCTTTATATATGTGTTTTAGTTTATCTTTAAATCCATCAATGGTAAAAGGTAAATCCGCATTTAAAATTCTTTCTCCATCACCAAAATCTACATGGTATTTTAGTTGTCCTGTTGCATTGGTATAAATTCTGTGAATTTCATCCTCTACATGTATAGCTAAATTTGCAAAGCTCCCAGCAACAGATTGAACTGGCTCAAATGTTTTACAATTTCGACCAACTATAGGAGTTGGTGTTGGAGATGGATTAATTGAACTCACTTATATTTTATGTATCGGTCGTTTATATTTACACTCAATACAGTATACTGAGGCTGAGTTAAGTCTATTAATCCTGAAGTCGTGTTGTATCTTTTTCCACCAGATAAAACTATCCTTTCATTAGCTTCTGAAACTTTACATCTCAACAAAAAATCAAAAGCAAAACTTGGATTCATACTACTAATATTATAACTTTTTTGCCCTAATAAATCCATACTTAAAAAGTCTTTAGAGAAATTATATAAATATAAATTATTAAAGTTATCAATTATAGAAAGCAGCCTACCATTTTCGCTCATTTTTGCATTTACAATATATTTATTTGTTGACATTATATCTAAATCTATTGTATGGGTTTCATGGTATGTTGTAGAGCCAGAAATAGTCCTATAGACATAAAATATAAGTTTTTCTGCAACTTCATTATATTGCTTTGTGTGAGCAGGTTCTATGTTTCCTGTCCAAGTATCCCTCGGCTTAATGTGTCCAACAACCATTCTTTGGTTAGAATTTTTTGTAGCTGTTATTGATGATTTAGAAAATTCAAATCCAACCGGAGCATCTATGACTGCTTCTTCGTATTCTGCTTTAGTAAACTCGTTATATGTGTGAATCCTAATTTTTGATTTATCATTTTTATCAATGTATGAAATAAAGATATCCGTAGACCCATTGCTTGCTGAAGAGTCTTCATGTAAAGCTTCTGTTTCTATATTTAGACTTTTTTGAAATGTCCCATTTATTGTATTGTAGACACTAATTCCGTTTTGCCTTTCTGGACTGCTGTTTGACTGAGCAAAACTAGCGTTAAATCCTACCACATCATAAATCCTTAAAGCATCACCTTGAATATGCTGCCAACCCACCAAACTATTATCTGGTAAAACCGAAGGATCATTACATCCGTAACTTGGGTTTTGTGGGTAATCCCCAAATTCGCCACAGGTCCTTTTTACCCAATCCTTAATTGCATTAGAGGGGCTAGTGCCATACCAATGAGGATTAAATGTTTCGTTTGTGTCTGCATCTACTGGAATATCATCTATATCATAAAATGATTGATTTACAATCAGAGAGTTTTCACAAACAGAGATCCCTCTTGCTTCAACTTGTGAATTAGTAGGACCTTTTGAATAAAATGTAAAAGGAGATATATAATTTGATGTGCTTTGATTATATATCCACATTTTATATTTATACATTTTGTTGTTTTGTGGGTGAAAATACTTATATTTTTGCCCGCCATATTGTAAATCGTTGCCGCTATTAGCTTTAAACAAAGTGCAATTTGACGCAGAAAAGTCCCTGGTAGCTCCAGGCCTAAGGTAGACAAAATTCATATAAGATACCACAGACCCACAACTACTAAAATTGTTACCATCTATATCTTGAGTTTTTGATCTATTGATAACTTTATACCAACTTGTACTACTTTTAACAGAGTTAAATTCTCTAGTTACAAAATAAGTTTCAGAGGAACATACTTCATAATCATATGGTTTTGGATAATAATCCCTAGTCTGCCTAGATCCATAATTTCCTAATGTAAATTTTTCAGTTCCGTCAGTGTTTTCATCAAAATCTAAAATGCCTTTGTTGACCCAAGACCCAGTAGCGGAATCATACTCATAATGTTGTTCGAATCCTAAAGGTTGCCCTTTTGAATTTACAGACCTATCCCATTCATGAACAACGACATTATTTAAAGATTTAACACTGTACCACTCGTATTTTTGATAATCTAAGCTCCTGGAGTCTTCGTAAACTACATCTTCTGAAAATATTGGCCCAGGCTCAGTTGGGGTTACAGTTGGTGTTGGAGAGTTGCTGGTAGTAACAGTTGGCGTTGTTGTGCTGGTTGGGGTTTGTGTTGTTGTTGGTGTTTGAGTTATTGCTGGCTCAACAATCAATACTTGCCTTGGGTTTACTCCCATATACTCAACTCCATAACCTTTGTCAGCAGCACTAGATTGATACATTTCTATCCAAAAGAACTCATCATTTTCTGCATTATCTACCCCTGGGTTTGGTATGGTTTGTATGGTTATAGTTTTCTCTGTTTGTCCACTCTGAAAAACTAACCATGTATCAACATGAATATAGTCTTGACCTGCTTTAGCGCTATTATTAGGTTCAACCGTCCTAACTTTTACAGAAAATTTTCTGTTAGGATAGTCAACACTAGAGGTGTCTCTGATAATTTTTAATTGTATAGCATCTCCCTCAATTGCATAATTTATATTGTAATCCCATCTAATTTGTATAAACTTAATGGGTATAGTTGGAGTGACAGAAGGAGTGATACTTGGGGTAGCTGTATGAGTTGGAGTGTTTGTTGGAGTGTTAGTTGGAGTTACAGTTGGGGTGGTTGTACTACTTGCAGTATTAGTTGGTGTGTTTGTGACTGAAGGAGTCGCAGTATTACTTTGTGTTGGTGTGTTAGTTGTTGAAGGGGTGTTGGTCGGAGTGTTGGTTGTTGACGGGGTATTAGTTGCTGTGTTAGTAACCGAGGGGGTATTAGTTGGTGTATTTGTGGCTGAAGGAGTTTGAGTATTAGTGGGAGTACTAGTTACAGTAGGTGTGTTAGTTGTTGTGCTGGTGACCGTAGGAGTGTTCGTGGATGTATTTGTTACAGATGGTGTAACCGTAGGTGTCGTTGTTGCTGTGTTTGTTACAGAAGGTGTTTGAGTTGCAGTGTTACTTGGAGTAACTGTTGGAGTTTGTGTATTGGTCGATGTAACCGTTATTGTTGGAGTATTGCTTGATGATGTTGTTATAGTTGGGGTTACTGTTGGAGTTGCAGTATTACTTGGGGTAACTGTTGGGGTTGAAGTGTTAGTCGGTGTTGCTGTATTGCTTGGAGTTGCGGTATTGGTTGGAGTGCTAGTTGGTGTTATAGTTGGCGTACTTGTTAATGATATACTTGGGGTTGGTGTATTTGTTGGATCTATCCAAGGAATAGGAAATGCAACATCTGGCGGGTCAGAAGACTCAAAATCACTCAATGGAGAATCAGCGTTCGACTGAGGAGCTAAGCTTTCAGTTAAACATCCACCACTAATTAAAAAACCGTTTTTTCTATTTACTGTAAAATCAAAAGTTAAATTTGTAGAAAGCATTCCATCTAAAGACATCTCACTCGATGACTTTTTTAACACAGCATTATCAATAACATATTTAATTATTTGATCATTATTTTCATTTTTTAAAAAATCTGGGCAACTAGCTTTACAATCAATTACTATTTTATATGGTTTATCGTTCGATAAAATATCATTTAAGTTTCCAGCTTCCATTTCTCCGTCGATAAAAGACATTGATATCGCTCCTCTTGCTGGTAAATCTAATTTTCTGTCATAAGGATACATGGAGCCAACCCCATATAAATTTCTTCTATTAATTCTTATTCCTAAATCAAAAGACTGGACATAGGTTTTTGTTTTTAGTTTGGGTCCAGCAACATTTAAAGACTCTATTGATACATTTATTCCGTTAGGCAGTATTGCTGGATAATTATATTCATTCGCAGCATAAGATCCTTCTTTGTCGAAAGAATAAGTATGCTGTTTTTTATATTTTCCGTCCCATAGATGGATTGCCGGTATATAATTGCTACCAGTAAAATGTTCTAGGGTGATATTTGATGCTTGATATCCAACATTTGCAATTAGTGGGCTTTGCACATTTCCTCTTATAGAGTAATCTACAGCAAAAGCATTACCTATTCCTAATACATAGTGACCACTATAGTCTTCATTTCTTAATAACTTATCAGCCTCGTTTCCATTTGCATCGTCCCTTAAAACTAAAAAGAAGTTTTTATCACCAAAATGTCTTGTTAGGAAGCTATTTTTTGCATCTCCCCCTTTTGGCACTACATTAAAATTTAACAAATATTCATTTAAACCACAAGTTGGGTAGTATGAAAAGTTTAAGTTGACCGGAACTGGTTCTATATTAACATCAATATTGCTACCCGGAGCAGGTTGCTCTTGAATTATATTTATAGTTCTAGTTAATAAATCATCATGGCCAATCTGTTTTATTTCTTCTCGATTAATATCAAAACCATAACTAACAGATTGAATTTTTGAAAGCTTTCTTAAGTAAGAAAGGTATTTTTCACTTTCATGCGGTTGATATGCTGGTGCCGGACCAACAAATAAAGCTGCGCATTCAGATCTAAAAAACTTCCTCATTCCTTAATATACAATTACACCACAACCCGAAGATTGTGGTGTAATATATTAAATTAAACTGTACTTTTTTTAAAGTTTAATTTTTTAATTATTAGGCATCTCTCCACTTAGAGTAGTCTTTTGTCCCTTCTTTTCCGTAAGGGAAGAATTTCAACTGTTGAGTGCCATCTGTAGTTAGGTCGTCATATGCAACTTGTGGGGGCCTTCTATGTAGTCCATCACTACCCTTTAAGTTTTCAATTCCACTAATAAACACACCTTGAAGTTTTTCTTCTGGACCACCGATTTGAGTAGTAAAAGTAAGGTCTACTGTCTTGTTATCTCCAATTGCGGAACTAAAGCTTTCTGAATCAAGGACAGCTTGATTAAAGTTGATAACAATAGCTTCTTCTTGTGAGTTTGGATCACACTTGATAGGACATTGTGGGTTTTGCATTTTAATTGATAAATCAAATTTTTCTGCACACAAAATTTCCAACAAGTTTCCATCCTTAAGGTCAGCCACAAGAGCATTAACTGTAAGAGTACAAGTGATCGGGAAATCAATTTCCTTAGCATAGGAATAACTGCTACCCAGTCTTTGTAGGTCTGTTCTACCCATTGGAGTAGATAAGGTGAAGCTTTGAATATGGGCACTTCCCCTATCTTCGTCTCCGTAACCAATGGTGCTTCCTGAAATTTGTTTCGATATTAAAGAAGCATTCTTTAAGTCAATTGTAATATCTCCTGGTTTTAATACACTTTCTCCATCTCCAGTCGCTGCAGGAGGAAGGTAGAAGCATGAGTTACATGTAAGAGTTCCGTCTGTTGGGTCGATAGCTGGGTTGATTTTATACTCAGTTCCTACGTCGGACTTGATATTCATACCCTCTGCTGTAATCGATACAGTTGGGAAAGAGCCAACACTAGCTTCTAACGAATAATCGGTTAAGTAACTATTACCTACTCCAATTACTGTTTTATTTTCATCAGCAACGATTTGGTCACCCAAAACAGCATCTCGACCTTCTGGAACGGTTAAAATAAAATAATTGTTTCCAAATTCATTTTGAGTTCTAGTCATCATTCCAGACAAAGATTGCAATGATCCGTCTGTAATCATACCAAGCAAGCGTTCGTTTTCTCCATCAGTCAAATAGTAAGAGTAGTCCAAGCTAACTGTTGGAGCTTCAAGAACAACAGAGTCAAGTCTACCCAAGTGACCAAACTGATTGATATCCTGTCTATTAATAGTAAAACTATAATTAGCACTTTGTACTCTTTTTATTTGCTCAACACAGCTGTATATACTTTGATTACCAATTTTTTCCAGAGAATTTGAATTAGAACCTTCAACAATAGTTGTTCCATCTGCCCCACCAATAATATTAAGAATAGGGTTAAGTCCGGTTAAGCCTTTAGTGTCAAGGGGGTCAAGCTCTTCGTTTCCAGTACATGGAAGAGCTGTATATTTCCAATCTTTGACTACTGCTGCTGCAGAGGTGGCATCCGCCCTAGTGACACCATCACAAGCATCAAAAAAGATTGGCTGACTATTGGCGTCATTAATTTGAATTAAACAGTCATCTGGATAAGTTCCTCCTGCTGCTGCTGCATCTGGTTTATAGTATAAATGGTAACCTGTACAATCTGGAGATATAAACAGGGCTTCACTTTGATAAATTACTCTATTTCTTGCTGGTAGTTTTTGACTCATATTATTTAATTTTAAAAGTTTAAAAGTTTGGGTTTAATGTAAAATACACAAAATAAAATTTGATGTGAAAGTTTTTTTATTAGTTTAATCAAACAACCACTTACCTTTCGCTTCGATAATTATAGATTTTGTACCCATTGAACTTACATTATTTGATGGATCATCACCGCCTGATGTTGCTTGATCCTGAGATAGCTGGATATGAAATGCTATTTCGTTGTCTGATCCTCCTTCGGAGTTTCTTGTTAAAGTTGTAGTGCGGCTTCCTAAATTTTGACTTCCTTGGCTTATAGTGGTTTGAACCAAACCAAAGTCCCATAAACCGTCTGCATCACTTGATGCAATAAACTTTTCAGGAATTATGCTTGTTGATGTATTACCCCACCTTGGGTTATATGTATCTAGAAAAGTATTAAAATCAAAAACAGCATCATTTACGAAACCCCCGTATTCTGGGCTAGATAAAGATAAAACAGTGCCATCTAATTTTTCTCCAGCTAATACTGAATCTCCGTTACCGTCAAGAAGGGTGTTATTTGGGCTAACCGCAATAAGCTCAAAAGATGTAGCTCCGTTTGGCCACTGTAACAGGGAATTATCTTCAGTATCATTAGTGTCCGTAACTGTAAGCGATGAACTTAGCACACTTGAAGAAGTGATAGAGCTGTTTCCGTCGTGAAATAATCTAAAAGTAAACTCACTTGGTTGTTGTCCTGGTGGTGAGGTTGAGGGAGTAACAGATCTTGATGGAGTCACACTAAGACTTAAGCTTGTTGACGGAGTTACACTTACACTCTTACTTACAGAAGGAGTCACACTAAGACTTAAGCTTTGTGAGGGTGTTACCGAAAGTGAAGTTGACGGAGTCACGCTTAAACTTAATGAAGGAGTAACTGTAGGAGTTACCGATTTCGAAGGAGTGACACTAAGGCTTAAACTCATTGACGGAGTTACACTTACACTCTTACTTACGGAAGGAGTGACACTAAGACTTAAACTTTGTGAGGGTGTTACTGAAAGTGAAGTTGATGGAGTCACGCTTAAACTTAATGAAGGAGTAACCGTGGGAGTTACTGATTTTGATGGGGTCACACTTACACTTAAACTCGTTGACGGAGTTACACTTACACTCTTACTTACGGAAGGAGTGATACTAAGACTTAAACTTTGTGAGGGTGTGACTGAAATTGAAGTTGACGGGGTCACGCTTAAACTTAATGAAGGAGTAACTGTAGGAGTTACTGATTTTGATGGGGTGACACTTACACTTAAACTAGTTGACGGAGTTACACTTACACTCTTACTTACGGAAGGAGTGACACTAAGACTTAAACTTTGTGAGGGTGTGACTGAAATTGAAGTTGATGGACTAACACTTAAACTTAATGAAGGAGTAACTGTAGGAGTTACTGATTTTGATGGGGTGACACTTACACTCTTACTTACAGAAGGAGTCACACTAAGACTTAAGCTCGTTGACGGAGTTACACTTACACTCTTACTTACAGAAGGAGTTACTGTTGGAGTTAGTGTTTTTGATGGAGTCACACTAATACTTAATGAAGGACTAATACTTGGACTTAATGAAGGAGTATTTGTTACTGGTGGTGAATTTGTGGGTGTGACGCTAGCGGTTCTCGAAACGGAAATAGAAGGGGTTACAGTGGCAGACAATGAAGGACTAACCGTAGGGGTTAATGTTGGGCATATAAAATTTATACCAGAAAAAAGAGGGTTAATACATTCAATTTCTCCTCTTTCATTGTACGCGCTAACCTTATAATTGTAAAGGGTCCCACAATTTGGAACATAATCAACTCCAGTTATTGAAACCGGCTGCTCTCCTTCAGATATTTTTTCTGCATTTAAAGTATCAATTAAAACATATTCAGCCTGCTCTCCATCTTGGCGGTACACTTTATAACCGTCAGCCAAATAAGGGTGCTGGTTAACGTGATCAAAGGTATAGCTTACCTTGTATTTTTCATTTTCTTCCATCTTAAATTTTAATACACTTTTTATTATCAATTATAAAAAAAATATTTTCAACACTATTAATATAACGTTAAATGTTCTGGGTTCACAGGTTTTCCCTGAGGGCTTAATTCTAAGTTAAATGGATTCTTGG
>Ga0181596_10004730_pt1 | contig 12210 bp, 8 predicted proteins | sample 041ome_6_FD_148655 | JGI IMG/M metagenome (GOLD analysis project Ga0181596, IMG submission 148655) | Coastal salt marsh microbial communities from the Groves Creek Marsh, Skidaway Island, Georgia - 041402US metaG (spades assembly) | ecosystem: Environmental > Aquatic > Marine > Intertidal zone >... | reverse complement strand
GAGGCTATTGCAACAAGATTGAGGTAATCCTGCATATCGACGGTAGTCTTTCAGTTCATGACAACGGACGTGGGATCCCAGTGGGCATTCATAAAGATGAAGGGATCTCAGCAGTTGAGTTGATCATGACAAAACTGCACGCTGGTGGAAAGTTTGACAACAGCAACTACAAAGTTTCTGGGGGTTTGAACGGAGTTGGAGCTTCTGTGGTCAACGCACTCTCTAGCAAACTGGTTGTCGAGGTGGATCGAGAGGGCCAACTATGGCGACAGGAGTATGAGCGAGGAAATGCCAAGCAACCACTGGCTGCGATTCGAAACTCTGACAAAACAGGAACCCGCACCACATTCTGGCCGGACTCACTGATTTTTGAAGAGACTGAATTCAGCTTCGCAATTCTCTCACAGCGATTGCGTGAATTGGCCTTTCTCAACCGAGGAATCTACATCTCCATTCGAGACAACCGGAACAACGAGTTCGCCGAATTCTGTTACGAAGGTGGAGTGGCTTCTTTCATTGAGTATCTCAATCAAAACAAAAACGTTCTCCATGAAAAACCGGTTTATGTTGAGGGCAAACAGGAAGATCTTGAGGTAGAAGTAGCTTTTCAATACAACGAAACTTACGTTGAACGAATATTTTCTTTCGTAAATAATATTAATACTATAGAGGGAGGGACCCACCTATCAGGTTTCAAAACAGCGCTAACGAGCACGCTCAACAAGTATGCATCTGCCAACAACCTGACCAAAGATCTGAAAGAAAACCTAAGCGGTGAAGATGTTCGTGAGGGTATCTCCGCAGTAGTCAGCATTCGTATAGCAAATCCACAGTTTGAATCACAGAAGAAAATTAAACTCACCAACACTGAAGCCAGAGGCAAAGTTGAGAGATTGGTGAGCGAAAGCCTAGCTACTTTTCTGGGAGAAAATCCGCAGGTTGCCAAACGAATCATTCAGAAGGCTACTGAGGCACAGCGAGCTCGTATTGCAGCAGTAAAAGCTCGGGAGTTGACACGACGTAAAAGTGTACTGGAAGTAGGAAGCTTACCCGGAAAACTCGCAGATTGTCAGGAAAGGGATCCAGCACTGAGTGAATTGTTCCTAGTAGAGGGTGATTCTGCGGGTGGATCAGCTAAGCAGGGGAGAGATCGACGTAATCAGGCAATTTTGCCGTTAAAAGGCAAGATTCTCAATGTTGAAAAAGCCCGAATGGACAAGATGCTTACCAGCGATGAGATCCGTACAATGATTACAGCGCTAGGGACTAGCATTGAGAAGGATTTTGATATCAGTAAGATTCGTTACCACAAGGTCATCATCATGACTGATGCCGATGTGGATGGAAGCCATATCCTGACGCTGATCTTGACGTTTTTCTATCGGCAGATGCCGGAGATTATCGAGCGTGGTTATCTATACATCGCTCAGCCACCACTCTACAAAGTGAAGCGCAACAAAGAAGAGTTTTATTTGAGAGATGAAAGAGAGATGGCAGAGCGCTTGATGATGCTATCCAGCAATAAACTCCGACTCATTCTGCCAGAACGAGAGTCATTGACTGGAGAAGCTCTGCTAGAGATGGCAAGACGTCTCTATCGTTACTGTGACCAATACCAGCGTTTTTGTCTGAATCCAGACCTACAAACTTTGACCAATAAGTGGCTGGAGAATCAGTTTAGAATGGAGGCAAGTGATATAGATTACCTATTACAAAGGATGAGAGATCTACAAGAGTTCTATCCGGACTTCAAACTGGAGGTTGACACAGAACGTGTAGGTCACCAAGTGGTAATTCAAATCCAAGGGGAAACTCTGCGATTTACTCTTAATTTTTTAGATAATCTAGATATCCACAATTACAATAATCTACTTGAGCAACGCGAGGAGTTGCTGCGTTTCCTTGGTGGAGAAACTCTGCAAATCGAAGATGATGATCAGAAAATTCATGATTTGCCAGACTGGTTTGCCTTGCGAGACTTCATCACCAATTTTGGTAAGAAGGGAATTTATATCCAGCGCTACAAGGGACTAGGTGAAATGAATCCAGAACAACTCTGGGAGACTACTTTGAACCCAGAAGCGCGAACTCTTAAGCAAGTTCGTATCGAAGATGTCAATGTTTCAGATGATATGTTTACAGTGCTGATGGGAGACCTAGTTGAACCGAGGAGACGTTTCATCGAAGAGAATGCTCTCAAGGTAAAGAATCTGGATGTCTGAAACCCCGGCAGTTATTGCAATTGTTGGCCGACCAAATGTTGGCAAGTCTACATTTTTCAATCGGTTGGTGGGTCGTCACACTGCGATTGTTGAAAACATTCCAGGAGTAACGAGAGATCGCAACTATGGACTGGCCAGTTTCCGCGGTTTTCGCTTCCTGGCGATTGATACAGGTGGATTTGAGCCGATCTCTGAGGAGGGCTTGCTCCAGCAGATGCGTCAGCAGGCTCAGGTTGCTGTCGAAGAAGCCGACGCTGTCATTTTCCTGACCAGCATTCAGGATGGTCTAAATCCTGGAGACGAAGAGATCTATCGTTATCTTAGCCGCCACAAAAAGCCGATCTTTGTAGCTGCCAACAAAACAGATCACCCGAGCCACGATACCCAGATCGCAGAGTTCTATCAGCTGGGCGTGGAACATGTCTATGGTGTATCTGCGGCTCACACACGTGGCCTGGAGGATCTGCTGGAGGCCATTCATGAGCAGGTTCCGCTGGATTACACCGATCCAGAAGCTGGTACTCGGGTACGAGTGGCATTGATCGGTAAGCCGAACGCAGGCAAATCCTCGTTGATCAATGCCTTGTTGGGGGAAGAGCGGATGGTTGTGGACTCGCAGGCTGGAACAACACGTGATCCAGTAGACAGCCTTTGCCGTCATGAGGGAAAGGAGTATCTGTTGGTGGATACGGCAGGTATACGACGAAAAGGTAGAGTCACCCAAAAAATTGAGACCTACAGCATTGTCTCTGCGTTGAAGACCATGGAACGCTCAGACGTTGTTTTGTTGATAATTGATGCTACCGAGGGAGTCACTGAACAGGTCTTGCGAATTGGCGGGTATGCTCTGGACCGTAAGAAAGCGATAGTGCTGGTGGTCAATAAATGGGATCTGGCCGTTCAAGGAGAGATTGCATTGCGCAATGTTCCTCGTAAATTAGAGCCACAACGCTTGCAAGATGCTATGACAGAGGAACTGAGAGAGCGGCTTGAATTTCTTGGCTTTGCCCCGCTGGTATTCGTGAGTGCTAAAACAGGAAAGCGAATAACTCAAATTTTTCAGAAAGTAGACGAAGTCTATCAGCAGTATATGCGCCGTGTGAGCACTGCAGATCTAAATACGGTGTTGGAAATGATCGTTCGCAAGCACCCACCTCCTGCCAAATCTGGCCGGGCTACTAAGATTTTCTATGGTACCCAGGTTTCCGCGTCTCCGCCCACCTTTGTCATGGTCAGTAATCATCCAGAAAAACTGAACTACTCCTACGAACGCTATTTTTGAACCAACTCCGTTATCATTTTGGTTTTGAGGGCACGCCCTTGCACCTAATTTGGCGTGGCCGTGAACGCAAGCAGAATTGAACCGAAGTACCTGACCGACTCCCTATAGATTTACACGGAAAAATAGAGAGAAATGAGGCCTAGAGTAAGGTTACTCTAGACTCTTTGACAGTTGCGAATTAGGTTTTCAATATTCTGACACCAATTAAATCTTTCTTCCCCAAAGTAAGAAATTTGTATGCAGGAAATTCGGCACTACGACATCGCTATCATCGGCTCTGGTCCAGCAGGTGAAAAAGCAGCAATCCAAGCCAGCAAGCTGAAAAAGCGAGTCTTTCTGATAGACAAAAGAGAGAAGCTTGGTGGTGCCTCCTTGCACACGGGCACGATTCCATCTAAGTCGTTGCGAGAGACCGTTGTCAATCTGGAGTTGCTGCGCCGCCGAACCCATGGAATTGAAATCTCCATGCGTGAGAACGTCAGCACCGAAGAGTTGATGTATCGTAAGGATCTTGTGATCAGTGAGCAGGAGAACAAGCTGCGTCGCAACTTAATGAAGAATCGAGTCACTCTGGAGAGAGGGCGTTGCCAATTTCTCAGTCCAACCGAATTGCAGATTCAACCCGCTCATCCGGATGAGGAACCTTATCAAATTACTGCTAACTATACGGTTGTTGCGACAGGTTCTGCTCCACGAAAAGCCGATTGGGCTCAGCTCGATAATGAGTGTGTCTTCGACTCAGATACAATCCTCAAGATTGAGAAACTTCCCAAAAAAATCACGATCATCGGGGCTGGCGTCATTGGTTGCGAATATGCCTGCATCTTTGCCAAGCTAGGGATTCGCGTCAATCTGATCGCTCGGGATCGCCATGTCATGCCTTTCTTGGATCGAGAAATTGCAGAGGCTCTCGTTTATCGAATGCGCAATCAGCGAATCACGATGCGCCTTGGCGAAAACGTCAAACAGATCGTCAAGATCTCACCGCAGGAAGTGCAAGTGGAGTTAGATAGTGGTAAGACGCTACCCTGCTCTACCGTCATGCTGGCGGCTGGTCGTGTCGCAAATTCTGATAAGTTGGGATTGGAGGAGATTGGTGTTGAGTTGGGTCACAACGGTTTGATTCAAACGAATGAACACTACCAAACAAACATCCCAAACATCTATGCCGTTGGTGATGTGGTCGGTTTTCCAGCGTTGGCTTCCACGTCTTTGCTACAAGCAAGGATTGCAACGTTGCACGCATTTGGGCAACTGGAAAATGAGCGTATCCCGAGAGAGCTTCCCTACGGTATCTGGACCATCCCAGCTGTTGCCTATGTAGGCAGATCAGAAGAAGAACTGACGGATGCTAGAATTCCATATGAGGTGGGTATCGCGCACTTCAAGGAAATCTCACGTGCGCACATCATGGGAGAACAGGAAGGAATTTTAAAACTACTCTTCTGTCCTGAAACATTGCGTTTGCTGGGTGTGCATATCATTGGACCACGAGCACCGGAGCTGATCCATCTGGGTAACTGTGTGTTGCACTTCGAAGGGACGATCAAGTTCTTCATCAACTCCGTCTTCAATGTGCCGACTCTTGACGAAGCCTACCGAATTGCTGCTTTCAACGGCATGAATCGCCTGGATTACGATTCGCTCTGAGGTTTCTGAAGATCATTCCCATCCAGTACTCCTCACTTTTCAAAAAGCTGTTATCTCAAGCTCAATGAATGAGTTATCAGCAGCTTTTGGTCTCTGCTCCATCTTTCCTCGCAATAGAACAAACATTCATCCTTCATAATTCCAGCTAAGAGGCTTACTCATGATGGGAGCCTCCGGAATTTAATATGAAGCAAAGTTCTCCGATCAAAAAGAGTTAACAAGGCTAAAAAACCTTATCACAAACCGGGTCCAGTAGTTTTCAATAATGAAGTTTTCCAAGAAATCTAGTAACTCAGGATAAGGTTTATAGATTGGTGCTTAAAATAAAAACACCATTCTTGACAGTTTTCATGGCAAGTAATTTCTGAAAAATTTTAGATATTTATAAAATAAGAAATAGATTTATTCAAAATTGAAACAATGACAGACTAGGCTGAAAAAATACTTCAATAGCAAGGTCTAAAGACCTAAAAAATCTACGAGAAAATTACAGAATAATGTCTGACCAGCCGGATTTGATTGGTTTAAAAATGGGTGAATCAGCGAGAATTTTTCTGCAAAAAAGCCAAAGTCAGAGATGAACAAGATACTAAGGAAGAGTAGAGGATATTTGTGTAATCTCTTCGCCCAAGTCACGACAGCTCGCCGCAATCATCCGGCCCGAGTACAAGGATGGTTTGTAGTTCATAAGGCCATCTACAGCAGCCCAACCACCGGCTTCTTTGAGGACAAGCTGGCCAGCAGCATGATCCCACGGCTTCAACGAAAATGAGCGTAGAAAGTCTGCCTCACCTGAAGCTATTTGTCGGTATTCGTGACAGGAACAACGAATGTCATGAATCTGTGCGATGCTCGCAAAACCATTGTATAAAGTAGAACGGTCATTCGCCGAATAATCATCAAGAGCTAGAAAACCCCTTGCATTGTAATGTGGTCGATAAGCCCTGGTTTGTATTGAAGAAGGCCTGCCATTGCTATTCACAAACCAGCTGCCTTCTCCATGTTTCGAAAAAATCCAATCATCGACTATCGGATCATATAACAAACCAAAAATAGTTTCGTTTCTGATAACAACCGCTACCATTGTCCCAAACACGGCAAGACCAGTAGCGAAGTTCCCAGTACCGTCAATTGGATCAATGATTACGCACACATCACTAGTACCAATTAAGTCTAATAATTTAGGATTTTCAGCAACGGACTCTTCACCAACAAGATTTGCTTTTGGAAGAATTTTACTAATTTCTGTTTGAATAAACTTTTCTGCAGCATGGTCTGCAATCGTGACTAAATCTCTAGGATTTTGTTTAGATTTCTTTGAGATTTGTTCTGGTAGTAAATTTCGAAAGACAGGCAAAATTTCTTTGGAGCCGGCTAATCGGACAACCTCGATAATATCATCAATATTCGTCTGAGAAAGTTGCACTAGAGACCTGATCTAATAAAAAATAAAAATTCTATTTATAGTACTTAATTTAAAATATTTATCTGTTAGATTATTTAATTCCTGCTCTCATAAAATTTGATATAAATTGTTTTTGGAAAATTAAAAAAACAAGAATTAGTGGTGCAGTTGTCATTAGTGTAGCAGCATTAACGAGTGACCATTCAATTCCACTCTCAACGGTTGCAAAGATACTTAAACCCACAGTCAAAGGTCTAACCTCTGGAGAATTTGTGACAATCAATGGCCATAGAAAATTATTCCAATGGAAGCTAATTGAGACAAGTCCGTAAGCAAGATAAATAGGCTTGGCTAGAGGAACATACACCGTCCAAAGAACTTCCCACGCATTAGCACCCTCCATCTGTGCAGCCTCATCTAAAGACTTAGGCACAGTTTTAAATGTTTGCCTTAGAAGAAATATTCCAAATGCAGATGTCAGGTATGGTAGGGCTATTCCAACAATAGTATCTGTCATTCCAATAGATGAAAGTGTGAGATAGTTTTCGACAATAAGAATCTCAGGTGAAATTAGTAATTGTACCATTACAAAGCCGAATAGAAATCCAGCCCATCTAAATTTATAGCGAACAAAAGCGTACGCTACTACAGTGCAAAGAATAAAATTAGCTACTAGTATAGTAATGATAAGAATTAATGTATTTATAAAATAAACTAGAAAAGGAGCAGCATTCCATGCTTCAGTAAAATTATTTAATGTTAATGGAGCATCCCAAACAAAACTTGCTGAGTATTCTTCAGGATGGAAAGCGGTCCAAATAGAGTAAAGAAATGGTAATCCCCATACGATTGCCAAAACAAAGGCGATAGTTGTAAGAAAAATACGATTCAAACTATTTTTCATTGATAATGAGCTTTTCTATCAAGAAACCAAAATTGGACTGTTGCCATAACGCCTAATATCAAAACCATCAAAACAGTTAAAGTTGCTCCATATGCGAAATCACGGTGTCCAAAAGTTACATCAAATATGTAGTAGAGTAATAAAGCACTGGAGTTATTTGGACCGCCTCTTGTCATTACAATGATATGATCAATCATTCTGAAAGCATTGATTAATGCGTTAACAGCAACAAAAATAGTGGTAGGCTTCAAAAGTGGTAAAATAATATCAAATATAATACGGACTGACCCAGCCCCTTCTAGTTTGGCAGCATCTTTAAGATGTTGAGGTACCGATTGTAATGCTGCCAGGTAGAAAATCATGAATAAACCAGCTTCTTTCCAAATTGCAACAATCATCATTGAGATAAGAGAAATGTCTGTATCACCTAAAAAGTTTATTGGGGGAATTCCAAAAATAGAAAGAATTTGAGATGTAAGACCAATCCCTGGTGCATAAAAGAAAAGCCAAATGTTTGCAACTGCGACCATTGGTAGCATCGTTGGCATAAAAAAAGATAATCTCATTAAGGCTGTAGCTGGTAATCTAGAATTAACCAGTAGTGCCATTACAATAGCTAAAATTATTGCTATTGGAATAGTTCCTATAGCATAGAATGCACTATTAAGAAGTACCTGAATTAATTTATCATCCTGAATTAAAGCTTCATAATTTTTAAGACCGATAAACTTGGATGGTCTTCTTGAACTTGCATTATTCCAAAACGAATTTAATAAAGCTTGGACTGCTGGATAATGCGTAAAGGCAATAAGAAATGAACAAGGAAGTATAAGAAGAATCGTACATAGTTTCCAGTTTAGCCGAAGATTCATCTTTTATTTTGATGGCATAGAGCCTTTTTATCCAAATGATAGAAAGGCTCTGGGTTAATAATTTTATTTATACTCGTCTAACACATCATTAGCTTTATCCTGAGCATCTTTGAGTGCCTCCTTGGGATCAGCATCTCCTGCTACGACTCCTTCAATAGCATCTACGAGAAATTGAGTAACTTTGGAACGTTGAAACGTTGCAAATTCTCGGTATGCGTATGGCAATTGGTCCAGGGCTACCAACGCTTGTGGAAGATTTGCTGAATAGGACTTCATTTCAGGTGTCTCCCATGCATCAGCTCGAGGTGCAACATATCCTGTTGCGATACTCCAAATTGCTGCGCTTTCTGGGGAAGTCATAAATCGAACGAAGTCCAATGCAGCTTCTTGCTCTTCCTCGGAAATGCCTTTGAAAATATAGAAGTTTCCTCCTCCTGTAGGCGCTCCAGGGCCATCTCCACCCGGTAGAAAACTGACATCCCATTCAAAGTTAGCATTAGAGTTGATGAATGCTAGATTGCCTGTCGAGGTCCAGATAGATGCTGTTTGGCCCTCGAGGAACGCTTTGGGAGTATCACCCCATGTTATGCCACCTGGTGCCATCGCACCTTCAGCTGCTAGTCGCTTAAGAAACTTTAATGATTCCAAAGCTGCTGGGGTGTCAAACCTTGCTTCTGTACCTGTTTCTGTTGAGAGCACATCACCTTTCGAAACGACCAAACCACCAAAGAGCCACGCTCCAGCTAGTCCAAGTGACGGAATTCTAGTGCCCCAACGCGTTACGTTCCCGTTACTGTCTTTAACAGTAAGTTTTTTCCCCATCTCTACCATTTCGTCCCAAGTCTTTGGAGGAGATTTAGGGTCTAGTCCAGCTTCTCTGAATGCTTCCACATTGTAGTAAAAGATGGGTGTCGATCTTTGAAAGGGGATTGAGTAGGTCTTACCTTCAAACCTTGTATCAACCATGAATCCATCATAAAAACTACTAATCCACTCTTTATCAGACGAAGACTTAGCAATATCTGAGATTGGTTGAATCACGTCTTCCTCAATCAGTGTAAAAAGATCGATCGCTAGTAATACAGCGACTTGAGGTGGCTTTCCGGCCTGTGCAGCTGTTAAGGCTTTGAGTGTCGTTTCTTCATAATTACCAGCATAGATCGCCTTGACGGTATGTTGAGGGTTTTTCTGTGCCCAAGCATTGGTTAACTTTTCTATAGTTGCCACTGCAGGAGCGTTCACACCTACTGGAAAATAGAATTCTAGATCTGCTGCCTGAACAGAAGTTGCTACTGCTGCTAATGAAGCTCCAACAACAGATGCTAATATTCTCTTGAACATCATTCTCATAACACCTCCATAAATTAGAAATTAATGGGTAAACAAATTTAGATCGAAAATCTAATTGCTTCCCCACTAGACTTAGAAAAAATCATTGCTGATTCCTTGCTCCACCCGATGGAAACTTGGCCACCTTCTTCGGGTATTTCACTTGAAGCAAGAGATACAACAACTCGTTCACCTGCAGGAGTGACCAAGTGTAACAAAGAGACCTTACCTTCATATTCAATCTGCTCAATATTCGTATGTAGGCTAAAATCGGTTTTTGATGGATTTAAGCTGATATTTTCAGGCCGTACTGCAAATATACAGTCATCAATAGATATGTTGCTTTCTAAATTTAATTGTTCTGAAAAATTAATATTTTTTGCTGTTAGAAGATTAGTTGAAGGTGTTCCAATAAAACTAGCACTAAATATATTTTTAGGGTTTTCATACAAATCTTTAGGAGTACCAGTCTGCACTACCTTACCTCCTTGTAGTAGTACAACTTTATCTGACATAGATAAAGCTTCACTCTGATCATGAGTTACATAAACAATAGTAATACCAAGCTGTTTATTTAAAGATTTTATTTCACTACGAATTTCAACTCGAAGCTTTGCATCTAAATTGGATAAAGGTTCATCCATTAAAACGATAGGTCTTTGGGATACTAAGACTCTTGCGAGAGCTACTCTTTGTTGCTGGCCTCCTGATAATTGTGCAGGTTTTCGCTGAAGTAGCTGACCAAGACCCATTAGTTCAGTGATATGACGAATAATCTTATTTTTCTCATCTTTTGCTACTTTACGAATTTTAAGGCCATAAGCGATATTTTCTTCAATTGTCATATGAGGAAAGAGCGCATAATTCTGAAAAACCATCCCAATATTTCTATGGGCTGGTGAGAGAAACGTGATATCTCTGCCATCAATCTCTACTTGTCCATCACTAACTTCGTCGAGCCCTGCCACTAATCTGAGAATAGTACTTTTTCCACATCCAGAAGGACCTAGAAGTGTTAAAAAACCACCGGATTCAATTTCGAAATTAACTCTCGAAAGAACTTCTACATCTCCCCATCTTTTGGATAAATTTTTAACTTTTAGCGAAACTCCTTTTTCTGTCATGCAACCAAGACCTTTAAATTATGTTCAATTAAGGAGGATTTTTTTATCTCATCAATCTCTTTATTTACGATAATAGTATTTAATTGATCAAAGGAAGCTGTACTGATAAATCCACTTGCTTCAAATTTTTCATGATGTGCAACAACAATATTTTTTCTTGTTGATTCAAGAATCTCAATTTGTACTTGACTGTATGCTTCATCCCTCAAAAAAATGGCCTTTCGTTCAACATCAATTGCTGAACAGCAAAGAAATGAAATATCAAATTTGAGTCTCTTAATTGTTGATAGGGTCAGTGTGCCAACAAATGAATCATTGATATTCCTATAGGTTCCGCCAATTAAAGAAAAATTCTGAATCGACTGCTCCTTTAATTTTGAGGCAATGCCAAGGCAAGTTGTAACGTAACGACACTTCGGTTTTCGATTGGCATATTCTGCAACTGCCAAAGCAGTTGTACCAGCATCGAGAAAGACCACTTCTTCACCTTCTAAGATACTGATAGCCTTCTGTCCTATTCTACGCTTCAACTCTAAGCCTACATATTTTCTCTCCTCATTGGGCAGATCAATGAATCTAGAGGGACTGTTGATCATCACTCCACCATGAGTTCTTGTTACAGTCCCAAATTCTTCAAGCTCCTTTAGATCTCTTCGGATAGTAGCTTCTGATACTTGAAATTCCCTACATAACTCTTTTACTGCCATTGAGCCCAGGCTCTCAACTAAATCCACAATTTTTTTTCGACGAACTCCTGAAAGTTGAAAGTCTTCCTTCATGGGCTATTTTTCAAAAATAAAAGGAAATTCAGATCAAGAAATCTGCATTTTCATTCAGAATCGATCATAAAAAATTTGATATTCAAGCAAAAACGATCTGAAACGTTCACCAAATTGAAGAAATGATCAAGAATATTTTTGAAATTCTGAGACATTTCTACTCCAAACATATTTCTCCTACGGTCAGTCAAATCAGATATTGTCTTGGCTGCAGCAAGGACTAAGTCAAAGCGATTACGGCGAATCTCTGCATTAAGCTAGATGCAGCAACTGAAGAGATTGTAGGGGAGCTTTGCAGAGAGAGCAGAGAACACCACCTGTTCAGCACACAGAAGAATTAATGCCTTACAGTACGCCCAGCACTTACAAAGACTGTATGCAAGAGCAGGCATTGTAGGTGCGACCAGTCACAGTGGCAGGCGTACCTGGCTAACAGAATTGAGTGCAAAGGGAGTTGGAGTACGGGTACTTACGGAGATGGCAGGCCATGTCAGCATTCAGACAACCTAACGCTACATTGATGTGAACGATGGTAAATGAGGCGAGCAGCTGAGTTGATATGAGAGTGAATCGTGTTAACACGTTTGTGGGAATAAATTTAGACAGCAAATCCAAAAAGCGTTAGATCATCCCTCCTCTTGTG
>Ga0181596_10004698_pt1 | contig 12263 bp, 11 predicted proteins | sample 041ome_6_FD_148655 | JGI IMG/M metagenome (GOLD analysis project Ga0181596, IMG submission 148655) | Coastal salt marsh microbial communities from the Groves Creek Marsh, Skidaway Island, Georgia - 041402US metaG (spades assembly) | ecosystem: Environmental > Aquatic > Marine > Intertidal zone... | reverse complement strand
AGGGCGACCAAACCGAACCAAGAGCACCCATCATGACGGCCTATCCTCAACCCGATGGCTCTCCGTCAATTCCCGGGGTCTGGTTTCGAACGGGTCCGCATACCTACAAGCCAACTTTCATTTCCAAATATGGAATCAATACCGATTGGCCAGGCGCTTCCAGCTATCACATCGGAGGCGCAAATTTTGTAATGGCAGACGGCTCTGTGAAATTCATTAGTGAGACAGTCGACTACTGGACCGTCTATCACCCTCTGAACACAGCCTCCGGAAAAGAAATTATCGGCGACTTCTAAGAGTCCAGGAGACTCTCAAAACTGATCCAGAAACCGCACGTCATTTTCGTAGAAACGACGAATATCGGTAATCTGATGGCGTTGCATACAAAACCGTTCGATCCCCAAGCCGAAGGCAAACCCCGAGACTTTTTCGGGATCGTAGCCGACCGCTCGCAGGACGTTCGGGTCAACCATTCCGGCTCCTCCCACTTCGAGCCAATCGTCTCCCCACCGCATATCAACTTCAACGGAGGGTTCTGTGAAGGGGAAGAAGGACGGACGAAAACGAATTTCGACTCCGTCTCCCAGATATGAACGAGCAAAAATACTCAACACTGATTTCAGTTGTGCCATGGTGACATCATCACCAATCATCAACCCTTCCATCTGATGGAACATGCAGGAGTGAGTCGCGTCGATTGTATCGGGACGATAAACACGTCCTACGGAAACAATCCTGACGGGAGGCTCCCGATCGGTCATCACCCGAATTTGAACGGTCGATGTCTGACTGCGCAAGAGTAAGGGACCGTCTGATCCATTGGCCACATTGGCCGTTGCCAGGTAAAAGTTTTCGAGCGGATCGCGGGCAGGATGGTCTTCAGGAATGTTCAAAGCGACGAAGTTATGATGCTCGTCTTCAATTTCCGGTCCATCCACCACCTCGAAGCCCAAACGTCCCATCAACTCTTTGAAATCTTCGATGGTCTGAATCAGAGGATGAATTTTTCCCAGACGAGGAGCCACACCGGGAAGCGAGATATCGATTGCCGAGAGTGCGGCTTTGGGCTTGTCGAGTGTTTGTTTCTTCTCGTTGAGAGCCTGCTCGACACCCGTTTTGACTTCGTTGAACTTCTTGCCGACAACGGGTCGCTCTTCAGGACTGGCTTTCCCAACCTCTGATTGCAGGTTCTTAAGACGCCCTTTCTTCTTCCCCAGAAATTCGATACGAACCGCTTCGATTTCTTCGGAAGATCCAGCGGCGGCAATCGCCGCCAAGGCGTCTTGTTCGTAAGATTGGAAGGCTTCGAGCACGTCCATCGTGCGTCTCCGCTCGGAATGAGGTGATCATGAAAAAACAACCACTTTCAAAAACCTTCCCAAGGGGCAGGGTTTTCAAAAGCGGTCGATGAATCCTGTGCTCGACAATTTGTCAAAGCCAATGTTTGCAGGAGCCGATATTTGCAGGAGCGTGGTTACCGGAAATCAGTTGCGAGCCGCTTTCGCCAGTTCAAACACTTCGTCGAACACAGCAGGCTCGTGAATCGCAAGCTCGGAAAGCGATTTGCGATTGAGATCCAGATTGGCCTTTTTCATTCCGTGAATGAACTCGGAATAATTCAAGCCCCGCATTTTGCAGGCGGCTGTAATACGTGTTATCCAGAGACGACGCATCTCGCGTTTGAACGCACGACGATCTCGGAACGCATACATACGTGATTTAAGAATCGTTTCTTTGACTGTTCGCAGCAACTTGCTCCGGCCAAGAAAATTCCCTTTGGCCTCTTTGAACAGACGTTTTTTCTTGCGACGCCGGGCCGCTCCGATAGTTACACGCATGATGACGACTCTTGTTATGAAAAATGTAAAACTGTTAAGGGAAGCGGGCGACGATTAGCTACCGGATGCGAGACATTCGCGAATATGTTTTGCGAATGCACCGGTCACAATACCGTCATTCCGTAATTGTCGAACTTTCTTGCCCGATTTGTGGCTCATGATGTGGCCACGAAATGCACGACGATGGACGGCTTTACCGGAAGCAGTAATCTTGAACCGCTTCTTCATCCCTTTGTGGGTTTTTTGTTTTGGCATGACTTCAAACCAGGTCTATTACACGATTTAAGTAGGAAACTGAAAACAGTCATCCGCTGGACAAAACTGGCTCCAGCGGCATGTTTTGAGAAATCAGATCCTCGCCTGACACTCCTGTGTCAGGCAGAAGAATCGAGGAGTATAACAAAGGCGAGGGACAGTTTGCTACCGAACAGAGAAGCCTTTTCTGCGGTTTTTTGGACGGATTTTTCCCTCATTTCACACCTGATCGGGAAAATTTACCTTCTTGACAGAGTGAATTTCGACCGCTTTGACCCCCTCGGACTCCCCGGCCTGCCCTGTCGCCACTGTTCGTCCAGCCACCTCCAGACTCACAATGGGAAGCTCTTTTCCGACCGAGCTCTTTGCTCGCAGGATGCTTCCCACGATCAATTCGTCCTTTTCGGTCGCCAAAAGCTCTGCCTCTCCCCAAATAGCCGTCACTTCTAACTGATCAGGGGGAATTGGAGCCTCCCTGAACGTGGGAGTGACATCCTGCGGCGCAGTCTCTTGGGCCAGCGAAGAGAAGAACTCCCACTGTCCACTGACCTGAATCGCCCCTCGCAGCTTGTCACTTTTCAACTCCCATTTTTCACACCACCAGGGAGACTGCGGATTGTAAGTCGCGAAGTCTCTCTCTTCGGTCATCATCTCGACTTCCACGATTCTCCATTGTGAAGGAGGCATCACTCCCGTGAGACTTTCCCGCACCCATCTGATCAAGAGTCGCTTTTCAATATGGCTCAAATCGGTCACCCGATTATCAGCGTCCGAAATTTGCCCCACCATCCGGCTCGCAAACTGTCTGGCAAATCTCTTCTCCAGACAGACCAATATGTCTCCACCATTTTGTTCGGACTCCACCATCAGGTAGATCGTGCCTTCCCCGGACTGTTGAATCATGTCGGAGAACGGCAATCGCTCTGGCATGTAGCGTTTGAATCTCAATGACTCTTGCAGGCACTGTTCCGCCACGGCAGACATCTGACGCCGAATTTTTTCAAAGATCCCCACAACCCGTTTTGCCAGTTGTGAACTGCTACCCGGAGACGCCACATTCGGTACAGTCGTTTCTTGCGTCTCCACGAACGAAGCGCGGACCGGATTCAATGCGGTTAACAGAGATTCGACTTCGCTGCGATTAAGTGCTTCGGCCATCCTTGGCAGAACTCCCCATCATCCCGTTCAAGAGCGGACTTGCCCCTGTCCTTGAATAATGTATTTGTAACTTGTGAGTTCTCGCAGACCACATGGCCCACGGGCATGAAACTTGTCAGTACTAATTCCAATCTCGGCACCCAGACCCAATTCTCCACCATCGTTAAACCGGGTCGCGGCATTTTGTACGACGGCTGAGGAATCAACTTGATTCAGAAAGATTTCGGCAGGTTCGATCATCCGCGTGACAATGGCATCGGTATGATGGGAGCCGTAATGATTGATATGAGCGACCGCTTCCTCGACCGAATCCACGACTTTCACTGCCAGAATGAGGTCGAGAAATTCGTCATGAAAGTCTGCATCGGTCGCGGCAACTCCACCTGGAACAAAAGGAAGTGATCGTTCGCAACAGCGTAATTCGACCCCGTTTTCTTGTAAGATTTCTGCTGCCCGTGGAAGAAACTCCGCAGCCACATTACTGTGAACCAACAATGTCTCCGCGGCGTTACATACGCCCGGCCTCTGACATTTGCTGTTCACGATAATTTCTGCAGCCATCTTCAAATCAGCCGACAGATCGACATAAACATGACAGTTCCCGTCAAAGTGTTTGATCACGGGCATTTTCGCTTCGGCGGCCACTCTTTCGATCAAAGACTTCCCGCCTCGCGGAATCGTCACATCAATCAGCTCACTCAATTCGAGAAAGTGTCCGACGGCAGAGCGATCGGTTGTTGTCACCATTTGAACGGCATGTTCGGGCAATCCACATTCGACAAGAGTTTGACTTAATATCTGATGAAAAGCCTGATTACTGTGAAAGGCTTCTTTCCCTCCACGCAATATGACCGCATTGCCACTCTTCACACAAATCGCTGCCGCATCCACAGTCACATTCGGACGAGACTCATAGATAAAGAAGACAACTCCCAAAGGGACTCGAACCTTACTCACCTGCAATCCGTTGGGACGACGAGTGCTTTCGAGAACTTCGCCAATTGGATCGGACAGCATCACGAGCTCTTCGAGGGCGCCGGCAATCCCTTCCAATCGTTCGGGACTCAACCGAAGTCGATCCACTTGTGCCTCGCTCAATCCATACTGAGGTGCCGCGGCAATGTCTTTCTGATTGGCTTCCAGCAGGAATGTCGTCTGCTCACGAAGGCGAGCAGCGGCTGATTTCAACCATTGATTCTTCACCGCTCCCGAAATTGCTCCCAATTGACGAGAAGCTTCTTTGGCGCGTTGAGCCGTTTCGAGAGTGTATTGTTTCAGATCCTGAGGAACTTCGGTCGTGGTGCTCATGGAGGAATGGAGAGTCTGGGACACAGAGAGGTTCGCTCGGCATCACAATGACAGCCGTCAACCTGCGGCAATTATCGAACAACGGGAAAAGCCTGTCAACGCACGATCAGAGGCGTGAAAAGCTTGTTATCTCATGAATTAAGGCCCGACGCTCGCTTTACCCGGTGCAGATTCGGTCTTTTTCTCGGCTTCGGCGGGGGTTTCATGAGAAGCTGGCTGGATCTCGGCATCCTTGGCCGTCTCTGCTTCTTTCTCAACGATGGCCGTATCGGCTTCGTATTGTTCGAGCATCAGATTTCGAAACGTTTTAGACTTATGGAAGCTGGCGATCTCCTCTTGTCGAGGATCAATCCTTTTCTTCCAGGGCAGGCGAATCTTCTCGCCCGCCAAGCTGGTCCCTTTGTAAATCGAGCCTTTCTGAAAAGGCCCGGCTCCCAACAACCAGGTATTGCGAGCATCGCTCTCGGCCATAGATGTCCCAGATTGCCAAACCGATTCGCCAGAATCTTTCTCATAGGCAAAGACAGCCACTTTTGCAGAGGCCGACATGTGACTGCGTCGAGCCAATGAGAGTTCGGGGATCGTTGGAATCGGAGGAGCATTGGGTAAAATCGATGCGGCAGAGGAGAGTGCATTGTTCTCAGGGACACCATAAATAATATTGTGTTGATTGCCGCCCAATGCACCCACGCGAGCTTCCACAATAAATCTCGCCTCTTTCTTGTCTTCTACCATCATGCAGCCTTGGCCGACTAATTGTTGTCGTAACGCCGAGATGATGTAATCTGCGTTGACGAAACCGATCCCTTTGACCGTTTTTATGTACTCGGCATCAAAATAAACCTTCTGATTCATCAAAGGTGAAAAGTCGATCTTGGCGACAGATTTATCGATCGCGTCAGAGGCCAGCAACTGCTGAGTTCCCTCAATCTGGATCGAATTTCCACAGCCGAACAAAGCGCAAATCAACAACGCACATACAATCGATGCGCATCGATTGGCCGATCTTAGTGAGCTTTGTTTGTGGAAATGAGTCATTGAGTTTACGAACGACTGAATACTCGGTATCCAGGTCTCGAAGATGTATCGTCAGGAGGGATATTCTGGAGGGCTCCCGAAGGATAGTGCGGGGAATTCTCCAAGGTGGGACGCGAAGTGTAGAAGATTCATCGCAATTCTCCAAGATGACTTCCCACAGAACCCAACCGCCCCTATCTCATTTCATCAAATACACTTACGAGCATATAACGAGTGAATCCAACGAGCCGACACTGAATTGTCATCAGTAAATATTGATGCGAGTCTTACTCATTTTCTGCTATGATCCATACATCCCGGCGTCTCACTTAACATTCCAAATCAATGAGTCATTTCCCATTCAAACAAGTAGGACGACGCGAGATCATCCAAGCCGGAAGCTTGGGGCTGCTCGGCATGTCGCTTCCTCGCCTGCTCCAATCACAAGCGGCCGCTTCAACAACTGCTCCCCTGCCCCATAAAGCAAAAGCGGTGATCCTGCTGTTCATGTGGGGTGGCCCCGGACATCAAGACACTTGGGATCTCAAACCGGATGCTCCCGCCGAAGTCCGAGGCGAATTCAAACCGATCTCGACCAATGTGCCCGGCATCCAGATCTGCGAACATTTTCCGCAACTCGCACAGCGTACCGACAAGCTTGCCATCATTCGCTCGATGACTCACAGTGACGTCAATCATACAACGGCCACACACTATCTGTTGACCGGAAAAGCACCTCCTCCCGTCAATGATCTTCGGAAAGACTGGCCATCCATCGGCTCAGTTCTTTCTCATCTCAAGCGTGGAACAGGTCCGTTACCTCCATTCGTTTCGATGCGCCCGAAAATCGAGAACACCGTCCCCCGTTTTGTCGAACAATCTCACGGGCAATTTGCCGGCTGGTTGGGACCAACCTGGGATCCTCTCACCATCGATGCCGACCCTTCCAAACCGGGATACCGCGTCGGTGACTTCACTCTGCAAGATCAACTCTCGCAATCAAGACTCGGAAAACGCCAAAGCCTGCTCTCCCAACTCGAAAATAAACTCAGTCGCGCGGATTCTGGCGGATCGCTCGGCACGATGAGTCAACATTACAACCGGGCGTTCGAAATTCTGGCAACTGGAGCCGGACAGTCTGCGTTTGATCTCACCCAGGAACCCGATGACATCCGCGACCGTTACGGACGAAATCCGCACGGCCAATCGGTCTTGCAGGCACGACGACTGGTCGAAAGAGGAGTCCCTTTGGTCACATGCTTCTGGCCCAACGAAGGCATTAAAAATGTCAGCGTCTATTGGGACACTCACAGCCGAAACTTCATCGACCACCGCGAACGGCTTATGCCACCTGCCGATCAAGCGTTTTCCGCTTTGCTCGACGACCTCGAAGATCGCGGCATGCTCGACGAAACATTGATTCTCTGGACAGGCGAATTCGGCAGGACACCAAAAATCGGTCAGCGGAATAGTGATGCCGGCGCGGGCGCCGATGGTCGCGATCATTGGCCCAAGTGTTTTACGTCCGTTCTTGCCGGCGGTGGAATCAAAGGGGGACAAGTTTACGGCTCGTCCGACAGACACGCCGCGTGGCCCGCTTCCAATCCTGTGAACCCCGTCGATCTGGCGGCAACCATTTATCACCAACTCGGCGTGCCAAGCGACCTGGAACTTCACGACCACCTGGGCCGACCTTTTGTGATCTGCCCGGGAAATGTGATTAACGAATTGGTGTGATTGAGATTTCCAGATCTCGCTCGTATGGCGCCAGATCTGAAACATGCTAAACCAACAGTTCGTACACTCCCCCCTTCTAAAACGAATCTGAAGACACGCTCTCAGATTGCGCTGAAGTTCGCTGTTTTCGCAGAATAAACGCTCTTTTTGCGATTGCTGAAAATAATCCTGTAACACTTCAGAATTCTCCGCGCTGGTAATTCTGGACACGGAAATCCGAGTTTGGTCCAGAAAAAAGATTTCACACTCATTTTTACCACAGGAGAAAGCTATGAAGAATTTAAGAATGGTCGTTATTGCAGCGATGTTGACAACAGTATTCGCCGGATTCCAGAGTTCGGCATCTGCTCAATCCTCCCAGAATCGAGGGAAGACATCGTTCAGCAACCGACAAAGTTCGTCGAGATCCGCGAGACCTTCGTCTCGATCTCATTCCAAGCCACGTACTCGAACCGTAAGAAGCCAACCCGCACCACGAATGACTCAGTCAAATCGTCCGCGGCCCGGCAATGGTGCTCCGACTCCTCGACCTACGATGAATCGGCCGGCACCTCGTCCGGGAACTGGAGCACCAGCTTCACGTCCCCGCCTGAATCGACCGACTCCTCGACCTGGCATGGGAGCACCAGTCTCACGACCGGTTCTCAACAGGCCAGCACCTCGCCCAGGAAACGGAGCACCGCGTCCCCGACCTGTCATCACTCGACCGGCTCCTCGTCCCGGCAACGGAGCACCTGCCCCCCGACCTGTGACTGTCCGACCTCGTCCCGGAAACGGAGCACCCGCACCGCGTCCTGTTGTCACACGACCGGTACCGAGACCTGGTAATGGTGCCCCTGCACCACGTCCAACCGATCCGACAAGACCTCGCCCTGGCGATGGTGCTCCCGCACCGCGACCACCCAAGCCGATTGATCCCGGTATTGGAAACGGTCAAGGGAATCATCACCAGGATTGGATCGGATGCAAACCTCGTCGCTGTCACTGGTGGTTTAACTACTGTCGTCCGATTCTGACTTACTCACCGCAATTGCATACTCCTTGTCAGTATTCGGTCGTCACGTGTGACTACCGAATTGGCGACCGGGTGGCATTTCGCAATGTCAATTTTCGTCTGGGAGTGACCGGTTTGTTTCTGCCGGGCAAAGGGATGGGAATCGAATCGGTTGAGGAGAACTCTCCTGCCGACTTGAACGGACTCCTTCCTGGAATGGTCATCACGAAATGTAACGGCGTCGTAATTGATACCGAGACCAAGTTCCTGGAAGTAATGAAGAATTCCAATGGAATTCTCAAAATGGTCATCGCTCTGTCTGAGACCGATGAGTTAGCGGATGTCACGATCGATCTTCGATCAACATTTTCGCAGCAGTGATTGTAGAAGAGTTTGTTGTTCCTTGTTGTGAAACCCGCTCGACCTGTCTGGTCGAGCGGGTTTTTTTGTGTTCCTCAGATGGAACCAACGAATCTCGTCCGATTCACAATCACCCATCTTCGATCACAACTACGTCCACCTCAATTTCGATCAGATGATCGGGATTCATCAGGCGATTTATCTCGACCATCACCACTTTCCATCATCACTCGGCATCGTCATGACTATATGGCCTTGAGTAAAGTGGCGAAACGCTCTCGATGGAATGGAGCCCCTCAATGACTTAGCGTTCATTCGGAGGACGGAGAGAGACTTTGATCTTTCGAATGGCGATCGATTTTTCCCGTTTGTCAGGAATTCCGCTCAGAGCAAATTCCGATGTGGTCTGGTCGACTTTAATACCTAACTGGACGATGCCAGAACGGGATTGATTCGAATCAACCGGAAAAGTCAATACCGTGCAGTTCTCGGCCGTCGAACCGATCGGCATCACCTCTTGACCGTTGATGGAGTATTTGGTGGTTGTATAGATTTCCGGTTTGATGAAGGCGGCGATGTATACGGAAATCCAATTGGTCACTTTGGGACGCACCGGGATATAGAGTTGCGATTCCAATCCGGGGCCCATCCAGCGTAACGTTTCTTTTCCCAGTCCTTCTCGAGCGTGGAAATTATTCCCATAGAGAATATCCTCAAAGGTCATCTCCCATTGATCGCTCGATTGGGAGAGATGGTTGCGTCCTGGCTTTTGTGTCCATAATTCCAGGGTTGCATCGTGCAACACTTTGTTTTTCCAGGCGGCGTATTTTTTCAAACCTGCTTCGTAGATCACTTGATCTAGGGAAATGAATGATTCGGGGACTTGTGATAACAGCTCTGAAGTTTTGTCACTCGAGTGTCCACCCTGATTGAGCGCGCTTAGTGGTCCGGGAGGTAACCACCCGTTCGACAAACTGATCAGCTGCGTGAACTCCTCTAGGTCTTTCAGATCAGCAACAAAGTCGATTTGTTCCAAGTTGGACAAGATATTATCCAAGATTTTCTCTTCTCCATAACGTTTCCACATTTCCTGGTTAAGATCGTAACTACTTAGAAATCTGCTTTGTACATTAAAAAAAGCGCCCCAAGCTACATGAAAAAAAGCGTTACAAGGCATTTGTTGGCTGAATTCGTTTATCGGTAGTTCACGTGCTAATTGATGGAATTTTAACACACTCTGAGACGGATTAGTTAATTCATTCAACGGGATCCGGCGAATGTGGTTATAATGAGACACGAATCGTTCGCGTGGATCACGGAGGAGTGTATAGAGGATTATCTTTGCTCTATTTTCTAGCCGTTGCATCACTCGCCATTCGAAGTGGTTTTCGACGATTAGATTGTGAGATTGCATTGACTCGACGTAACGTTGGGATAGAAGTCGAAAGTTGTCTTCAGCGGAGATCCGGCCGGAGGATTTGAGTAGCTGATGCGTTTGCCAGTCGGCGATCGACTTATCGGCTGTATAAATCGCCGAGCGTGGAAAGTGGCGCGACAAATAATCCGAAAAGGTGGTCCCTCCACATTTGGGAATGTGCAAGAAGTAGTGGATGGGCGATGACGACTCCGTCGGTTCTTCCTGAGCGAGGACATTTTCTTGTAGTGCTTGTGTGATCATAACGGCATCCTTGTCTCGACCGTGACGGCTTGGCGTGGGATTGTGGAGATTTATTTTTGACGACGCAAATAAACATCCGAATGCGGAATATTGTAAAGAGACTCGCGGTTCAAAGGTGTGAGGTCCGGTAAGTGCCCTCTGCCTTTATGGCCTTCGTGGCAGATTCGGAATGTTTCAAACTTCTGTTCGTTAAGAAGAAAGTCCCACATCGCTTCAATGTACGGGATCCTCTCTGGAATCAACTGGGATGTTGCGGCATCCCATTCCATCACAATTTCCAAGTCACGCGAGCGTGAAATGAGTTCCTTCGCCCCGGCGATGACATAGCTTTCGGACCCTTCGGCATCGATGAGCATCGATTTCACCGAAGACTCTGCTGCGGTGATGCGGTCAACGGTTCGACCTTCCGTGACGACCTCTGAAAGAATACCCGTCGGAACGAACATGCGATCCTTATTAAGGGTGCTCGGAGTGTTTTCTCCGGACCAGAAGGCGTCTTGAATATTTTTAGACTGCTGTGTCCGGGTAAACATGTTGCCGCCCCCGATGAACTGCGGATCGAACGTGAAGCGAATTGGCTCTTCGTCCATGTCTGGAGCGACTGCGGCACATAGATAGGGCGATACGATCCCAGGGACCCCGCCCCAGAATATCGATTTCAGTAAGTAGCGAAAGACGTGCGGATTGGCTTCGATTGAATAGACCTTGCCCTCACCTCCGACCTGGTGCCCAGCCATGACCGAATAATAACCGAAATTCGCACCGACATTGACGACGGTGTCACCCGCAGAAAATGTGGAGAGGAACAATTCGTTCGTCCAGGGTTCGATTTGGCCGTCTCGAACGATTCCAATCCCGACATCAACGTTCCAACTGGGAACAACGAGGAAAAAACCGCGTTTGGTTTCGACCAAAAGTTCATCTTCAAATAACGGGACGATACGCCGCGGAGATTTTTTTTGCAGGGACTGTACACGCTGCATGAGACTCTCTATAAGTCCGGTTGATGAAGATGGAACTGTTTTGTTTGCTTGATCTTCATGATGATCGTCTGCCATGCGAGTTCCTGAGTTGATGAAGATTGATAGTCTGTGGGCGTGAGAATACTAGTGGGAGTGTGGGGTGCCTGCAAGATTGATATTCAGTACGAACCTCGATGGGCTCCCGACTCGCATTTCCCTTGGAAAGAATGGCAATGTGTTTATGTCTTAACAATCGGAAGGGCTCTAGGGAAATCCCACCCTGACAGTGGTGTTTAAAGATGTTCCCATTCGCTTCAGAAGGACATGAAGCGTCGTTGATTTTTGGAGTTGGAACACCCTTCATTTCGTTCAAACTCATGGAAGAAAACTAATTCCGATGGATCGAAGACCGACAGTATTGCACATCTCCACATGGGGGGTTCCCTGTGGCATCGCGACATACTGTGAGAATCTGGTTCACTCGCTGGAGTCAATCGGGTGGAATAACACAGTTGCTCCTTTGTCCCCGCACGATTGGCCCACTTTTCTTCCCCAGGACGTGAATCTCTGGCTAGATCAAATTGTCAATCAGGCCCAGACCGCCGATCTGATCCACATTCAGCACGAACATGGTCTGTTTGGGAATGCGGTCAGCAATCGCTTTGCAGTAAAGCGATACGGCAGTTTGCTGAAAGAGTTCCAAAGACTCAAAAAACCCGTGGTGACTACATTTCATACGGATGTGTGTACCCAACCTCGTAGCGGCATGAAAAAGAAGTTCCATCGAATGCGCCTCACCCGACGATGGCGAAAATATGTGACCAGATATTTTGGGGCGACGTCGGGGAAATATCACGCGATCGTTCATGCCAAAGATACTCGACACTCGATGGTCAAGCATGGTTTTCCCGAAGGGGCGACGCATGTCCTTCCCCACGCTTGCCTTCCCCCTCGAA
>Ga0181596_10004695_pt1 | contig 12271 bp, 2 predicted proteins | sample 041ome_6_FD_148655 | JGI IMG/M metagenome (GOLD analysis project Ga0181596, IMG submission 148655) | Coastal salt marsh microbial communities from the Groves Creek Marsh, Skidaway Island, Georgia - 041402US metaG (spades assembly) | ecosystem: Environmental > Aquatic > Marine > Intertidal zone >... | reverse complement strand
GTGTGTCTAGTCTAAGTTCACCGTTTGCAATAGTAAGGTCACCAGTACTTGTGCCTGTAGCAGTTGTGGTACCCATAACAAATGCATCAGCACTTTCGTCCCAGGCAATAATTGCATTGTCACCTGTTGAGCCACGCTCAAATATAAAACCCAAGTCGTTTGCATTACTACCAGCACCACTGTTTAATTCTATTAAACTATCCGATATGGTACTGTTTGTGGTATTAATTGTGGTAGTTGTTCCGCTTACTGTTAAATTACCTGTAACAACAGCATTGTTTGCGTTTAGCGTACCTGTTGTCAATGATGCGTAAGAAGTTGGAACAAGATTTGCGTCTGTAGCACCACCGGAGTTGGTGTATGCTGTATAAAAAGTGCTGTCTGCTTCGCTCCAATATATAGCTACGTTAGCAACTAAACCGTTAGCTCTGTTAAAAACAAATCCAACATCACTGTCTGATGCTTGTGAACCTTGGTGTAATACCAACAGTGGATCAGTAAAAACTGTACTGTTTGAATTTAAAAACGATAACGGTGGTCTAGTTAATGGCATAATATAAGTCTGTTAATTATGTTAATATTTATCCAAAAATAAAGGGACACCTAAATGTCCCTTTATTGTGTTGCTTGAAATATTGCAGGTTATACTTTACCTACAACTACTTCAATTGTTGCTTTTTCACCGTCTGCTAGTGCTTCTAGTGCTTTACCAATCACAGTACCTGTTGCTGGATTAGCGTCTGCTTTCGCATAACCAAATCCTGCTGATACCATCATGTCACCTTTGACTACTGGACCAATTGCTAAACATGGAACACGACCCATAAGTGCCAATGGTACCACGTTAGAACCTTTTAGTCCGCCATTCATCAAGTGAGCTGGATCAGTTGAAACAATACCTGCTACACGTCTTGAATTTTCAGTAGCAGTTGTTACTTCTTCTGCGCCACCAAACTCAAGTACTGTACCTGCTGAATAATTAGCATCTGCTTGATAGTTCTCAGCCAAGTCAGCGTAAAGTGACTGTGTTGATGTTACATGTGCATAGTTAGCTTCAATGTTAGCACTGGTAAGTGTTAAGTCTCCTGTGCTTGCGCCTGTTGCGGTTGTTGTAGCAAACTTGATTCTGTCTACTGACTCGTCCCAACCCATAAACACATTGTCGCCTGTTGAACCACGCTCAATAATAATACCACTGTCGTTAGCGTTACTTGCCGCACCGTTGTTAAGTTCGATAAGGTTGTCGCTTACCACTGTGTTTGTTGATGCTACTGTTGTGGTTGTACCGTTAACAGTTAAGTCACCACTAACAGTAAGGTTAACAGCAGTAGCAGTTCCTGTAAGTGCAGGACTTGCTAAAGGTGCTTTTGCATTTAACTGTGTTTGGATAGCACTTGTTACACCATCCAAGTAACCAATCTCAGTTGATGTCACTGCTGACACAGCCACCTTACCTGATCCATCTGACACCAACGCTCTTGACGCAGTCAAGTTCTCTGTGTCGATAGTGGTTGCCGCACCAGTTATGGTTACTTGTTTGCCATCTAACTGTGTTTGGATAGCACTTGTTACACCGTCAACATAGCCTAGCTCTGTTGCTGTAAGTGTTCCAGGTATACCATCTAAGACATTTAGTTCAGTAGCAGTGCTTGTAACTGATGTGCCGCCAATCTTAAGTGTAGTAGCATCAACAACACTTGATGTTAATGTTCCTGTACTTGGATTGTAGTGTACACCTGAGTCGTACTTGACTGCTGTTAATGCGCCACTAGTAGCTGAAGCAAAATACAAGTTAAAGTCTGTATTTGTTGCTTCGTCTTGACTAATAGTTGCACCAGCTGCCGCCCAACTTAGTGTGCCTGACGCATCACTAACAAGAGCATAACCACTTACACTAGCGTCTGCATCTGGTAGTGTCCAAGTTACATTTGAGCTCACTGTAGCAGGAGCCTGGAATGCAACAAAGTTACTGCTGTCTGCATCACTAAAGCGTACATCACCCTGGTTGCCAGTTACAAATGTAGTTGATGTTAGTGTACCACTACTTGGATTGTAAGTTAATCCAGTGTCAGTTCTAACTTCCTCTGTACCAGTTGCGGCTTCAACAAAACTGATATAGTGTGTTGAATCAGTTGAGTTGGTTGCTGTCAAGTTAATTGCGGCAGCATTTTCTGCGGCAACATTAATTGTTGCTTCAGTAATACCATCACTCTGGTAAACACCCATTGTGTTGTCGCCGTTATCCTTAAGTTGCAATACACCTAAGTGGATTGTACCACCTGAAACATAAATGTCACCAATTTGTGCTGTTGGTGAACCAATGTTTTGTGTAGTATTGGCTGCTGGAATTAAGTGACCGTCTGTGTCAATTGTCCAACGTAGTGTTGCGGCACTTGCGCCTGAGTAGAACTTAACACCATCATCGGCTGCTTCAACTTGTACATAACTGTTTGAACTTGAAAGTCCTGATATTGTTTGTGTTGTTGTTAGTTTTCTAACTTCAATCTTATCACCAGTTGCTGGAGCTTCAGTAAATGTAAGTGTTGTACTGCTGACACTGTATGCTGTGGTTGGTAGCTGAACAACACCGTTGATACTAACAATACAACTTGCAGTTGTTTGTGCTTCGCTTAGTGTAAAGCCTGTTGTTGAATCATCACCATCAAATGTTTCACTTGCAATAACAGTAAACGTTGTACCAGCTGTGTTCCACTCTGTGCCATCGTAGAACTCAAGGTTGTCAATACTGGAGTTATAACGCAACATACCAGTTGTGTCAGTTCCGCCAACACTACCTGGACGCTGTGCTGTTGTACCAACTGGTAGTAATATACTATCTGTGGTGTTAATTTGAAGTTTAGCACCATTAACCAAATCGCTTACTACAGCACTGTTACCAATTAATACTGCGTCGTATGCAGTTGCACTACGTGCCCAAAGCAATGATGTATCATTTGCACCACTAACCTTAACGTCGTAGTTGGCAGTTTGATCAATGTTAAGTAGCGCACCGCCACCAACATTAATATTGCCGCCAATGCCAGCACCGCCTGTACCTGTAAGTACCAATGCACCAGTAATATCGCTTGTGCTTGCTGTACCACTTGTACCAACAATGTTGCCTGCTAGTGTTGAAACACCGCTTGCGGCAAGTGTTGTAAACGCACCAGTACCTGCTGTTGAAGCACCAATGCTAACACCGTCAATATCACCACCTGTAAGCATTACATTCGCACTTGACAAGTTGTCAATAACACCAGTATCAACGTTTGCAGTTGTTGTATTAACTGTAGTGATTGTACCTGTTATGGCGTTAACAGTTGTGCTATCCAATGTAGTAATATTACCACTTGTGCTGTTTAACGTAGCAGTTGTAGTAGTACCACCGTTGATAGTAGGAGCAGTTAATGTTGTAACGTTACCAGTTGTAGCATTAAGTGTTGTGCTTGTTGTGGTAATTGCATTAATTGTTGGACTGGTAAGTGTTGTTATGTTACCAGCTGTTGCATTTACTGTAGCACCATTAAGTATTGTTGCATCTACTTGTGCAAGAGTTGAAGTACCTGAAGCACTTAGTGTTGTAAATGCACCAGTATCTGCACTTGTAGCACCAATTGGTGTTCCGTCAATTGCACCACCATTAACGTCAACATTACTACTACTAAAGTTTGTAGCAACTAGTGTTGTGTTGATAACATCAGTTGCTGTTAGTGTAGTAACATTACCTGTTGTAGCGTTAAGTGTAACTGGATTAACAGTAACAGCATTTAATGTTGTTACCAATCCTGAACTTATAACTACTTCACCTGTGCCATCTGGTGTAATGTTAATGTCACCATTAGTGTCAGTTGATGTGATGTCATTGCCATTAATTGCAATATTATCAACTGCTAAATCTCCAGTAATATTAACACCACCTGTAACATCTAAATCTGACCCATCCCATGTTAAGTTAGCATCATCTTCTAGTTCACCACTTGTACCTGCAACAACAAGTCTGTTATCAGTTAAGTCGCTAACTGCCAAACTACCTGCTGTTAGTGTAGTAACGTTACCTGTTGTAGCATTAACAGTTGTACTTGTTGTGGTAATTGCATTAACTGTTGGGCTAGTAAGTGTTGTGATATTACCAGCTGTTGCATTTAGTGTAGTAGTTGTGGTTGTTTGTGCATCAACTGTTGGGCTAGTAAGTGTTGTGATATTACCAGCTGTGGTGTTAAGTGAAGCACTATTCAATACAGTAGCATCTACTTGTGCTACGGTTGAAGTACCACTTGCACTTAGTGTTGTAAATGCACCAGAGCCTTGTGATGAAACACCAATGTTAGTACCGTCAATTGTACCGCCGTTAATGTCAGCTGTGGTAGCAACTAAACCATTTGTAGTTAAGTTTGTACCATCGTATGTAAGATTGGTACTGTCTTCTAATGCACCGTTTACACCTGCAAAAACAACTCTATCGTTTGTTAAATCGCTTACTGCTAGTGTGCTTGCAATAACTTCACCTGTACCGTTAGGAGTAAGTGCAATATTGCCATTTGATACACTAACAATTTCATTGCCATTTACATCTAAATCACCACCTAGTTGAGGTGTTGTGTCTTGTACAAGATCAGTCATCACAGTACTAAAACTTAACTGCGCACTTCCGTCTGTAATCAGTGCTTGACCAGCAGTTCCATCTGCTTGCGGATGACTCAACCCGTCAATGACCACACTACCTGTTCCATCTGGTGTGATGTTAATATCGCCATCGGTGTCAGTTGATGTAACGTCATTGCCATTGATGTTGATGTTATCTATATCTAAGTCGCCTGTGATATCCATAGCGGCTGTCAATGCCAATGTTGTACCATTGAATGTAAAGTTAGCATCATCCTCAAGTTCACCACTTGTACCAGCAATAACAACTCTGTTGTCAGTTAAGTCACTAACTGCCAAACTACCTGCTGTTGCAGTAGTAATATTACCAGTTGTAGCATTAACTGTAGCACTTGTGGTTGTACCTGCATTAATTGTAGGTGCTGTGAGTGTTGTGATGTTACCTGATGTAGCATTGACTGTAGCACTTGTTACTGATGTAGCATCTACACCAGCTAGTGTGCTTGTACCACTTGCTTCTAGTGTAGTAAATGCACCTGTAGCGGCTACATTCGCACCAACGTGTACGTTATCAACATAACCACCTGTTGCTTGTACGTTACCACTACTAAAGTTTGTAGCAACCAATGTAGTATTAATTACATTTGTAGATGTTAGTGTTGTGATAGAACCATCTGTTGCTTTCAATAGTTTGTTAAAGTTCCAACTATCATCTGCACTTGCGTATGTAATGGTTGCGTTAGCACCGTCGACTGTAATACCAGCACCGTTAGCAGATGCGGCATCTGCGGCACCGTCAGCAATAGTAATGTTCAAATCTTCAACATTGAGTGTTGCTGTATTAATAGTTGTTGTGTCACCTTCAACTGTTAAGTCACCAGTGATAACAACATCACCACCGACGTTTAAGTTTTCAGCAATACCAACACCACCGTCAACAACCAAAGCACCAGAACTTGCATTGCCACTGCCTTGTGTACTTGTAACAGTTGTATTGCCACTTGCTGTTAATGTTGTAAATGCACCTGTGCTTGCACTTGCGGCACCAATTGCTGTGCCATCAACTGCGCCACCATTAATATCAACGTTAGAACTGCTGAAGTTAGTAGCAACCAATGTAGTATTGATTACATTTGTAGCAGTTAATGTTGTAACATTGCCAGTTGTAGCATTAACTGTAGCACTTGTGGTTGTACCTGCATTAATTGTAGGAGCAGTAAGTGTAGTTACGTTACCATTTGTGACATTTAGTGTTGCACCGTTTAGTATAGTTGCATCTACTTGTGCAAGAGTTGAAGTGCCACTTGCTTCTAGTGTAGTAAACGAACCTGTAGCGGCTGTGTTTGCACCAACATGTACATTATCAACATAACCACCTGTTAAGGCAGCATTGGTTGCTGACAAATCAGTAAATGTACCTGCGGCAGCACTTGCTCCACCAATTGTAGTTCCATCAATAGTGCCACCGTCAATGTCAGCAGTAGTAGCACTGAAGCCATTTGTGGCTAGTGTTGTACCATTATAGGTTAGGTTAGCGTCATCTTCAAGTGCACCTGCTGTGCCAGCAATAACAACTCTGTTGTCAGTTAAGTCACTGACTGCGGCTGTTGAAAGAACAACTTCACCTGCTCCGTCTGGTGTAATGTTAATATCGCCGTTTGATACAGATACAATGTCGTTGCCGTTAACGTCTAAGTCGCCACCTAACTGAGGTGTTGTGTCTGCAACGATATCAGTCAATACAGTAGCAAAACTTAGTTGACCACTACCATCTGTTTGTATTACTTGGTTAGCTGAACCGTCTGCTTGTGGATAGTTTAATCCATCAATGACCACACTACCTGTTCCGTCTGGTGTAATGTTAATATCGCCATCGGTGTCAGTTGACGTAATGTCGTTGCCGTTAATTGTGATGTTATCAACATCCAATGATTCTGCATCAAGTGTTGTAAAGTTACCAGTTGCGGCTACATTAGCACCAACATGTACATTGTCAACAAATCCACCTGTTGCTTGTACGTTACTACTACTAAAGTTTGTAGCACCTAGTGTTGTAACATTGCCTGCTGTAGCATTTATGGTAGCACTTGTGGTTGTACCTGCGTTAACAGTTGTGTATGTTGCTGTTGTACCGCTAATAGTTGTAACATTACCGGTTGTAGCATTAACTGTAGCACTTGTGGTTGTACCTGCATTAATTGTAGGTGCTGTGAGTGTTGTGATGTTACCTGCTGTGCTGTTTAATGTAACAGCAGTAGCAGTTGTAGCGTTAAGTGTTGTTACTAACCCTGAACTTATAACTACTTCACCTGTGCCATCTGGTGTGATATTAATATCGCCATCGGTGTCAGTTGATGTAATGTCATTGCCATTAATTGCAATATTATCAACTGCTAAATCACCAGTAACATTTAAGCCACCAGTAACACCCATGTCACTGCCGTCCCAAGTTAAGTTAGCATCATCTTCAAGTTCGCCACTTGTGCCTGCAATAACAATACGATTGTTTGTTAAATCACTAACTGCCATACTACCTGCTGTTGCAGTAGTAATATTACCAGTTGTAGCATTGAGTGTTGTACTTGTTGTGGTAATTGCATCAATTGTTGGGCTAGTAAGCGTAGTGATGTTACCTGCTGTACTGTTTAATGTCACTGCATCAAGTGTAACAGCATGTGCACCTTCGATTAACTGAGAATTCTTAATAATAACGTTATCAGCACCACCACCTGCTTGGATGGTTAAGTCGCCACCACCTGGTGTACCAATGTTTTGTCCATCAATAGAAATGTTATCAGCAGTTACGTTACCAGTAACTCTTAATAGTCCTGTTAGTGCTAGTTCTGTGCCATCAAACGTGAAGTTAGCGTCGTCCTCAAGTTCGCCACTTGTACCAGCAATAACAACTCTGTTGTCAGTTAAATCGCTGACTGCCATACTACCTGCTGTTGCAGTAGTAATATTACCAGTTGTAGCATTTAATGTTGTAGTTGTGGTTGTTTGTGCATCAACAGTAGGAGCAGTAAGTGTTGTGATGTTACCTGCTGTACTGTTTAGTGTGGTTGCATACCATGTTGCGGCATTACCAGACGTTGCTACAACTTCGTCGTGATTGGTAGTAGTAAATGTTCCAGTTGCGGCTGTGTTGCCACCAATTGTAAATCCGTCTGCATAACCACCTGAAATTTGAGCGTTACCTGAACTAAAGTTTGTTGCTACAAGCGTAGTAGCGGATACGTTGGTTGCTTCGAATGTGGTTGCAACTAATGATCCAGCCGTTAATTTGGATACAATTTCTGCATTACCTAATTTAACATTTCCGTAGCCACTGTTGTTAATACTTGTGATACCTGAACCAGTGTCAGTTGTTGCAATTGCAACAAAAGCACCTTCGGCTTCATCCCAAGCCCAGGCTACGTTAACACTGCCATAGTCGGCAAGTGACGCAAGGTTTCTGTTTACCAGCATACCAATGCTGTAGTTTGATAAATCACCCGTATAGCCATTGTTGTAAACAACCAACGGATCATTAATAAATGTGTTTGTACTGCTAACAGTTGATGTAGTTCCTGTAACAGATAAGTTACCTACAATACTTACGTTAGAGTTTAGTGTGAGTGATGATGCAAATAATCCGCCTGTCAGTGTGGTATTTGCTATCTTGGCACCAGTGATAGTGCTATCAGTAATCTGATTATTTTTAATACGAGTAACGGCCATTCTAGCTTCCTTTTAATAGTTTATAAACGCTTTAATCCCAGTGACAACATCCGGACATGCTTGCCAGTGATACAGTTATTTATCGCATTCGTAAGGAAACACCTTTTGCCGTTTTGTTTTTGAATGATTTTGGAAAAGGGGAGGGAAGGGGTGTTATGAAGTGTGTCTTGCTATATTATTTAGTCCAAATTATAAAATTATTCTGCTTGTTTTACTGGTGCAAAGGAAGAAAATACTCTGTTCCACCAACATAAACTTTAAGCCATGCTGTTGGAGTTGACGCATCACTAGGTGTGCCAGATGTGGCACTGACTTCTAGATTTCCTGTTAAACTAATAACGTTACCTTGTAGAGTGACTTCGCCTGTTCCGTCTGCTTTAATTGGTATATTACCATCACTTGCACTGGTAATATAATTACTGTTTACGTCCAAGTTACCGCCTAATTGTGGACTTGTATCTTCAATCAAACTGTTTAGTCCTGATGCGGCAACTGCAACTGCTAGGAAACGTATATCAATAATATCAGTTGCAAGTGGTGTTTCTGTAAATGTTATGTCTGTTCCGCTTACGCTATATGAAGAGTCTGGATTCTGGCTAGTACCGTTGATACTTACAAGTATACCATCAGCAGTTGACTCTTGATCCAGTGTAAATGTACTATCAGATCCATTTGGTGTAATAGTTTGCTGTGTAATACCGGATGACCCTGACGCCCAGGTTAAACCTGTATACCACTCTAGTGTTCCAGTCTCACTGTTAAAACGTACATATCCTGCATCTGCTATTGCTGGTCGTTGTGCTGTATTGCCAGTTGGCACATCTATCGCAGTAACGCCACCAATTTTAACAACGTTATTAGCACCACTAGTATTTGGACTAATGGTAACATGTTCGTTGGTGCTGGTGATTGTTTCACCTTCTACTGTTAGATATTGTATAGTAGCACTAGTATCAGTAAATGAACTATTACTGCTTATGGTAATTTCTTCAGCGTACAAACTGGTGTCAAAAGTGCCAATATCTGCATCAATGTTGCCAACAAACCATGGTGCTGAAACATTTGCAGAAAACACACCATATCCGCCATCAACGTTACCACTGATGTTTGCACTAACATTACCGCCACTAATATTAGCTTCTGTGACTGTACCGATACCAAAATCGCCTGTGTATCTGCCGCCACTAATATATACACTCTTGCCTGTAAAACTTATACCGTTTGGCAAGTTTGTTCCGATAAAATGCAACGTACCAGCTTGGTAGTCAAAGAACCATTCGTCGTCATTTCCCGAACCAGTTGCAAACACTTGGTCACCACCAGTTGCGCCAACGGCATCACTTGCGGTGTGGATGTAAACTTTTACTTGATATGTAGAGCCAAACTCTGGGCTAATCCAATCTGCTAGGCCTGTTTTCCATGTTCTATTTGCAGTTGACGTAGCATCAACTGTACATTCTTGTGGGGCTGATGTTGGGTATACCGTTACAGGATCACTGGTACTTCCTGGTAATACTGCTGGTATTTCACTAGCCTGTGACCATAACTTATCAGCTCGCATCAACAGCGGACTTGCTATCGCTTCGTTGGGTGCTTTCTTATTAGCGTTAGTATCTGATTTGGCAGCAGAGTAACCTAGCTTTTTCCACAGATAGTCAACTTTTTGGGAGTCTGATATTGCCATTAGCTCGCTACTCCTACACTAAGCGCAGTAACACTTTGCCCACTTGTTAATGCTATTCTCACCAACACAACATTGCCTGTTGCGTTTGTTCCGTTCTCACTACCCAGTGTCATTGTGTAACCACCACTTAGTGATGTGCTACTGGCGATTCTATCACCTGACGTAAATGCGCATCCGTTAGAACCATTACCGCCACTGCCTGTGTTAGCACCTGGTACACCTGAACCACCGTATGTTGTGCTTGCATCCAACCAACCGTTAAGCGATGATGCTGAGTCAATAGCAGTACCTGGTGCCGCTATCCATAAACCTGCAATGCCCGAACTTGTAATGTTAATATCAAAGTTTGCCATTGTGGTACGTCTAAATGCAAAGGTAAAGTATTGTGTGCCTGTGTCACTGCTTCTATCTGGACCTACTGGGAGATATCCTGAACTATAATCTGTAACATCATACTTCAGAACACCTAATCTAATAGTTGCTTCTTTTGTGCCTTCAACACCAGGATCGCTTGCTTCTGTGTAAGGACTGTTTGTGTAGAAGTTTGTAGCACCGTTGTAACTAGGATTGTCTGTTGTTGCCGCATTAAAATCAAATATTCTTACACCGTCATCGTCAAACCCAGCGCCTAAACTGTCTGATACTGCAATGGCGATCTCACTGATACCACTTTGTGCCGCTGAATGTACTTGTACATTAGTTGTGTTTTCACTGTAACTGCTTGTACCATTACAGTTCCTTGCTCTAATTTTGACTCTATCAATAGTTCTTACTGAGCTTGATGTAATAGGGACGCTTAAATCTCCTATTGCATAGGCACTAGCAACACCAGTATCCACATTTGGTATACCCCCTGTGAGCATACTGCTTGCACCGTCTATGTTACTGTAACTGTAATCTGTGTTTGTTGTACCTGCAGAACTTGTACCTTCTTGGTTAGTACCGTTGTCCACTTCAACAATATTACTTTGGTCTGTGTATGCCTGACCAGTTAAGTTACTGATTTCAACTCCACTTAGTGTAAGTGTAGGTGATCCTGAATTGTAATATGGGATGCCTGATATGTAACGTTTTGTTCCGCCAGTGCCTTCTGACAATGTACCGTTAACAACAATGCTTGGCACACTAGTAACATCATCATACACAACTGCTACATAATTTGTATTTCCTGTTGAGCTGTGTTCTAATCTTTGATCGTTGACACCTACGGTATAACTTGCAAGTGCTTGTGTAATTTTTGCGTCAAACGTTTGATAAAAACCTGTTGGGTAGGTACTTGAACTGATACTGTCGTGTGCATCAAGTTGTCCGCTTACTACCAAACTTGTAAACGTTCCGTTTTCTCCAGTTGACGTACTGAATGTCTTGTTACCGCTGTCTGCGCCGTTGATGATTGCAGTAAGTGTTCCATCTACACCATTGTATGCATTATTGACTGTGCTAGTATCGATTGTGCCGCTGGTGTAGCGTCTTGCTGTTGTAGTTGATAAACTTGCGCCAGCACTTAGTGGATTGGAATCACTGTTGTCTGTAAAGCCAGCAGTTAGTTTTGGATTTGTGCCTTGTGCGCTGTCTGATAAGGTGATACTAAACGCACTCAAATTGGATGGTGCCGACGGAACTGCGTTTAGTGTAAACGTGATACCTGTGTCTGTGTCAGTTTGTGCAGATATGTCAGGAGTACCGTTTGCCGTAAATGATAAATTGTAGTTACCTGTGCTTGCACTTATATAACTGTGATCAATTGTTGCGGCTATACTACCTGCTGATGAGCCGTCTTCAGTGACTGAATCATCTGACGAATCGCCCCAGTCGTACAAATAATCATCAGCGTTCTGTGATGTATTAGTTGCTCTAACCAATGCACGATTGTTTCCATTGTAATCTGTAAACGGATATAAATCGTATTGATTGTCACCGCTTCTGTCACTGGTAGTGACTGCTGTAGCACTAACAATAGCACGTACATCTGGTTCAACATGCACTGTAAACGTCGAACTGATAAATGGCGAGCTACCGTGGTTACTAAGTACTTTTAAGTTTCCACTAAAGTCACGTGCTGTTCCTGCAGATTGTTCACCTGATGTTAGTGCGTATGTATGTCCGATTGTTCCGCTGGTATCTCCGCTTGCGCTAGATCCTGTATTAACAACATGCACATTTCCATCACCAAACTCGTATCTGTACTGAATACCGTATGTTGCGTAACTACCAATGGAAGTTTCTGTTGTGTTGGTAAATGTAATGGGTAGTCCGCTGGTTCCT
>Ga0181596_10004675_pt1 | contig 12302 bp, 14 predicted proteins | sample 041ome_6_FD_148655 | JGI IMG/M metagenome (GOLD analysis project Ga0181596, IMG submission 148655) | Coastal salt marsh microbial communities from the Groves Creek Marsh, Skidaway Island, Georgia - 041402US metaG (spades assembly) | ecosystem: Environmental > Aquatic > Marine > Intertidal zone... | reverse complement strand
ATACTACCTAGTATTTAATGGTTCTTTCCTTACAAGGAAGAAGTCACAGGTTCAAATCCTGTAGCGCCCACAAGGGTTTTTCAGAAATCTTTACATATATTTATATCAAAACCGCACAATAACCGCACATTTGTAATTTTCATTTAGAAAGAGGTATGGTAATTAACTTAACTTAGTATTTAAATTTCTTAAAAACTTATTAATCCAACCCTCAATGGAAACTAATAACAGAAAAGATAGATATATCACAAAGACAATTCCAAGACCTGCTAGAAGGTTAGATATAAAATCCCAAAATATTTCCTGAATAAAAAATAATAATGAAATAAAAATTGTACCACCATCAACAACTGCTTCAATCCATATACTACGAAAGTAATTAAAAATTATTAATGCAATAATTACAAGAGTAAAAAAACCTCGATCAGTTAACTTTATAAGTATTTCTAATATGAATTTCATGTTTATAAGTTTAAGTATCTCATTCTTCAAATAAAAATATAGAAATATTTATTTTTAACTTGAGAAACAATAATTTACACAAGGTTTGCTCTAGGATATTATGAAGGTATGGGAAATATCACACTTAAAAAAATTCTAACTATTGCATTATTGCTAGAAATTTATATATCATCTAGGTATTTATCTTTTCAAATAGAAAGTTATATGTATGGAAGTCTGCTTCTTTCATTTTTACTTATCTCGTCTACGATGCTTTATCTATATAGGGAAAGTAAAGTTAGTACATATTACCTAGCTATTGCGTACTTCATAAATCTTATACAAATTACTAATGAATTAAGTTCTATCTATGGAGGTAGCCAATACGAAGTATTAGGTGCAAAATCTTTTACATTTTATTTAGCTGAACTACTTTTTTGTGGAATCCTTTATGCCTCAGTCTTTTTATTTATAAATAAAAACCGCACAAAAACCGCACAAATTAGCTAAAACTGTAGATACTTTCTGATAACTTCTGATATCTTTTTGAAAGAGCCTTAGTTCATTGAGTCTATAATTTGATAACCTCTGATACTACCTAGTATTTAATGGTTCTTTCCTTACAAGGAAGAAGTCATTCTATTTGTTTTAACAATATGTATTAAATTTCTTAGTTATCTAAGTAAAATTACTATCATCCAACTGACTATCTATTTTGAGGAATTTAAATAGTCAATTGGATAAGGGGTTTCTCCAGGATGGGAACCCTCTTATCTTTCAAAAAATAAACAATGAAATTTAAAAAAGACTTTTTCGGACCTTAAACTTTTTAAGTAGTTCCATTGCCATTATTCAGTCCTAATAACTCTCCGACTCAGGTTATCCCTTCAACTATATTTAACTATCTTGGATATCGTTTATGTTCTATGTTTATTTTCAAAAAAATTAGGTATTAAGTAAATAATGATAAAAGCAATACAAATGGTATTGAAATTAGTGCAAACGAGATATAGATCAAGAAACAAATAATTACTACAATTATTGAACCTATAAAGAATTTATTTGCCTTCATAGATGATATTGTAAAATATATTTAATTTTTACATAAATTATCTAAACGCAACTTTTTGTTATATCACTAATACAATTAAAAAAACAAATTTATGTTTTAGAAAATATTAAATGTACAATTAAGAAGCTTAAGTTGTTTTTACATTTTACAATTTAGGTAATTTAAAAAGAAAAAGGGAGTTCTCTGTCTGAGCTCCTTTTTTTATAAACGCTTATTTATTTAAGTTGTTAATCTAAGCATTAAAAATTTAAAACTAAGAAACCCCATAATCATTGCGTTTATAGTGACGTTTTGAGTTGCTAAAATTACTATATGGATAAGTTTGATAGAAACCTTGATGCACTAGATTATCAGATAGCGTTTTTTACATCGTTTGGGTTAAATGGTGCTGAGATAGCAAAACAACTAGATAAAAATAAATCTACTATCAATCGTCGATTACATAACAATTTGTTGATTGCTGAAATTAATTTTCGAAGAAATCAATTATTCGATACCTATGCAGCAAAATATGCAACATTCGCACACCTAGCTTTAGATAGTGGTATAGAAAAGTTAAGAAATGGAGAAGATATTTCATTTAAAGAAATAAACGATATAGCTAAAGGTTTTAACCAAATGTATTTTAAAGATGTTCCTTATAGAGATGAGAACCCAGCATATTTAGCAATTAAAAATTACTGCAGAGATTTTGGAGTAGATGCAAATGAATTAGCTACACTAGCTATGAAGTTTTTAGAAGAAGAATATAAAGATAAGAAAAAAACAGCATAATGAAAATCTATATCCAAGCAAGAGGAAGTTACGATACCTTACTTAACTTATCTACTTGGGCAGAACAAAATCAAATTGAGAGAATTGGTTTACCTGATCACTACATAGTTGGTAAACAGAGACACGATAAAGAAAATCCAGCACCTGCTTTAGATTTACTTACTGCAAGCGCAGGTTTAGTACGAGACACAGAGAAAATGGTATATTCTATATTGGTTTCTCCAATAACGTTTAGGCATCCAAGTGTTCTTGTAAAGATGGCATCAACTATTAATGAAATGGCACCAAATAGATTTAGATTAGGTGTCGGCACAGGTTGGTTAGAGATTGAACATGAACTTTTTGGTATTCCGTTTCCAGATTTAAAAACAAGATTTGAAATGTTAGAGGAATCATTAATTTACATAAGAGAAGCTTTATCTGGAGATAATCAGGGTTTTAAAGGGAAGTATTATCAATTAGAAAAGTTTCCTGTTGAGCCAGCATCATTATCTGAGATTCCAATAATTATAGGTGGTGGTGGAAAAGTTAAGACTCCAACTTTAGCTGGTAAATACTCCGATGAATTTAATATATATGCAGGTCCAAAAGAAATATTAGAAAATAGTATTTCTTTATTTAAATCGGTTGCATCTGATAACAATAGAGATATTGATAAATTAGAAATAACAACTGCGTGCCCACCAGTTGTAGGTCTAACAAAAGAAAGTGTTGATAACTCACTAGTTGCTGCAGCAAAAGCCCTTATTCAACCAGAAGATGAAATTGCAAAGAACTGGCAAGAGAGAAGTTATTTATACGGTACCCCAGAAGATGTAGTAAAAACATTATCCATGTGGCAGGAAGTCGGGATTGAAGCTGTCTATCTTCAGCTACTCGACCTAGAGCCATCAAAAAGGGATGAATCAATCGAAGTAGTACACCAAGCAATAAATTTAATTTAAATATTTAACTTATATCTAAGTAGATGTATAGTTAAGATGTCTTTTACAAGACATGACGAAAAATAAGGAGAAATATGCCGAAAGGCAAAGTGAAATGGTTTAACTCCACTAAAGGATACGGATTTATCGAAGCCGAAGAAGGCGGCGATGACGTATTTGTACATATCTCAGCTGTTAAAAGTGCAGGTATGCAGGATCTTGATGAAGGTCAAGAAGTAGAGTACGACTTACAAGAAAATAACGGAAAAACATCAGCTGAGAATCTTAAATAGATAAAGGTTAAAATTGTTTTACGACCGGTAGCATGTCTACCGGTTTTTTTTATCCAATAAGTATTCTTAGTGATAAAAGTATTGAAACTATCACTAGAACTGGACGAACAACTTTCTCTCCATTTTTGATTGCAAATCTAGACCCCGTATAGGCACCAGCTATTTGAGCAACTGCCATAATTAATCCAAGATACCAAAGTACATAACCTTGAAATGCAAAAATAATAAATGCCGCAAAATTAGATGCAAAATTTAAAAGTTTTGTTACAGCTGTTGCTTCCATAATATTTGCTCCTTTAATAATGATGAAAGATAAAACAAAAAATGAACCTGTACCAGGTCCAAAAAATCCGTCATAAAATCCAATAGCAAATACAACTAAATTGAAGATGATAAGTAATTTCTCATTTTGTTTTACTCCAGATGGTCCTTTGTTTGTGATAAAAAATATTGCTGCACTGATCAATAAAATTGGTATGACTGATTCTAGAGTTTCATTTGAAATTCTACTTACAAGTAATGTACCTATAGAAGAACCAGTGAATGCTAATACAAAATATAAAACTCTTTTCTTTTCTACCAGTAATCCGTTTTTGTAATAATTAAAAGTTGATGTAAACGTGCCAAAGCAAGATTGAAATTTATTAGTTGCTAGAACATTCAGTGGAGCAATACCAACAAGAAGCATTGATGGAGTCGTCAATAACCCTCCACCTCCTGCAATGGAATCAATTAAAGAAGCAAAAAAGGCGACAATAAATAAAATTATATAAACAGTTGTATCGTCGTACAGATAATCCATAATTAGTCACCTTATTGTATCTCGATAATTTATGAACGTCACTAAATTGAAAGAATGTTAGAAGAAGTTTTATCAAGACTTATTGAAGGAATCTTATCAGGTATTGGTATTGGTTTTATATTTTATCTCTATCCAGTCGTACGACATACTTTTTCTGGCAAATATAGATATAAGTTTCGTTTCGAAGATGACGGTAAGCTTCGATTTAGAAATGAGACTATAAAATATCTTAAAATTGGTTTCTTTTACGGATTCACCTATGGATTTATCATGGGAACTATCATTGGTCCTTTTGGTTCTCAAAACGGGATATAATTCTTTTATTGGACATAATTATATTTAAAAATTTAAAATAAAAGTTATGAAATATTTTGGAGCTATTGATCAGGGAACAACAAGTTCAAGATTTATAGTTTTTGATGATACTGGCTCAATAATTAAGCAACACCAACAAGAGTTTACACAATACCTTCCTGATGAGGTCTCTGTAGAGCATGATCCTAATGAAATATGGGAAACTGTACTTAATTGTATTAATAAAGTAGATAAAGAATTTTCAATTGACCAGTTAGATAGCATTGGTATTACAAATCAAAGAGAAACTACATTAGCTTGGAGAAAATCAACAGCAGAGCCGTTACATAATGCATTAGTCTGGCAAGATACTAGAACACAAAATATTTGTGATGAACTTAAAGGAATAACTGAATTAGAGGAATCATTTTCTAAGACAGGATTACCAATTGCTACATATTTTTCATTATCCAAAATTTTATGGTTATTGAGAAATGTTGAGGATGTGAAACAAGCACGTGAAGAAAATGATTTATCCTTTGGAACAATTGATAGTTGGTTGCTTTTTAAGCTTACTGGAGAACACGTAACAGATGTAACAAATGCAAGCAGAACTTTATTGATGGATTTGGAATCATTGAAATGGATGAAAGACATATTAAACACATTGGAAATTCCAGAAAATTCACTACCAGAGATAAAACCATCTCTTTATAATTTTGGAACTAATTCTGAGTTATTAAAAAATGTTCCATTGACTTCAGTACTAGGTGATCAACAAGCAGCACTATTTGGTCAAAATTGTATAAATTCAGGTGATGTTAAAAATACCTATGGAACTGGTTGTTTTGCATTAACAAATACAGGAAATGAGATTGTACATTCTAACAATGGCTTACTTAGTACTGTAGCATATCAAAAAGAAGGTGAAGATCCTCAGTATGCTCTGGAAGGATCTGTTTCAATTGCAGGTGCAGCAGTTCAATGGCTTAGAGACAATTTAAATATTATAGAAAATAGTGAAGATATTGAATCCTTAGCTATGAGTGTAAAAGATAATGGTGATGTGTATTTTGTTCCAGCTTTTTCAGGCTTGTTTTCTCCACACTGGGACGAGACTGCAAGAGGTGTATTAGTGGGATTGTCAAGATTTTCAAATAAATCGCATATTGCAAGAGCTGTTTTAGAGTCCGTTGCTTATCAATCTAATGAGTTGCTTGAATCAATGGAGAAAGATATTGGAACAACGTTCGATACTGTAAATGTTGATGGTGGGATGGTTGTTAATAATCTCCTTATGCAATTTCAATCTGATATATTTGATAAAAAAGTTACTTCACAAAAAATTAACGAGATTACTGCTTTAGGTGCAGGTGCAGCTGGTTATCTTTTTATTAACAGTCTTCCGTTAGAAAATATGAATTCATTTATTACACAATCACAAACTTGGAATCCAAATATGGATAGTAAGCAACGAGATCACTATTTAAATAAATGGGATAAAGCTATAAATAAATCAAAACAGTGGACATAACAAAAGTATTAATTTACTTTTACATCCTCTTCTTTATTGGAGCTGGTTTGAATCATTTTTTAAATCCACAATTTTATGATGCAATAGTTCCAAGTTTTATTCCTTTTCCAAGGGCAGTACATCAATTCACAGGAATTCTTGAAATCATTATTCCGTTGTTACTTCTTACAAAATATAGAAAAGAAGCTGCTTTAGCAATGATTATTCTTCTGGTTCTCTTATATGGTGCAAATCTATATGTATGGATAAACAACCTTCCATATGGCAGAAATTACTGGAACAATCAACAACACTTCATAAGATTTCTACTTCAAGTACTTTATATTTACATAACCTATGTAATTTATTTATATGACAAATAAGAAGTTTCCAGATAATTTTATTTTCGGCACAGCACTCGCTTCATATCAAGTTGAAGGTGGTATTTATAATAATGACTGGACTCATTGGGAGAATAAAGATAATTCTGTTTGTGCTGAACCATGTAACGAGGCTTGTAAACATTATGAATTTTATAAAGAAGACATAGATCTATTAGTTGAGCTAGGAATAAGAGCATTCCGATTTTCAATTGAATGGAGCAGGGTAGAGCCACAAGCAGGTAAATACGATTTAAATGAAATTAATCATTATGTGGATAAAGCAAAACTTTTATTAGAAAAAAATATTACTCCTATAGTTACATTTCATCATTTCACTACTCCTGAATGGTTAATGGATGATGGTTTGTGGGCATCTGAAAAAACAACAACAGCATTTGTTAATTATGTAGATGTAATGATGCAACACCTTCCAAAAGAAATAGAACTATTTAATACAATTAACGAACCAGGAATTTTTTCAATGTTTGGATATTTATCTAAAAAGAAATTTCCACCTGGAGTACAAAATGAAAAAGTGTTTATTAAAGCATCTGAAAACATTATTTCTGCCCATAAATTTTCAATGAAAAAAATTAAAGAACATAATCCATCAGCAAAAGTTGGTATGACTCACGCACTCCATGAGTGGGAAGATGATGACAAGAGCACATTAAAAGAATATATAAAATATCACATGGAAGATAAGTTTTTATATGCTTCTGACGAAGATGATTTTATAGCTTTACAGACTTATAGCATTAGAAGAACAAGTCCAAACATCTTATTTAAAGCATTGTCTTGGATTCAAATCAAAATTCCATTCCTCAGGGCTTATGTATTTCCAAGATTTCGAGATACATTTTCTGGAAGACATGAATATGAACCTGATGGAATAAGAACAACAAAAATGGGATATGAATATAGACCGCAGGCAATTTTATACAACCTTCATAGAATTCATTCAGTGTTTCCTGATAAAGATATTTTCATAACCGAAAATGGTATAGCAACTGATGACGATGAGGAAAGAATAGAATTTGTCACGGATGTATTGAATGATATTCACGATTACATAACAGAAAACGGCAAAGTAATGGGTTATCTTTATTGGTCAGTTCTTGATAATTTTGAATGGGATCTTGGCTACAAAATGAATTTTGGTTTAGTAGAAATAGATAAAAATGATTACTCCCGTAAACCTCATAAATCTGCTTATTGGTTTGGCAATATTTCTAAAACAAACAATTTATCAAACTAAACATTCAAACTTAATATATAGCTATGTACATTATTGCAGGATCTACTGGAACATTAGGAACAGCCATAGTTGATGCTTTATCTAAAGAAAATGATTTATTTCTTATTGGTAGAGACGAAGCAAAATTAAAAGAGCAAGCATCTGTAATCAATGCAGATTATCAAGTAATTGATCTAAATAATTCAGTAGAACCTAGAGAGTTTGCAAAAATCATAGATACAGATATTGAAATAAAAGGATTGGTTAATTGTATTGGTTCAATATTAATAAAACCATTACATGGAACTTCAATTGATGAATTTAATGATGTTATAACAACTAATCTATTTTCCTCATATTATTTGCTAGCAAGTTTTGCCAGACGAATGAAAAATGGATCAGCTATATTTTTCTCATCAGTTGCTGGTTCAAAAGGGTTATCTAACCATGAAGCAATTGCTGCCGCAAAATCAGGTATAGAAGGATTCGCTAGATCAGCTGCTGCTACTTATGCAAAAGATAATTTAAGAGTAAATGTAATTGCTCCAAGTATTATGGATTCGAATATGTCAGAAAAAATACTTTCCTCTGAAGCTGCAAGAGAAGTTTCTAAAAACATGCATCCTATTTCGAAAATTGGAGATGCAGATGATATACTTCCTGTTATAAAGTGGTTATTAAGCCCAGATGCTAAATGGGTTACAGGTCAGACCATTCATGTTGATGGCGGTCTATCTACTGTAAAGCCAAGATAAAAAAGGGGGAGCAATGTCAGAAACAAAATACCTTGAAACACATGAATGGTACATAGTTAATGGTGACAGTGTAACTGTTGGAATTTCTGACTACGCACAAGGTGAGTTAGGAGATATAGTCTTTGTTACATTACCTGAAGTAGGGCAAGAATTTAATAAAGGTGATGCAATTGTTGAAGTTGAAGCAACTAAAACTGTTGCTGAGGCTTATGCGCCAATGAATTGTGTTATAACTGAAGTAAATTCAAATTTAGAAACTGAACCAGAACTAATCAATAATGATCCAGTAGGTGGAGGCTGGATGGTTAAAGCTGAAATAAAAGAAATGGATGATTCTGGTATGTCGTACCAGCAATATGAATCATTTATTTCTTAATGTCAGAATCAAAAACCACTTCTCTTTACGACTTCCATTTAAGTAAAAATGCTAAAATAATTGATTTTGCTGGTTGGTCTATGCCATTCTCTTATGATGGAACATTAAAAGAACATCATTACGTAAGAGAGTCGGCAGGCTATTTTGACGTGTCTCATATGGGACGGCTTCGTTTAAATTACTCTCAAATTGAAGAAATTAATTATTTAATTTGTTCTGATCTTAAAAATATAAGTAATACAAAAGCTCTGTATTCAATTTTTACTTCTGAAGACGGAACTGCCATAGATGATGTTATATTTTGGAAATTTGAAGATGACTTGATACTTATATGCAATGCAAGCAATACAAATAAAATTAAAACACATTTAGATATTCATTCAATTAACTATGAAGACCTCACTATGAATACAGATTTAATAGCTGTTCAAGGTAAGAAAGCGATAGATATTGTTAGCAATATTATGTCTGTTCCTGATAAATTCTCAACTTCAAAAGAAGGAAAATATGTATATGCGAGAACAGGTTATACAGGTGAGGATGGCCTTGAGGTTATGCTAGACACTAACGATACAGTAGGTTTTATATCTGAATTGGAGGCTAAAGGTGTTAAACCTTGTGGTTTAGGCTCTAGAGATACATTAAGACTTGAAGCGTCTTTGCCTTTATATGGTTTTGAATTAACTGATGACATTTCACCAATTGAAGCAGGACTTAAGTGGACTGTAACCAATAAAGATGATTATTTAGGAAAAGATGTAATCGATTACCAAATTGAATCCAAAGAACACAAACACCTCAAAAGATTCAAATTGAATGCAAAACAGATAGCTCGTACAGGGACAATTTGTTCATCTGATGGGGTAGAAGGTATTGTAACTTCTGGCAATATATCACCTATATTAGGCTACCCAATCGGCTTTGTATTATTCAAAAGTAATCCCGCTGACGATTTAGTAGAGTTTGATATTCGTGGTAATTTAATAGAGGGAAATTTGTTATATAAGAGGTTTTTAAGTTAATGTTTGTACCACATTCTGAAATAGATTTAAAGAAAATGTTCGAAGAGCTTTCTATAAGTTCTTTAGATGATTTATTTACCCATATACCTGAAACATTAAAACTAAATGATGGTTTAAATGTTCCGCCATCACTTTCAGAACTTGAATCAATAAGTGATTTCGAGAATTTAGAATCTAAAAATACCCAGAATCTAATTTGTTTTGCTGGCGGAGGTCATTACGACGTTTATCTACCACAAACAGTTAAATCGCTAACAATGCGTCCAGAATTTATGACATCTTATACACCTTATCAAGCCGAAATTTCACAGGGAATTCTTCAAGTTTTATTTGAATATCAATCACTTATTTGCGATTTAACAGACATGGAACTTGCAAATGCATCTTTATATGATGGTGCTACATCAGTAGCAGAAGCTATTTCTGTAGCTATCAATAAAACTAAAAGGGATAATGTTGTTATCTCTAATGGTTTTAATCCAAACACTAAGGAAGTTGTAAACACTCTTGTTGATAGGAATAAATTTAATGTTAACTATGTAGATTTAGTTGATTACTTATTTCCAGAAGACTATGTTTTTTCTCAAGATGATGCTGCATTTGTTGTTTCACTGCCACACTATGAGGGTTCTGCACAGGATTTAACATCGATAGTTCATAACGCAAAAGAAGCAGGTGTAATTACGATCTGTTATGCAGATCCTTCAATGCTTGGTATTTTAAAAACACCCGGATCAATGGGATTCGATATTGTTGTGGCAGAAGGACAGTCAATGGGGTCTCCACTTTCATTTGGTGGTCCAACTGTTGGATGGTTTGCAACTAGAAAAGAGTTAGCGAGACTTGTTCCAGGAAGAATCATTGGAGAATCTAGAGACTCTAATAATACCAAAACTTATGTTATGACATTAAGAGCTCGTGAGCAGGACATTAGACGTGAAAAAGCTTCATCCAATATTTGTACTAATCAAACACTAAATGCAGTTGGTTCAACAATACATTTATCATGGTTAGGACCTGAAGGTCTTTATGAAATAGGATATCAAGCTATTCAGAAAGCTTCATATATGAAGCAATTATTAACCGATAACAATTTTAATGTTTTAAACCACACTTCATCTTTAAGAGAATTTTTAGTGGAAACTAAGAAATCTGCGGAAGAGGTAATACTAGAAATGGGATCTCAAGGATTTTTAGCTGGTATTAAATATGATGATAACCAAATTTTAGTTGCTGTAACAGAGAAAAGAACTAAGGCTCAAATAGATAATTATGTTAGTTCTCTAGTGGAGGTAAATAATGCATAGTGGTGGTAACGCTAGTTCATTACCTTTAGTAGGTGGTGCTCCTGAGCCTACAATTAATCAGTTATCTAAACCAGGTCGAAGAGCTTCTCGATTTCCTAAATTGGATGTTCCTGTAACTGAAATAAACAATTCAGCTATTAGAAATGATAAACCTAGTCTTCCTGAGGTTTCAGAACATGATTTAGTAATGCATTACTCAAGACTTGCTCATAGAAATTTTGCAGTGGATGTTGGTTTTTATCCACTTGGTTCTTGCACCATGAAGTACAATCCTAGATTTGCTGATTATGTTGCAGGATTAAATACTTTTGCTAATTCTCATCCTTCTACACCGTCTTCATTTACACAAGGTAACTTAGAAGTTCTTCATGAATTAGAGAAATTTTTAATTGAAATCACTGGTATGGATAATGCAACTTTTCAACCACCAGCAGGTGCATCTGGAGAGTTAACAGGATTATTAATAATAAAAAAATATTTAGAAGAAAATAATTTAACTAACAAAACAGATATTATCGTTCCAGATTCTGCTCATGGCACTAACCCAGCTTCTGCAAAAATGGCTGGTTTTAATGTTGTTGAAGTATCAACAGATGTTAGAGGTATGGTTAACATCGATGATCTTAAAGAATTAGTTAATGAAAATACAGCTGGCTTGATGTTAACGAATCCAAATACAGGTGGATTGTTTGAAGAAAACATAATGGAGATATCAAATATTATTCACGAGAATGGTGGTTTAGTTTACTATGACGGAGCAAACTTAAATGCAATCGTTGGAGTATGTAGACCTGGAGATATGGGCTTTGATATCGTACATTCAAATCTTCATAAAACTTTCGCAACACCTCACGGCGGAGGTGGGCCAGGATCTGGACCAGTAGCAGTAAAAACTTTCTTGAAAGAGTATTTACCCGGACCAATAGTTGAAAAGAATGAAAACAGTTATGAATGGTATATGCCAAAACTATCGATTGGTCGTATGCATGGATATCACGGTAATTTCTTAGTAGCATTACGAGCTCTTGTTTATATGAAATTATTAGGTAAAGAAGGTTTAGATACACTCGGTTCCTATGCTGTTCTCAATGCAAGGTATTTAAGTTCTGT
>Ga0181596_10004672_pt1 | contig 12305 bp, 9 predicted proteins | sample 041ome_6_FD_148655 | JGI IMG/M metagenome (GOLD analysis project Ga0181596, IMG submission 148655) | Coastal salt marsh microbial communities from the Groves Creek Marsh, Skidaway Island, Georgia - 041402US metaG (spades assembly) | ecosystem: Environmental > Aquatic > Marine > Intertidal zone >... | reverse complement strand
CTTTATCCCTAATACTAACTAAATATGACTCAAAAGTTTTACTTGTTGTTTCCCATGAAAATGTCTTTGCATATTCTCTTGGTACTCTTCTCGATATTGATAATGCCTTTTTTGAGGCCTCTTTTAGGTTAAAGTTCAAAACTCCTGCACCTGAATTCCCAATTACATCTATTGGGCCACTCACTGGCAATGCTGCAACTGGAAGTCCACAGGCCATAGCCTCTAACAAAACAAGGCCAAAAGTATCTGTCTTACTTGGGAAAACAAAAACATCTGCTTTATTATAATAATATGCTAACTCTTCTTTTTTTTTAGCGCCATGAAAAATTACATCAGGATATTTCTTCTGCAAAGTTTTCAGAGCAGGACCATCGCCTACCACCCATTTCTCACAAGGTAGATCAATTTTTAAAAACTCTTCTAAGTTCTTTTCGACAGCTACTCTACCAACATTTAATAAAATAGGTTTTTTATTTTTTCTTCTTCCTTTTTGGGGTTTGAATATTTCTAAATCCACTCCTCTAGCCCAAATTTGAGGATTGCCTATTTTCCATTTAATTAGATCTTTTTCAACTTCAGCAGTTGGAACCATTACAAGTTCAGACCGCCCATGAAACCATCTTAAAAATGCGTATGTAATATTTAGAGGTATTTTTGTTCTTGCATGAACATATTCTGGAAATCTAGTGTGATATGCTGATGTGAAAGCTAGGTTATTTCTACAAGCGTAACTGCGTGCTGATAATCCTAAAGGTCCTTCTGTAGAAATATGAAGACAATCAGGATTAAACTCCCTAATCAAAGATGAAACTTTAGCCCCAGGAAAAAGTGATAATTTTATTTCAGGGTAGGTTGGGCAAGGGACAGATAAAAACCCTTCAGGAGTAATAAACTTAATCTCGTGACCAAGATTTTTTAATTGCTTAGAGGTTTCATCTAAGGTTCTTACTACCCCATTTACCTGAGGATACCATGCATCAGTTACTATTAAGATTTTCATGCTATTTGTTTATTTTTAAGAAAGCTTTGATTAAGATTATATTCATGGCCTAAGTCAACCCAATTAACTATTTCTAGTTCACCATCTTTGTGCTCAACAAGAGCTGTAAGAGATTCAACCCAGTCACCGTCATTAGCGTAAATTAAATTATTAATCTCTTTTAGTTCTGATTTATGTATATGCCCACAAACAACTCCATCACACCCTCGTCTATGAGCCTCTTTTACCATTAAAGTTTCAAATGCATTTATAAAAGATACGGCTTTTTTTACTTTTAATTTCAAGTATTGAGATAGTGACCAATATGGAAGATTAAAAAAGCGCCTCAAATCATTAAACCATTTGTTTATCCATAAAAGAAAGGTATAAGCTGAATCCCCAATATAAGCCAACCATCTGGCATGCTGAATTACATGATCGAACATATCTCCATGTACAACCCATAATTTTTTTTCTTTAGCTGTCAAATGAAACGCTTGATTCCTAATTTTTATATCTCCAAAAGTTAGACCTATAAAGGATCTTGATCCTTCGTCATGATTTCCAGGAATATAAAAAACTTTTGTTCCTTTTCTAGCCTTACGTAATATTTTTTGAATTACATCATTATGACTTTGCGGCCAATACCATTTTTTAGTTAAACGCCAACCATCAATGATATCGCCAACAAGATATAAATACTCACTGTCATTATATTTTAAAAATTCCAATAAATGTTCAGATTGAGAACCTTTTGATCCTAAGTGAATATCTGAGATCCAAATAGTTCTGTAGGTCCTATGCTTTTGTTCGAGATGACCTAGAGGGTTAATTTTTGAAAGATTCATTAAAATTGAATATAAAATTTATATTACAATTTTATGACTGTTAATTGTAAAAAAAATTAACTAATTATTCCCTTTTGCAATGCCTTTATTTGCAATGCTAAAAATTTTGAAAATATCCTACATTGAGCTAAACTTCCTGCATGAAACCATAATCCAGGTTGTTTGGTCTGTATCCACATATTTCTTAATTCCTGCCTTTCATCATCAAATCCCCAAATTGGACCAATCTTATCTACAACAGATTTACCAAAAAGTTTTTCAACCACATATTCTTGACCTTTGTAACCTGTGGCTGTAACCATTAAATCAATATCTAACCTTTCTCCTGATTTCATCTCTATGCCTGATGCATTAAAATTAGCGATATCAGAAAACTGTAAAATCTTAATTTTACCATCAGCTATTAAATCAGAAGCGCCAACATTAAAATAATAACCTCCTCCTCGAGTTAAATATTTAAATTGCCAACCTGTATTATCTTCTCCAAATTCTAGCTTGAATCCTACTTTTTCAAGTTTATCAAGTAATGGCTTATCAATTTCTTTTGTTTTGGCTGTTAGTAATTGATGTGTCTTTTTGAGGACTTTTAATGGAGTTGAAATTGTGATTAAGTCACAATCATCTGTATTTGGTCCTTCTTTGTATAGTTCGTATGGAAGTTGAGCGCTCGGCTCTACATTGACCACCATTGATGGTGAACGTTGAATTATTTTGACATTGGCACCATGAACATACAAATCCTGTGCAACGTCATGAGCACTAGTTCCTGTTCCATAAACCAATACATTCTTATGTTTATAACTTTTTCCATTATTATAATCAGCGGAATGAATTACCCTACCTTTATAATTTTCTAATCCAGGAATTTGGGTGCGATTTGGAACTGAGCTAACTCCAATAGCCATCACAATATGATTAGGTTTCATTATTTTAATGTTTCCATCAGGTAGTTTAAGGCTTACTTTCCAATTTTTTTCTATTTCGTTGTATTCTGCTCCCAAAAATGTGGTTTTGGTCCATACATTCAATTCCATACTTTCAGCATAATACTCAAACCAACCAGCTAACTTATCTTTAGGAATATATGTTGGCCAAGTTGATGGGAATGGCATAAATGGTAAATGATTGACATGTGTTTGGTTATGTAATTTGAGAGAATGGTATCTATTTCTCCAATTATCTCCTACCCTCTCATTTTTATCTATTACAAGAGTATCAATATCTTGTTGCTTTAACCTTGCAGCAATTGATAACCCAGCTTGCCCACTTCCAACAACAATAACTTCTGGCTCTCTATCGTTGTATAATCTATTTAAATTTCTAATATCCAGCCAATTAGGTCCTTCAAGTGAGTTTTGATAAACATCTTCTTGAAATTTGTTTGTAGAATTTAATTCATTTAAACAAGTTAAAAAACTCCATGCTCTAAATTTTCGATAATCGTCATTATCCTGATATAATCTAACTATACCGTCACATTCACCAAACTTAGTTTTAAACTTTAAAAATACTTCTATTACGTGTTTTCCAGCTCTAATAACTTCTCTTGGAGGTGTCCGTTTAGAATTAACTGAAAATTCAGCTGCGTTTACATCTATAATCTTTTCATATAACAAATGAGTAAAATTTTCATTTCCAGATAAAGTTTGAATTTTCCATGTCAGAGCCAAAATGTCTCTCCAATGGCTCTCTTCAAAAAATAAATCGTTTAAATTATTTATGACAAGGGCTTTGTTTTGTTTTTTTGATATAGCTTCATTAAAATTTTTAAGCCAAATATCTACTTCCTTATCAATATTAACTTCTTGATTATCTAACAAAGCAATCTCCAAATTAATTATTATCAAACAAAGCTTTCTAATAATAGAAATGTTTTATAGAGTATTGGAAAATAGAATAAGAAAGTAAAGGTGAATTATGGAGAGAATAGAACAAATCGCTCAATTTATGTTAGAACAACATAATTCAAAACTAAATTTTAGAAATTTACCTAAAACCTTAATGCCTTCTGATATTAACGAGGCATACGAGGTACAAAAAGTTTTTCAAAAAAATTCTGGCAGAGGAGAATTAGGAGGCTTTAAAATTGCCTTAGCATCCAAAGTGCAACAAGAGTTGTGTGGAATCGATCACCCAATTGCTGGAGGTATTTTTGTAAAAGAAATTAAAAAAAGCCCATCTACAATCAAACTAAGTCATTATCATGGTTTAGGCTTAGAGTTTGAAATAGCCGTTACAATTTCTGATGATATCAAACCTGAAAAAGGTACTTTAGATAGAGAAAGTATAAAAAAATATATAAAATCACTTTCTCCAGCATTTGAACTTATAATTGATAGAGAAGCAGATTATTCAAATATTAACCCTTTAACTATGATCGCTGATAATGCTTGGTGCTCTGGTATTGTTTTGGGTAAAGAACTCCCAAACTGGAATAATTTAGATTTAGATACAATTCAAAGTAGATTATTTTGGAATGACGAGCCCCCTCAAAACGCAATGATCAAAGATGCTAATCCATTAGATTCATTAGTATGGGTATCAAATTTACTTATTTCACTTGGAAGAACAATCCCAAAAGATAGTATTATTATTACAGGAAGCGTTATTAAAACACGCGCACCTAAAGTAGGAGATATCGTTAGATATAAAGTTGGAGACCTTTCTGAAGTTGAAATTAAAATCATCTGATTTAAAAAATATTTAATTTTATTAGTGTTTCAATTATCATTTTGAGAGCAGCTAAGCTGAAAAAAATTAATAATAAATTTTTAAAAGTTTTGGGGTTAATTTTATTTCTAAGTTTCTCACCGAACTGGAAGCCTAAAACGGCAGTCACTGACCCAAGAGCTCCAAAAACAAACATGTTAGGCTGAAATACTCCGGTAGCAATATATCCTATAGAAACAGGAATGCATCCAATTGTTATCAAAAAGCCACTTGCGTCTACAAAGTGTTTAGGTTTAACATTTTTCATTAATAAGTACATAGTAACTGGAACAGCCCATATTGAGGCTGCACCTCCAACCAACCCACCTAGAGTACCAAGTCCTCCCTGCCAAAAAATATCTTGATTTGGTTTCATTTTAAAATTGAATCCAAAAATCTGAAGACAAACGAATGATAATACTGCAAATGCAAAAATCAGTCTTACTAAATCGTCTCCTATCTGTTCAGCATAAAATGAGGTAATTAAAATGCAACAAACCAAAGAAATAGCAAAATATTTATATTTAACTATAACTTCCTTGGGATTGTCAGCCTTACTAAATTGCCAGATATTTGCTACTGTCATTGGAATTAAATTTAATCCAAGAGCGATTAAAGGAGATATAAAAAAAGTCATAATGGTTATTGCCGTAGTTGGTAGGCCAATTCCAATAATACCTTTTACTAAACCAGCCAATAAATAGGCAAGTGCAACTATAATGGCAATTTCATTTGGATTGTTTGTGATATCCAATACAAATACTTTCGGTAAATATTTTAAAAATTCAAAATAGCATGTTAATAATAATTATCCTAATTTCAATATTATGACTCCTAAAAACAATCCAAATATTAGGAGATACTTAATAAAATTAAGTTTTTCCTTTAAGAAAAAGAAACCAAGTAAGATTGCAAATAGAATTGAAGTTTCCCGAAGAGATGAAACAACAGCAATTGGATGATATAAACATGCCCAAACAATAATAGCATAGGCCATATAAGAGGCTATGCCACCTATAAAAAATAGATTTTTACCATTATTAATAACTTTTTTGATTATATCCTTTTCTGTCCATCTTGCATAAGCATAAAATAAAAGCCCGTTAATTAAGGTCATAACACTATAAAAGCCTATTGGATTTTGAGTGACTCTTGCACCATAACCATCTACTAAAGAGTAACTAGCTATTAAACATCCAGTTATAACTGCTAGGTAAAATCCTTTAAAGGATGTTTCTTTACCAAAATATTGTTTGGTCCCATAAATAATAAGAGAAATCGAAATTAACAAAATTCCTAAAGTTTCTTGAAGAGAAATATTCTCATTTAAAAACAAAAAACTTATACAAGTAATCAATAACGGCGATAATCCTCTCGCAATTGGGTAGATCTCAGACAATTCTCCATACTTGTAGGCGTTTAGAAGAAAAGCCTGATAAATACAATGGATGATAGCACTAGCTAGAATGAAATAAACACCATCCAAGCTGGGCATCCCAAAAACAAAAAGACCGAGTAACGCAATTGGAATATGACCTAACACAACAGCAGTCATACTTAATAATTTATCTGCGGAACCTCTAAGTAAAAAATTCCACAATGCGTGTATAAACGCTGCAAATAAAACTGCACCAATTATAATAGGTTCTATATCAAATTTTCCTTGGCTAATTATATCAACTAAATTTATTTAATAAATTAAATCATATTTCTTAGCAAAGAATTTTAAATTTATTAAAATTACATTTAAGGAATATAGTTAGTATACAACTTATATCATTATAAAATCAGATAAATTTGTTAAAGTAGAATTTAGTAATCAAGAATTACTAAACAAGCTAAGCTTAGCTTAATTATATTTTTGATATGAAGTAGAGGATAAGGAGTTTTAAAAGAGATTGGTTGGTAATACATTTCAAAATGAGTATTATTTTATTAAAAAAGGCAGAAAAAATATGCCCTTTTTTTGAATTATTTATTTGGATCCATCTGATTTACGTGCAATCAAAGTGTACCGTTTTGCCACAGAAAAATTGATGTTTTGATTAGTAAATTAGCGTAGTTCTTAAAATAATTTTAAATAATCTCATGATGTAAATTGCAAGCATTAGCAAAGTTTTTAAATCTTCTTATATTTTCTTTATCCATTAGCGCTTTTGCATCAGGGTTTATTTTACAAACTAGTTTATTACCTCTAATTTTCAGTTTTATATTTTCGAGGTTTTTCGGAAAACCTGCACAAAAAATATATACAAACCTCAATCCTAATCCTATAGCATATGAGGAAATTTTCTGCTCTTCAGACAATAGATTAATAATTGATTGTTCTATTTGTTTTCTGTCTCTAAGCCCTACATATCTATGATAAACTACCCTAGCCATCCATATTCTTTCTATATGTGTTAAATCTCTTATTGGTAAAGATAGTATTTTATTTGCAGCCATATAACCCCTTAAATCGGGCTGTTCATCCCATGATATATCAGAGAGATACGTACTAATTTTAAATGCTTTTTTAAAACCTTTATTAGTAATTTTTTTTAGTATAGGGTTAAACAATTTTATAACCTTATTATGCATTCCTTTAAATCTTTGATTTCTAGCAAGAATTTTATAATGATCAACTGTATTAGAATTAGTTATAGTTTCTTCATTTAATTCAGCTATTAATCCATCTCTAATACTTGTTCCACTTATAGTTAAGCGGTTAATATTCGATTTTAATATCAAATTAATAATTATATTAGCTGCAGTTTCGATAGTATGCTGTCTACTAGGCGGTATACCTAGAACTTCGACTTTGCTATCCGTTATTTTATCTAATAATATAATCGCCTTTTCTTTTTTGAAAGACAATCCATGTATTAAGTGTAAGGGATAATTATAATTTTTAATATAAGCAGAACCAAACGCCCTGAAACTTCCACCGGTTCCATATAATGTTAAACCCTCTGCTTGCTTAAGCCACTTAATTTTATTAATTTGAGCTATTATTTCTTCATTAGAAAACTTTGATAAATGGCCAATATCTAAACTGGAAGCATGAACTTTTATCCCATTATTTACAAGAATAAGTTCTAAACTTCCACCACCTAAATCAGCTATTAGGCCATTTTCTATTCGCATGTAACTTAATAATCCTAGACATGCATATTCAGCTTCTTCTTTAGAAGATAAAACCCTAATCTTACTATTTAAAAGTTTTTCCGCAGGACGAATAAATTCATTAGCATTTATAGCATTTCTAACAGCTGCAGTTGCAACAGGAATCTGACTCTTTACTGACATTGATTTTATAATAAATGCAAAACGCTTTATTGCAGACAAAGCTCTAGAAATTGATACGCTTGAGAGTTTTTTACCTTTTGTTACCCCTTCTCCAAGCCTACAATTGATTCTTTCATTAAATAATGGAAAAGGATACTTACCATTTTGTGGGTAAATAACTAACCTAATTGAGTTAGAACCTATATCAATTATTGCTAATTTACCCTTAGATAATTTTTTATCAAAACTTAATGCTAGTTCGTTCATGTTTGAATTTTAGCTAAGCTTCCCTGACCTGACAAACTTGGGTTATTCATGAAATATGTATGAGCACAAAATAAATTATCACTTTCTTCATATTTATAGTATTCACCAAATTCGTTAAGTATCCAAGAATTTTTTCTGTCATTTATTAATGCAGGTAGTACTTGTGATAAAACCTGACTCCTTACTGTCTGGTTTTCCAAAGGAATAAAAGCTTCAACTCTATGATATAAATTTCGAGGCATTATATCAGCAGATGCAATATAAACTAAATTACTATCATCTTGAAATTTACCTTTATTTGCAAACACATAAATCCTACCATGTTCTAAAAATCTTCCTATAATTGCAGTAACAGTGATATTTTCTGACATACCTGTTACATTGGGACGTAAACAACAAATTCCTCTTACCATTAAATGAATTTTCACGCCTACATTAGACGCCTCATAAAATTTTTCGATCACTTTTTGATCAACAATCGCATTACATTTAATCCAAATGCCACTTTCTAAACCGTTTTTACAATTCTTTATTTCTTGATCAATTTTATCAATTAGCCAATTAAAAGAATAGTTTGGTGAAATAATCATTTTATTTAATTTTTTTGGTTGAACATGACTAGTCAGGAAGTTAAAAACTGATCTTGCATCTTCACAAATATTTTTATCATTAGTAAATAGAGAAAAGTCTGTATAAATTTTAGCAGTATAAGGATGATAATTACCAGTACCGCAGTGAGCGTAAGAAACAAGTTTTTTACCTTCTCTCCTTGTTATTAGAGATAGCTTAGCATGAACCTTCAAATCTACTAGACCATAAGCAACTTGTGCCCCAGCTTTCTCTAAAATTCTAGCCAGTTGCACATTATTTTCTTCATCAAACCTTGCCTTCAACTCAATAACAGCAATTACAGATTTACCCGCTTCTGCAGCTGCAACCAGAGCTTGCACTATTGGTGAATCAGGAGAGGTTCGATATAGAGTTTGCCTTATAGTTAATACATTTTTATCGAGTGCCGCTTGCTGAAGTAAGCTCAAAACAACATCAAAACTCTCATAAGGATGGTGCACAATTATTTCTTTATGTTTAATGGCTGAAAAACAATCTCCTTTAAAGTCTAAAATCCTTTGGGGCATTCTAGGCTTATAAGGTTCAAATAAATTTTCCTTAGGGAGGTTATCTATGATTTCAGAAAAATCACTTAAACCAACATAACCTTCTGCAACATATATATGGTCGTCAGAAATATTTAACTCTCTTGTTAGAAGTTTTTGAGAGGCTTTGGATAAGTCATGAGAAAAAATTAATGAAACTACTCCACCTCTTTTTCTTGCTCTAATTGCAGATTCAAACTGTCCAATCAAATCATCAGCTTCATCATCTATTTCGATTTCAGCATCCCTTATTACCCTAAACATTCCTGATTTTAATAATTTATATTCTGGGTAAATTAAATTTACAAATTTTGTTACCAAAGACTCTAGCATTGCATATTGTTGCTGTTCTCCTGGCAAACGAATAAACCTATTAATATTATCTGGAAGAAGTATTACGGAATTTTTATTAATACCGTTTGTATCTTTCATTTCCATTAAAACGCATTTTCCTTTATTTTGGATAAAAGGAAAAGGATGTGCAGGATCTAAAGTGGTTGGTGTCAAGAGAGGTAGAATATTTTGTTCATAATATTCTTCAAGCCATTTTAATTGCTCTTTACTCCATTCGGTTTCAGTTAGAATTGAAATTTCATGATTATTTTGGTTTTTTAATAAATATTTTAAACATTCTTGTTGTTTATTTTTTAAATCCTTAGATGCGTTAAGAACCGTTTTTAAAAGTTCGTCTGCCCTCATTCCAGTCTCAGGAATTATTTTATAGCCTTGACTTGTTAATTGAACTAGACCAGCTATCCTTACCATATAAAATTCATCTAAGTTTTCTGAGGAAATAGTTATAAATCTTAATCTTTCTCCAAACGGTATTGTTTTATCGAAAGCATTAAGTAAGACTCTCTCATTAAAAGACAGCCAACTTAGCTCTCTATCAAAGTATCTATCATTTGGATTATTAATAATTTTTTTTGTAATTAGATTTAAAGACAATTGAGCCTCAGAAATAGAAGTTTTGAGCTTCACGCAATTTAAGTCTACCTTAATTTCATCAACTTAAATTTTATGAATTCTCAAAACAAAATATATATAATATTTGATTATTGCAATTTTATTACGTTTGAAATTTAAATCATGACTTCGATTAAAAAAGGACCTTTATCTTTTAGTCCATACTTAAAATATTTAACTAAATCTTCAACGTTATCTACTCTAACAGCATCCACACCCATTCCCTTTGATATTGACACCCAGTCTAAAGATGGATCTTTTAGAGATAGCATTTCCAAAGCGGATTTCCCAGGATGATCAACTCCAACATTTTTAAGCTCTCCTTGCAATATTTTATAACTTTGATTAGCAAAGATAAGAACAACAATATCTAAATTTTCTCTAGCCATTGTCCATAAAGATTGAACGGTATACATCGCACTCCCATCTCCTTCCAAGGCAATAACCTTCCGTTCTGGACATGCTATTGCCGCACCAATAGCTACTGGCATGCCAAACCCAATTGAACCTCCACAATTATTTAACCAAGTATGAGGATAGGAACCTGAAGTTTGATAAAAAAATTCTCTTCCTGTAGTTACTGACTCATCTACTACTATTGCGTTTTCTGGTATAAGAGATCCTAAAACCATACCAAGTGATGTCGCATTAATAGGACCTTGAGAAATTTCTGGAATTTTAAACTCTGAGATTGTACTAGGTTTTTTATTAGAAATTCCTATCTTGTCTGATAATTCTTCAATTACTTTTGTTATGTCATCAGATAGGTTAGCTAACTCTATAAACTTAGTTTTCTCTTGTGTTAAAACACCTGGTTTATTTGGATATGCAAAGAAAGCTACTGGTCGTCTTGCACCTATAATGATTATAGTATCAAAATCTCTAAGCACATCTACAGCACTATCAACAGCATAGGGTATCCTTACTGAATTTATTCGACCTGCCCCCTTATCTAAACGCGCATTAAACCAATCTGTCTTCATGGGACAACCTACTTTATCTGCCACCTTAGCTAATTTGATTAGATTATTCTCTTCTAAGGCTTGTCCACCAACTAAAATTAAAGGATTTTTTGCCTCTCTAAGAGCCGTTATTGATTCATCAATCAAATCTGATGAAACATCATTATATTTAGAATCTATTTTTACTTTTTGAATTCCACTTCCATCATTCCAAGCAGTATCCCCAGGTAGGATTAAAGTAGCAATTTGCCCAGGTTTTACATTTGCTTTCTGAATAGCCTCTGCTCCATCAATGGCAATATCTTTTGAGGATTTACTAGTTTTAACCCAATGAGAAACTGGCGCAGCTATACCTTCAATATCAGAAGTTAGCGGAGCATTGAGCTTTATGTGATCTAAGGCATGCTCACCAACAATATTAACTATTCCTGAATTGGCTTTTTTAGCATTGTGAAGATTTGCAAGACCATTAGCTAATCCAGGACCTAAATGAAGCAACGTGGAGGCAGGTGACCTTTTCATTCTAAAATATCCGTCAGCAGCACCTGTTGCACAACCTTCAAAAAGACATAATATGCTTCTCATTTTTTGATATTTGTCTAATGCTGCTACAAAGTGCATTTCAGAAGTACCAGGATTGGTAAAGCAAACATTGACTTTACCTTCTAGCAGAGTACCAACTAAACTCTCGGCGCCATTCATCAAAAACTCCATTTTTTTAACAGAGTACCAAATATATTTTAATTTTATTTAAATGTCACTTTTAGTTATTTTTTAACTTTTTAATTATTTTTTTTATTTTTAATTTTACCATTAGTTTTCTTGCAAATTTGGAAGATTTAGCCAGATATAATATAGTAATTGAAATTATTATTATTCCCCCTGGTATTGGAGAAATAAAAATAACCACTCCTAAAAATAAAAACATCCACAAAAATAGATTTAAGAAAAATAATTTCATTTAAATATTTTATTTATTTTTTATAACAGAATTATTAATTTTCATTTAATATCAGAATGGTTAGAGACAATTGGCTAAATTTTATTAGGTTTGTTGATGTTTATGAAGTTAGTAGAAAAAGACGAAAGAAGAAAATCACTTTCTGGAATGGCTGGTTATCTTAATACAAGCTTTATGATTAGTACCATCGAT
>Ga0181596_10004671_pt1 | contig 12306 bp, 13 predicted proteins | sample 041ome_6_FD_148655 | JGI IMG/M metagenome (GOLD analysis project Ga0181596, IMG submission 148655) | Coastal salt marsh microbial communities from the Groves Creek Marsh, Skidaway Island, Georgia - 041402US metaG (spades assembly) | ecosystem: Environmental > Aquatic > Marine > Intertidal zone... | reverse complement strand
AATAACGATAAAAGTGGGCTCTCTTGATTGCCCCGGTTGAGACAGCGAATCGGGTGGCGAGAGTGTTCCGCCCATTGGCACACCCCGTTCGTAACCTGCAACCGAGACCGGAACACGCTGCAGATCACTTTCAGTAAAATCCCAGCCAGCAAAAAAGCGCAGCTGTATACGCGAGCCCGTAGTGGCGTAAACCTCGCGTCGCCGCAGCGCATCGAAGAGCGCCTCACGCGTATTTTCCCGTGCCCACACGCCCGTCAAACCCGAAGCACTGAGCCGCCAGTTGTCATTGAGGACCTGCGCCATCTGGGTAAACATGCGCTCCGCGGAGGGTTCGGTGGAGCGAAATTTTCCAAAAAAATTATCCTCCGCCACGGCGCTGTACCCCGTATGGGAATCGGTGGCGCCTATGAGCCCGAACCGATAGGGGTTTGCTCCCAGGGTCCGTTGATAATGCAGCCCCTGTGCCAGTGCGGGACGGGCATATTCCTGCGGGAACATCCAGTCGCCCTTCTCCGCAGTGAGCGCTATGTTGCCCTCATCCCAGCGCTCAAAAGCGGCATAGCGATCATCCGGCGACAAGATGGGATGGGTCTCGGAGTCACCCTTGACCTGGGTTACCTCCAGCAGCGGTTCCCACTTCGCGCGTGCTTCAGCATAGCTTCGGTCTATGGGGTCCCCCGCCAGTGTTTCCGGAGCAAACATGCGGCCGTTACTGACGTTTGAATTGTGGGGAATTGCCAGTACCGAACCGTCAGTGTTCGACTCGTAGCTGGCCATAGCAGCCCACAGGTCTTCCGGGTCGTTACTGTCCTGGGATGAAAACGGCAGCAACTGGTCAGCGAAGCCAAGTCCCTCCCGGTACAGCACCACCCGATGCAGGTTGTCTCCGGAGATCGTAGACGTCCACTCGTAGGCCGGAAATGCGGTGAATAAGTGCGGCTGGTTGTGCCTGTCCGCCGTCGCGACGGCTTCTTGCCAGGCCGCCGACACGATGGCTGGCGGGGTCAGTTTTTCGGGCGATGGGTTCTGAAACGCATCGGCAAACGCCATGGTCAGTTCGCCCATCTTATCGCTGCGCAGCAGCTCCAACCATTCAGCCGCCAGCGGCCAGTCTGCCAGCCGCGGATCCTCTGCGTCGAGGAGCCGGTAAACTGAAAGGTACTCTGCATGGTCACTGATGGCGAGAAAATCGAGGGCATACCGCGGTCGCACGGGCATGCCGTTGCCCGCCTCGACCAGCTCTCCCCGGGCAAAGCGATAGGCGGTGTCGGGCGTGATTCGCGAACCCATCGTGTAGGCGTCTGCGGAGTTGCTGGTGTGGAGGTGCAGGTCGCCCCAGTACAACTGGGTCCGCTGAGCCGCCGCGTTCGGGGAGTAACTGCCATCTGACATAACGCGCGGTGACGCAAGGCAAAGCCATGCCAACAGCGCGGCCAGCCACCATGCCATCACACAACCACGATGGCTGAAATACCGCCCCCGTCTGCAGGTGTCAGCGATTAGCAAGAGCCTAGTCCCAATCGCCGTTCCAGTTCCACATGGAAGTGACGCAGCCTCTGCTCCTGCTCTCCCCAGAGCTGACCCTCGAAGGCCTTGCTACGCATACCCTCCTGAACCGAGGGCAAAAACGCCGCATCCTGACTGAGGACCAGACCCAGTCCGGGGTCCTCGTGCATGAGGTACGTTTCGGTAGGCGCCCGAACAGTCCCGGTGACATCGGTGTTATCGGGTAGGCCCATCCACGCCGGAGGACAATAATCGGGATCATCCACCGGGAACATCAGGGTCATTGTGTCGTACCAGAATTTTTCCGGGTCGCTGTCATGGGGCAGGAAGCGCATCAGGAAGATAGCTTCGGGATGACACCCAATCTGCACGTTGGGGAAAATACCGGTAGCCCAGCTATCGGACAACTGTCCGTCAGTAAAACGTTCGTAACCAAGCCCCAGTCGCTCGGAGCGCGCACGCTTACCCTGCTGAATAGCGGCCCGCACGTCCATGGCCGATCCGGCAAATGTCTCTGGATCGATGCCGGCCTCCCGCAGCATGAATTGCAAACCCTCGTTCACCGTGACTTGATCTGGAAAACGGGGACTGGGTTGGCCCAGGGGCACAATCATCCGGCTCGCGCCTTTGGGATAGAGGTCGTACTGCACATTAAGGTCGCCCATAACACCCCGTGTTTCGGGATGAACGGCGTGAAGGTGATAGCTCTCATAGAAAGCCTCAACCCCAACTTTCCAGTTGGAACCCCATTCACTACGAACGTGACGCACCACTTTCATCCGGTCTATTTGGTAGTTCTCCAAATAGCCCTCGGGAAGCCCAATTTCATCGGCGAGGGGCGCGGCTTGATCATCCATAGTGATGAAAATCAAACCCGCATGCACCTCACAACGGACCTGCTTCAGGCCCGGCCTATGCTCGACCACCTCAGGCTTGAAGGTCTCCTCGTCGGTGACACTGCGCAGTGCCCCACCCTGGGTAAAGCTCCAGCTGTGAAACGGACAGACAAACACCTTCTTGTTGCCGCGCTCCTCGCTCAACAATCGGGAGCCCCGATGAGGGCAGACGTTATAAAAGACGCGAACACCCTCAGGCGTATTCGACACGATGAAAGATTCATGACGAATTCGAAAAAGGAAATAGTCCCCGACCTCAGGAATATCACTCACGACACCGGCAATCAGCCAGCTTCTCGACCACAGGCGGTCCCATTCACGCGTCATATAAGCCGGGGAAAAATATCCGGTCTTGTCGTGAACCGCCGTGCCATTGTCGATGTCGGGCTGCTTGGCCTCCGGACAATCGGCGGGGGCATCTGGATTGATGATTGCCATGGGAATCAAATGACGTGTCACTGAACTGATCCTCCTCTTTACTCAAGGCGCCGCAAGGCGGAACACCGGTTGACTGCCTGACGACACAGCAACTTGCTGAAAATCCAGCGATACGGGCATGCCAATCTCAAGCTGCGCGGGATCTGCATCAACAATATGAGTCATCATCCGAACGCCCTCGTCCAGGTCGACGAGGGCGACCACATAGGGCGCTGTAAAATCAGCCGACACCCCTCGACGCACCACGGTAAAACTGGCGATCTGCCCGCCTCCTGCCGCCCGCACCCAGTTCAGCTTGCTCCCCGTGCAGTGACTGCAGGCGATGCGTGGGTAGAACTGATGGCGCCCACAATCGGCACAGCGCTGGAGCAACAGCTGACCTGCAGCGAGACCGTCGGCGTAGGCCTGATTAACCACATCAACTCCACTCATTCATTATCCTCACCGGGGCCGACCTAAAATCAGGGTTGCATGACTGGACATGATGCCGCCCTGGGCATGCAAAAGGGTGTGCTCAAGGTCATGCAACTGACGTTCACCTGCCCCACCGCGATACTGGCGAATGGCCTCAGTCACACCGAACATAGCCCCCGGGTTTCCGGGGTGGCAATGGGACAACATACCGCCGTGGGTGTTCACCGCCAGCGCCCCCCCCGGACGGATAGCGCCACTGGCCAAGTAATCGCCTCCTTCCCCCTTGGCACAGAAGCCCAGATCCTCAAGCTGAATAAGGAGCGCGGGAGAAAAACAGTCATAGAGCTGCGCGAGACCTATATCCCGCGCATGCAACCCAGCCTGCGCCAGTGCGGCCCTGCCCGAATCTGCAGCCGCTGACGCAATCAGACTGGGCGCCTGGCTGATGTGTTCATAGTGGTGCCCCTCGCCATAGCCCCGAAGCACAACGGGGGCATGGGGAAGATCCCGGGCCCGATCAAGGCTGGTCAGCACCACGGCTGCGCCTCCATCTGAAACAATAGAGCAGTCCAGGAGCTTGAGAGGATCGGCAATGGGCTTTGAAGCCAATACATCCGCGACAGACACCCGCTCGCGATACTGTGCGCTGGGATTGAGGGCGGCCCAGGCTCGGGATGACACCATCGCCTCGGCGAACTGAGACTCGGTGGTGCCAAAAGCATCCATGTGCGCCCGGGCAATCAGCGCATAGTAGGCGGGCACAGTGGGCCCGTAGGGCTGCTCGTAGAGCGCGTGGCCTGAGCTTGACTGGACCACCATCGCACGCTCGCGTGTCATGAAACTCCGCATGCTATCGGCCATGGACACCACCACGGTATGTGCCAACCCCGTCTGTATCGCTGCCGCCGCGTAGCGCAAGGCGGTAAACGTGGTGCCTCCACCCGTCCCCACGCTCAGGCAGTGGCCTGGGGCCATTCCCGCATATTCCGCCGTGGCCTCGGCGTGGTACATGACCGGTGCCACCAGCGAATTACAGGTAATCAACCCGTCGACCGCCGCGGGTTTCAGACCCGCGTCAGCAATAGCACCCAGCGTAGCCTCTACACCCAGGGCCATGGGGCCGCGATCCGGGACGACACCCAACTGGGTTTCATAGCTGCCAACGATGGCTATGTCCGAGAGGGTTAACACCTAAGCAGCGGCCGTAAACAAGCGGGCACCCAGGGTGCCGGGGGCCACGACATCGCCGGCCGCATTACAAATGGCCACATCAAAGGTCAGGTCACCTGTGTCAGCGTCGTAGGCAGTAATAGTGGCCGATGCAGTCAAGGTGTCACCGACATAGGTGGCGCCCCGATTGGAATAGGAGACAGAGGTGATGACCCCCGCATCTCCCAGCCACTCGTCCACCACTTGGTGCAACCAATCACCCAGCATCGGGCCCGCCAGTACCAGACCAGGGTATCCCTCGACATCGGTCGCGTAAGGCAGATCAAAATGGATGCGATGGCCATTCCATAGCGCTGCGTTGTAAAGCATCAACTGGACATTATCCGGCCGGAACTCTCGCTGCGGCAACACGGCACCCACCTCGGGCAGCGGGTTCATCGCAGGATCCTTGTGGTTTTTTCCCGAACCACCAAATCATCCGCGTCATTGCGGATCTCCATGAGCACCTCATAGAAAATCAGTGGGCCCGAACGACCCGACTTTTCATAAATGGCTGTCAACGTGCGCACCGCGGTTAACCAATCTCCCGGAACAATGGGTTTCAGATACTGAATGTCGAGACCTCCCGCCATGGCACGGTCGAGGGGAAACCTGGGCAACAGGGTGTCGATTGATACACCGTCGGGGGTGAGTTGATCGAGTTCAACAACATCCCAAAACAACGGCACATGGAACATGGGAGGTGCTACATCGCCATCAAGATACTTGCGCTGGCGATTCCCTGTGGCAACAGCATATTTGCGAATATCTCGACGCGTGACAATTTCGCGTCGGGGGATACTCTGCCGTCCCACATTGGCCAGCAGTTCCTCCGATACCAATCCGGTCACACGCTGCGCTCCTCTACCTGCCAGTAGGGATCCCGTAATTCACGCTTGAGAATCTTGCCCGTCGGCGCTTTGGGTAACGCCTCGACAAAATCAACACTTTTAGGTTTTTGGTATGAAGCCAGATGTTGGCTCGCGACCTCGATAATGTCTGCGGCAGAGGCTTCCTGGCCGGGTTTAAGGACTACGACGGCTTTGACAGCCTCCCCCCAAGTATCGTCGGGGATGCCAAATACAGCCGACTCAAGCACCGCTGGGTGCTGGTGAATGGCGGCCTCCACCTGCGTGCTATAGATGTTTTCCCCCCCGGAAATAATCATATCTTTGGCACGGTCAACGATAAATACATAACCATCCTCGTCCCAGACCGCGATATCACCGGTCCAAAGCCAACCGTTCCGAAGCGTCTCGGCCGTCAGTTCAGGGCGCCGCCAATACCCCACCATGTTGGCCTCAGAACACACGATAATCTCACCCGGCGTCTGACCGTCGCGGGGTACCGGTTGTCCCTCGGGGTCAACAATCTGTACCTCGGTGACAAATCCAGGCCGGCCACAGGAACTGAGTCGCTCGGGATGAACGCCGGCCAGCGCGTCTTGATGATCCTCCTGGGAAAGAAAGGTCATGGTCATTCCCTCAGTCTGGCCATAACCCTGAATGAGGGTGCAGGGGAATGCCGCCATGGCGGCCTCTACCACTGAGCGGGGCATGGGCCCTCCACCGTACTGAAAATTACGCAGGCTGCTGAGGTCATACTCCTGAAAGCCTTCCACTGCCATCATCCAGTTGATCATCGTGGTGATGCCCAGGAAGGCAGACACGCGCTCCCGCTGAATGACCTCAAGTGCCAGTTGTGCCTCGAAGTTGATCAGCACAACCGGGCACCCATGGGCCATATAGTTCATGGCCAACGCAACGGGTATGTGAAACATTTGGCCCGTCAGCATATAGACATCGGTAGGCACTATCCGCTCGGCAACGGTCTGATTGATCATTCCCATGTAAAGCGAATGATGAGTATGCAGAGCGCCCTTCGACAAGCCGGTGGTCCCTCCGGTATACAGGATCAAAACCGGATCATCCCCCGTTACATTAGCGGCAGAGCAGGGCTCCTCGCTGGAAGCCCTCGCAAGCAACCGTTCGTAATCATCCTCGGCATCATCTGCAAAAATGATTAAATTCTGCACGTCTATCTGCTGCTGGAGGCGCGCTGCCAACTCGCGGTACTCGGCGGAAACAATGAAAACAGAGGGCTCCCCGTCCTGAAGCAAGCGCACGAGTTCCGCCTCGCTCAGGCGCCAATTGAGGGGCAGCGCAATCAGCCCACAGCGTGCTGCCCCGTAGAACACTTCCATGTACTGAATGCAATTTTTAGACAGAATGGCAACCCGATCACCCTTGGCTAACTCGAGGTCATTCCGCAGCGCATTGGCCAGACGCCTGATACGCTCGTCAAGATCGCCATAACTGATGCGTCGATCATTCGGCACGTCGACCAGAGCCTCGCGCCCAGGGTCGAGAGAAGCGGTTTTCGCAGGAATTTTCCCGAGATTCATTCAGGCATCCCTAGTAGGCACTGTCGAGATCGACATGACGATGGGCGATGCGCCAACCTGAATCCTCTCGACGCACCACGTCCCGATAAAGCCCGACGGTCAGCAATCTTGTCTGTCCCTCTTCTGAAGCGAACAGCGTCAGGTTGGAAACCACATCGACACTCCCTTCGGCAACCGCCGGGTCTGACGGCGTGAAGAGGTGGTTTGACACCACATGGCGCCGAACATCAGTCTGGGATGCCATCGAGTCTCGGTAGAGTTGCATGATGTTGTCGCGCCCCTCAAAGGGGCCCATGAGATCACCGCCTGCAATTCGAAGGCTCATAATGGCATCTTCACAGAGGCAGGACTCCAACAGACCCAGATCACGCTCGTCGTAGCCGTATGAGGCTCGGGCGAGTAACTCGGTTATGGCGAACTTATCGTCGGCAGAAATCATTTGGAATTCCCCTTTTATTTTGTTTACTGGGTCAGGAGCCCATCGATTCTCGCCCCCACTGACAGCTGACCGGGTGGGGTGACAGCAATCGAGAGGCACTCGAGATCATGCGCGCAGCTGCAACGACAAACCCTTGCACCGCCGGATAGTCAGCCCAAAAAGCAGACAGCCCGGCAGGACCGTTCAAATCTGAGGGTATTACGCTTCCTTGCGCCGAACAAGTCTCCCAGGCAAAGCTCGCTGCTCGATGGAGAGTGACGCGCTCACTTCATTGCTTCAGGCGCTTTCGTTCACCCATTCGGAGATAACAGGCCTTAGATCCGTGTGCACCAGCTCAATCACAATTCCCCCCGCAGCCGGGGTCATGTAACAGATCAGGCCATACCCAGCATCCGGGGAGGCGCCAGCAGCGAGCACCCGCCAACCCTGCCCCTGAAGTGCTTCAGCCATGCCCGGCAGATCCTCGGCCCAGAATCCAATGTGGCGGCTATCGGGCATTGCATCGGGGTCGTAGAACGGGGAGTTGCCCTCGCACAGTTCGAGGTGAACAGGCCCTTCTCGACTGTAACAGGCGCGCACCACGATCTCGTGATCGCCCGCCTCGGGCGTCCAGAATGGCAGCGGGTCGAAGGTGCGGACGGGACTCCATTCAATACCGAGACTACCACCTATTGATTTTCTAGAGGCCTCAATGTCCTGCACAATCATCCCGTTGTGAAAACAATCTTCCATCTTCAGCATGTCCAAACTCCCTCCCTCATCTGGGTTATACCCGTCCGTTAACCGGCATCATGCCACCCGCTCAATAGTTATGGGCAACACATCCAGCCCCATTGTTGTTCCCCCATGACCCACCATCTGCCGGGTCGGATCAAGAGACACCGCCTTGACCCGACGGCAGAATTCTTCAAGCACGACCCGGACTTCCAACTTGGCCAGATGCAGGCCTATGCACTTGTGGGCACCGGCCCCGAAGGCGTGATGTTGGTTCAATTCCGTGCGACTGCGCTCGACATTAAAGGCATCGGGCTTAGGAAATACACCGGGATCACGGGACGTTATGGCGCTGGGAATGACCACATTGTCGCCCTTCCTCACAAGCACTCCCGCCAGTTCAATATCGCGCTCACAAATGCGATTGAGGCTTATGAACGCATTCAGACGCAGAAATTCATCGATAGAAGCGGCTATTAAGTCGGGTTTTTCATGCAACGCCGCGTATTGCTCGGGGTTTCGCGCGAATTGCAACATGGTGAGTGAAAGCATAGACGCTACCGTATCGATACCCGCCAGAAACAGGAGGTAGGCGATGCCATGTACCTCTTCAGGCGCCAGTTTCTCCCCCTCGACCTCCGCTGCGAGCAGCAAATCCACAATATCTCCGCCACCCGATCGGGCTTGGTGCCCCAGCACAACCTGCTGCAGATAAGCAGCAATGTTTTCTCCGCATGCCATGCGCTCCTCCGCAGTGGGAGCACGGTAGAAGCCGGTCTCCCATTCATAAAACTGCGGCAGCATGCTCGTCTCGAGGCCCATCTGCTCGGCAAACACGCGCGTGGGAATGGGTTTGGCGATATCGGTCAGAAAATCAAGGGGTACTTTGGCCAGCGTTGAGTCGAGTACCGCCCGCGCCTGCTCCCGCACCGCCTGCTCCATTGTCTGAACGACTTTAGGATTAAAAACAGGCAGTAGCAGCCTGCGATACCGGCGATGCTCATCGGGCCCACTCTCCAGCGGAATCAATCGGGGACGCTGCTGATAGTTGGCAGGCACACCGATGGGAAAAGAGCCAAAGTCCTGCGCATTACACAGCACCTGATGAGCCAGCGCATGGGAAAAGACAATCCAATGCCCGCCGTTGTGAGGGGTAAACGCCAGGGGCCGGTGCTCTGTTGCCACCCAGTCCAACATACAACCCTGTGGATCACCAGCCAGGGCAGGGTCGGCAACGATATCGAGGTCACACCGCAAATCCTGCGGCACCTCACCCCATTGGGTCGGCATGCCGCCTACCCTACCACGACGAGGCATTTACCTCTTGAGGCACCGTGCATCATGTCGCAAAACGCCTGCGGCGTCTGCTCTATCCCGTTGTACTGCTGATCAAATGTTTTGATTGTCCCGTCACGCAACGCCGACTCCAATGTCGCCATCACGTCGGGAAACTCATCGACATAATCGGAGAACATGAAGCCCTCCATGCGCGCCCGTTTGGTGACCAATTCCCAGGTGTGGGTGATCGGTTCCACCTCACTCTCGTATTGGGATATCGCACCGCACAACACCAGGCGCGCGCCCTCGCGCAAATGCTGCATGGCGGTATTAAGCACCCCGCCGCCCACGTTATCGAAAAACAGGTCGATTCCCGCGGGGGCAGCATCGTTTAGAGCGGCCGCGAGATCGGGCTGCGCCTCACGGGAGATGGCGACATCGTAACCCACCTCATCCGTCAGCCACTGCGCTTTCGCCGACGAACTGACGAGACCAATGGTTCGGCAGCCCGCCGCTTTCGCGAGCTGCCCAACAATGGTACCCACCGCGCCCCCGGCCGCACTCACCACCACGACATCTCCTGCTTTAGGTTGGCCTATGCGAAACAAACCTAACCAGGCAGTAATTCCTGTTGGGCCCAGGGTGGACATGTAATCCTGCAGCGGTAGGTCGTCGGCACACTGGAGCGGAGCGCAAAGGTCAGAGCCATCCAACAGGCTGACCTCTTCCCAGGCTGTCCTGGCATTGACCAGCGTACCCACCGGGTAGTCTGGATGACGGGTTTCCACGACTTCGCCCAGCACAATGCTTTGCACCGGTTCATTGAGCGCCATTCCGCTCAGATAGTTATCACCCGCTCCCTCTGACATCCACTGCCTGAAACCGGCATCGAGGGAGAAGACCCGATTACGAATCAAAAACCAGCCTTCAGGCACAACAGGCGTAGGCACCTCAACCACCTCAAAATCTTCAGGCGTGATGGGACCGTTCGGATGTCTCGCCAAATTAACCGCTAAAGGCATATCAGTCTCCACGGGGTCTTTGACCCATTATTATTCGCTTGGGAATATCGCATAGGGTAATTTCAATAACAAACCGAATTGAATGTTTGTATTGAAACCGGTTCGCACCAGACTTAAAGTCACTGACAGACGTCCCGCGTTACTTACGGACCTATCGCTTCAGAAGAACTTGGAAGACAGGAGAACGAATATGGCTGAAGGCGGGTGCCTGTGTGGGGACGTGACCTATAAATACGAAGCCAGCGATGCGGCTGCAGCACTGCATTGCCACTGCCGAGACTGCCAGAGGGTAACGGGCTCAGGCAAAGCCACGATCATCATGTTTCCCGAGTCCGCGATCGAAATTACTGGCAGCTTCAAACAGTACGGCTGTCTGGGCAGTGACGGCTCACACGTCAACCGGGGATTCTGTCCGCGTTGTGGCAGCCAAATGTTTACGCACATCGACGAAATGCCCGGGCTTATGTTCATCAAAGCCGGCACCATGGATGACTCCAGCTGGGTCAATGTCTCCCTTAACTGCTGGGTTTCCACCGCATCGCCCTGGTCCCCTGCCGACAACGACTTGCCAGGGGCGCCGAGAAACCCCGCCCCCCTCTGAGCTGGAGATTCACATGCAAACAGGTCTGCAAGGCAAGGTGGCGATAGTGACTGGCGGTGCTGCAGGTATTGGTCTGGCCTGCGCCACTCGACTGGCGGAATTGGGTGTTTCCGTCGGCATAGGTGATGTCGATGGCGATGCTGCCCAGGCCGCCGCTGCCACGCTAAACCGTGCAGGACATCGCTGCGTCGGGGTGGCAGCTGATGTGAGTGACGCCCGGCAAGTCGCGGACCTGTTTCAGCAAACAAGTGAAACCCTTGGACCCATCGCAATCGCCGTCAACAATGCGGGGGTCGGGGCTCCCCTCACGCCACTGGGAGAAACCGAGGAGAGCGACTTTGATCGTGTGATGGCGGTGAATTTAAAAGGTGTATGGCTGTGCATGCGCGAAGCCCTGCGTCATATGACGCTCCACTCGGCAGGATCCATCATCAACATGGCATCGGCTCTCAGCCTGACCAGTTTCCCGGGCAGCGGGCTATACACAGCCAGCAAACACGCTGTGGCCGGGCTGACGCGGAGCGCTGCAGTCGAGTATGGAGAACGCGGTATTCGCATCAATGCCGTTTGTCCGGGGTTCATTTCAACGCCACTGCTGCACAGCACCGTGAGTGATGAAGTGGCTGAACAATTGGCTGCCAAACACCCGGTGAATCGTCTCGGTAAACCGGACGAAGTGGCCGATGCGGTGGCCTATCTCGCCTCTGACGCCGCTTCCTTCGTCACTGGCAGTCTGCTCTCCGTCGACGGCGGCTGGACCGCATCCTGAAACGACTCAATCGGTCGCGGCCAAGGTCGATTGGCGTCAGCGCGGACAGGCCCCCACTGACGCGCGGCTAAGATCCAGCCCGGAGTTACTCTACTTTAATCGCTACAACGCCCGACTCAACCTGCACGTCGTAGGTTTTGAGCGGCACGCGGGTGAGTTGCCCTACCGGCTCCCCCGTACGCAAGTTGAAACGCGCGCCGTGAAGCGGGCAGGATACGTGACCACGCCGAATTCGGCCGCCCGCCAAAGACTCCCGCTGGTGAGTACAAATAGGATCCACCGCAAATACCTCCCCCCCAGACTGGCACAAGAGAATGTCGCGGCCTTCAACGGTCACAAGCTGGCTACTTTCCGCCTCCAAATGGTCAATCTCTAAAACAGGGATGAATTCGCTCATGGGATCAGTTCGCATTACAGGGCTACGGGGTTTGGCAACAGGCTGGCCGATTAACAACAAACAAACAAGCTTGCTTCTTTTGTGTGGCGGAGCTAGCGTAGTGCCCCAGAAACCCTACAGAGAGTCGCCAATCCATGCAAACCGTCACCAAACAACAATGGACGTTGAAAAGCCGCCCGGTAGGCATTCCGGATCGCAGCGAAATTGATATCGAAACGC
>Ga0181596_10004665_pt1 | contig 12319 bp, 12 predicted proteins | sample 041ome_6_FD_148655 | JGI IMG/M metagenome (GOLD analysis project Ga0181596, IMG submission 148655) | Coastal salt marsh microbial communities from the Groves Creek Marsh, Skidaway Island, Georgia - 041402US metaG (spades assembly) | ecosystem: Environmental > Aquatic > Marine > Intertidal zone... | reverse complement strand
ACAAGTAGATACACTGGATAGCAACTGCGCTGAATTTGGGCTTAATCAATTTAAAATGAATGACATTAGGCAAGGTATTGTTCACGTTATTGGCCCAGAACAAGGACTTACACTTCCAGGTATGACCATTGTTTGTGGCGATTCTCATACAAGCACTCATGGTGCATTTGGTGCTTTGGCAATGGGAATAGGAACTTCAGAGGTAGAACATGTTCTCGCAACTCAGTGTTTGATTGTAAAAAAACTAAAAACGTTGCAAATAAACGTCTATGGGAAGACTCAAAATTATATTACAGCGAAAGATATTGCCTTGGCGGTAATTGGTCATATTGGAACAGCAGGCGGCACAGGTTTTGCTATAGAATTTACAGGCGAGGCAATCACAGATTTATCTATGGAGGGAAGAATGACCCTTTGTAATATGGCGATTGAGGCAGGTGCTAGGGCAGGTATGATCGCAGTAGATGATACAACCATTAGCTATTTAGAAGATCGCCCTTATGCTCCTCAAGGAAAAATGTGGGAGGCCGCTGTTTCAGATTGGAGACTGTTGGTGTCTGACAAAGATGCCATATTTGACAAAGTTGTGAATATTGACGCAACCATGATTGAGCCACAAGTCACCTGGGGCACCTCACCAGAAATGGTTTCCAGTGTACTAGGTTTCATTCCTGATCCAGAGAGCCAATTAGGTTCAAAAAAAACTGGGTATAAGCAAGCGCTTGAGTATATGAATCTAAAACCAAAAATGTCAATTTCGGATATTCCTATCGACAGAGTATTTATTGGCTCTTGCACAAACTCAAGAATCGAGGATTTAAGAAATGCAGCAAAAATTGTTCAATCAAAAAAAGTTTCAAAATCCATAAAACAAGCAATGGTTGTTCCAGGGTCGGGTTTGGTCAAAATGCAAGCAGAGAAAGAAGGGCTTGATCAAATTTTTATCGAAGCAGGGTTTGAGTGGCGAGAACCAGGATGCTCGATGTGCCTTGCAATGAATGCAGATCGATTGGAAGCTGGTGAGCATTGTGCATCAACCTCTAACCGCAATTTTGAGGGCAGACAGGGACAAGGAGGCAGAACACACCTTGTTAGTCCAGAAATGGCTGCAGCTGCAGCGATATACGGTAAATTTGTAGATATTAGAAATTTATAATATGGAGAAATATACAAAGAATTCAGGAATCGTTATCCCACTTGACAGAGCAAATGTCGATACCGACGCAATAATCCCTAAACAGTTTTTAAAATCAGTGAAAAAAACAGGGTTTGGCAAAAATCTTTTTGATGAATGGCGTTACCTTGATCATGGCGAACCTGATCAGGCTGAGAGCTCTCGGCAAATCAATCCAGACTTTGTCCTTAATCAATCTTGCTATAAGGACGCAACTATTTTACTTACCAGAGAAAACTTTGGTTGTGGTTCTAGCAGAGAACACGCCCCATGGGCAATTCTAGATTATGGTATTCGTACAATTCTAGCTCCAAGTTTTGCAGATATTTTTTATGGCAATTGCTTTAAGAATGGAATTTTACCTATCTTAATAAGTGATGAGTTGACGAAAATTTTTTTTGATAAATCACAAAATAAAAAAGTTTTAAGGTTAGAGATTGATCTTGAAAATCAAAAAATTATTGATGGTATTAATGAATACCATTTTGAGATTGATGAGTTTAAAAAACATTGCTTATTAGAAGGCTTAGATGATATTGGTATGACACTCCAAAATGCTAAGGATATTGAGCTTTTTGAAACAAACTACAAGCAAAAATTTCCATGGTTAACGAAAGAATAATATTATGAAAATTATGATTTTAGAGGGTGATGGCATTGGCCCAGAGATAACAAAGCAGGCAGTCAAAGTTCTCAAGGCATTCAACTTAGCAAATAATATTGAATATGCTTTGATTGGTGGAGCTGCATATGAAAAATATAATGACCCTCTGCCACAAGCTACTCTTGATCTAGCAATAAAATCTGATGCTATTCTTCTCGGCGCAGTTGGTGATTGGAAGTACGACAAATTACCGAGGGACAAGAGGCCAGAACAAGGACTATTAAGAATAAGACAAAGCCTTAATCTATTTGCCAACTTAAGGCCTGCAATCATGTTTCCTGAGCTAAGCCATGCCTCTAGTCTTAAGCCAGAGGTTGTATCTGGTTTGGATATTATGATCATAAGAGAGCTCACTGGTGATATTTATTTTGGCGAACCGCGGGGGGTATCAATCAATCAAGATAATCAACGTGAAGGTATAAATACCATGCGTTACTCAGAATCAGAAATTGTTAGAATTGCCCACATTGCTTTTAAATCTGCTCAACTAAGAAAGAAAAAATTGTGCTCTGTTGACAAAGCTAATGTGCTTGAAACCACTGAGTTGTGGCGTGAAATATTCACAGAAATTGCAAAAAACTATCCCGACGTTACACTAACTCACATGTATGTTGATAATGCCGCTATGCAACTTGTTCGCGACCCAAAGCAATTTGATGTTATAGCCACGGGTAATATATTTGGAGATATTTTATCTGACCAAGCATCAATGCTTACAGGATCAATTGGAATGTTGCCATCTGCATCTTTAGACGAAAATAACAAGGGCATGTATGAGCCCAGTCATGGTTCAGCACCAGATATCGCTGGAAAAAATATTGCCAACCCTTTGGCAACCATTCTATCGCTGGCGATGATGTTTAAATACACATTTAATGACGAAAAAAAATTTATCGCAATTGAAAAAGCTGTCAGAAAAACTTTACAAGAGGGTTTTCGTACTCAAGATATTTATGCAGCAGGTTCAAGGCTAATTGGATGTGATGAAATGGGTGATGTTGTGGTTGAAAGGTTAGAGGTTTAATTATGACTAGAGTTGGCTTTATTGGTTGGCGTGGCATGGTTGGATCTGTTCTTATGCAAAGGATGCATCAAGAATCAGATTTTAAAAATTTAGATCCAGTATTTTTTTCAACATCACAGGTAGGACAAAATGGACCAAATATTAATGGTCAAAATAGTACCCTCTTAGACGCATATTCTATTAAAGACTTATCTCAATTAGATATTATCCTCTCATGTCAGGGTGGCGCCTATACCGAGAACGTTTATCCAAAGCTTCAAGAAACTGGTTGGGATGGGCATTGGATTGATGCAGCCTCTACATTAAGAATGAGTGATGATGCTTTGATAGTGCTAGATCCAATTAATAGAAAATCAATTGATATAGCTTACAAAAAAGGTATCAAGACATGGGTTGGCGGGAACTGCACCGTCTCCTTAATGTTATTAGCTATTCAAGGGCTTATCAAAGAAAATTTAATTCAATGGGTTTCATCAATGACTTACCAGGCAGCAAGCGGGGCCGGTGCGCAAAACATGAGAGAGCTTCTTATTCAAATGGGTGAGCTAAGTAACTCAGTGAAATCTGAATTATTGGATTCGCAATCTGATATCTTGGCTGTTGATAAAAAAATCTTATCAACCATGCACTCACCTTCTTTTAGCCAAAAAAATTTTACAGTTCCTTTGGCAGGCAACTTGATACCATGGATTGACCAGGATTTGGGTGATGGAAAAAGTAAAGAGGAATGGAAAGGGCAAGTTGAATCAAATAAAATTCTAAAAGACACTTACAGTTCAATTAAAGTAGATGGCTTGTGTGTGAGAATTGGAGCCATGAGATCCCATAGCCAAGCATTGACCATCAAACTAAATAAAACTACAAGTATTGAAAAAGTTAATGAATTGATTTCCAATGGCAATGAATGGGTAAAATTTATTTCAAACTCAAAGCAATCAAGTATAGAAAATTTATCTCCCGCAGCGGTATCTGGAAAACTTGATATCGCCATTGGCAGGATTAGGGAGCTAGATTTAGAGGAAAATACTATTTCGGCATTTACGGTGGGCGATCAGCTTCTATGGGGGGCCGCAGAGCCTCTAAGAAGAATTTTGAAAATTTTAATTAATAAGGCACAATCTTTATAAATTATGAACAAGTTAAAATTATTTTTTACGTTTTTCGTTCTAAGTTTAAGTAGCACGATATATGCTTTGCAAATTGGCACTTTCAAAATTTTATCTTATCAAGACACCCCCTTAAAAATTCAGGTAGATCTGAGTTTAGCAAAAGATGACAACATAGAATCGTTAAAACCATCAATCGCTCCAAAGGCAGACTTTGATGCTGCTGGTATTCCGCGATTACCAATTCACGATCAAATGATTGTTGAGCTCAAACAGATCGAAGAAAAACCATACATAGAGCTCACAACCAATTCCCCGATAAAAGATTCTTACATGGATATATTGCTTCAAGTTGAGTCTGAGAAAGGACGAAGTCTAAAAGAGTTTACTGTTTTACTTGATCCCGTGCCAGTTACACGAAAAGAAGATTTGGAAAATGCAAAACTTGAATTAAATAAGGCGGATATAAAAAAAGAGGCACAATTAAAAGAAATTAAGGCAGAACAAATTAAAGATGACTCGAAAGGAAAGGCTCAGGTTGGGGCAAAAACTACCGTATCCCAAGCTGGAAAAACACTATTTCAAATTGCTCGTGAAAACAGTATATCTGGCATTACAACTGAACAATTTGCTGTGGCCATTTATCAGATTAACCCAAAAGCCTTTGCAAAAAATAATATGAACGGATTGATGAGAGGTAAAAAATTAACCCTTCCATCAAAACAATATTTTGAAAAGCTATCTCACATGGATGCGCGAAAAATATTACGTGATCAAAACAACGCGTGGAATGAGATTAATAGAAAAAAACCCTCAAAAAAAATAAAACCTGACGTAAATCCACCTAAAATTGATAATAAACTAGAGGAAAAAAATGAGGTAACTAGTACCCCTGCAAAAAAAGCTAATTCTATTAGCGGCGATACTTTTACAGATGATAGCAATGAAGAAAAACTAGATATTAAGGGTAACGAAACAACCCAAGAATTGGGTAGTTCTGATGAGCCCATTAAAACTCCTGAAATTTTTGAATCATCAATCGTGAATGAGGATGAGCCAATCATTGAAGAAGTAATTACAGAGGAATCAAATCAGTCGGAATCCAATTCCACCCTTATGTATTTATTGCTTACGCTATTCGCTGTTTTAGGCATATTCTTGGTATATTTATCAAAGAAAAAAGTAAAATTAAAGAATGTTAATAACCCAACTTATTCATCAAATACTCATGAAGAAAATATTCCCGACGGAGAAAGCCCTAGGTTTGAGCCTCAAAACTATTCTTACCAAGAAAACGAATTAGAATCAGAAGCGTTCATAAATGAATCTCAGGGAACTGAAAACAACCCCTCAACACCAAGTAGCAACAACCAAAACGAAGTTAATGTGAGTAACATGACCAGCGTAGATGCTTACATATTTAATAAAAATAAACAAAAATCTGACTAGATATTTAAGTAATTTTAATGGTAAATAATTTAACGCTTTTTTTTGGTTTATTACTTCTTATCTTTATTTCTTCGCTTAACTTGGTCTTTCAAATAGGTTTATTATTTATTTTAATTTTTATCGGCCTTATAAAAAAAATTTCAATTTTTCATATTTTTTTGAAAATAAAATTCTTCCTCCTAGCTTTACTTTTAATTTATACGCTATCTGTTCCTGGTGAAATTATTTTCTATTATTATTTTATTTCTATCAGTTATGAGGGGCTATCACAGGCAGGCTACAATATTTTAAGACTGTTAAATCTCTTTGTATTAATCACAATTATGATGGCTGTTTTACCAAAAAATTATCTAGTAGCAAAAATCGTTAAATTCGCAGTTTTTTTTAGATTTCTTGGTTTGAATCAAGATCGTCTTGCTGTGAGATTATTCTTGACCTTTGAATACTTCGAGCTCTTTAAAGACTACCAATTTAAGTTTGCGACCTTCACATCAGATCTAAAAAAACTACTTTCCCAAAAAAATGAATTTAATATTCAGTTAAACACCCCATCTGTAAGATTAGAAGGCGTGGACTTTATTTGGGTATTAGTTTTCATCCTTGTAACGTTTGCTATTACTTTTATGCTATGAATAGAATCGCAGCAGAAGTAGAGTACTGCGGGTATCAATATCATGGCTGGCAGAAACAACCTGATGTTCGAACTATTCAAAATGAAATTGAGAATTCAATTTTTTTAATTGCAGGAGAGCATGTGGAGACATTTGCATCAGGAAGAACCGATACTGGTGTGCATGCGCTGGGCCAAGTTTTTCATTTTGATGTAAAGGCTAGCAGGCCTATCACTGCATGGGTAAAAGGCCTAAATGCATTACTTCCAAACTCAATTCGAATAAAATGGGCACAAGAAGTTAGCCAACAATTTCATGCAAGATACTCTGTCATAAATCGTGAGTACCAATACTTATTGTATAACCATGCCATACAATCGGCTGTTTATGACGGACTTGTGGGTTGGTCTTATCACCAACTTGACAATACCTTAGTTAAAAATGCGTGTAAGAAATTTGAAGGTGAACATGATTTTAGTTCTTTTCGCTCGTCCGAATGTCAGGCCAAATCACCGGTAAGAACCATCAACTTATTTAATTGCGAATTTTTTGGAAACTTTTATCTGTTTAAAATTCAAGCAAATGGTTTTTTACATCATCAAATCCGAAATATGTTAGCAACAATTATTACAGTTTCTAGAGGTGCAAAAGAATTAAATTATATCGACTCACTTTTTGATGCCAAGGACAGAAGTATGGCTCCTCCGACATTTATGCCCGATGGTTTATATCTGACAAATATAAAGTATGATGATGAGTGGGCTTTACCTCAAAAATATAATTCGGTGAATATTTTCGCTCATGACAAAAGTTAAGATCTGTGGAGTTACAAATTTAGAGGATGCATTGCATGCGTGCAGCCTTCAAGCTGACGCTATTGGTTTTGTATTTGTTAGAGAAAGTCCAAGATATATTGACCCAATTGTGGCGGGTAAAATTATTCGAGAGCTTCCACCTTTCGTGACTTCTGTAGGACTTTTTGTAAATGAAAAAGCAAATGTTATACAGAGCATTATTGATAAAGTTAGTCTCGATGTGCTCCAATTCCATGGAGATGAAGCTGAGGAATTTTGTCAAAGATTTAACAAGAAATATATTAAGGCAATTCAAGTAAAGGACAGTGTTAATTTGATAGAATATTGTGATGAATATAATTCTGCATCCGCCATACTGCTTGATACATATTCGGAGACGTCAAGAGGGGGAACAGGAGAGCTGTTTGACTGGAAGTTAATTCCCGCAGATTCACCAAAGCCTTTGATAATAGCGGGGGGGTTAAATAGTAAAAATGTTAAACAGTTGCTAGATTTCCACAATCCTTATGCTGTAGATGTAAGTGGTGGCGTCGAGCAGCATAAAGGAAAAAAAGATTTACATAAAATGAAAGAATTTATTTTAGGAGTAAAAAATGCAAGCTTATGATTTGCCGGATCAGTTTGGACATTTTGGCCAGTTTGGCGGAACATTTGTGGCGGAGACACTGATTGAAGCTCTTGATGAGCTTCGTGATATGTATGCAAAGTATAAAGATGACCCAGACTTTCTTGCTGAATTTCATCATGATTTAAAACATTTTGTTGGAAGACCAAGTCCAATTTACTTCGCAGAGAGATTAACTAAAAAAATTGGTGGGGCTAAAATATATTTAAAAAGAGAAGACCTAAATCATACAGGTGCACATAAAGTTAACAACACGGTAGGACAAGCTTTGTTGGCAAAAAAAATGGGTAAACCAAGAGTGATTGCCGAAACTGGTGCAGGACAGCATGGAGTAGCTACCGCAACTATCGCTGCTCGCCTGGGTTTAGAGTGTGTTGTTTACATGGGCCTTGAGGATGTAAAACGTCAATCACCTAATGTTTACAGGATGAAATTACTAGGTGCAAAAGTGGTTCCTGTTGAAAGTGGTTCAAAAACTTTAAAAGATGCCCTGAATGAGGCGTTGCGTGATTGGGTAACCAATGTGTCAAATACTTTTTATATTATTGGAACAGTCGCAGGACCGCACCCATACCCCATGATGGTGAGGGATTTTAATTCTGTTGTTGGTAGAGAGTGCAAGGATCAAATGCATGAGCTATGTGATCGTCAACCGGACGCTATCCTAGCCTGTGTTGGTGGCGGGTCAAACGCAATGGGAATTTTTTACCCATACATCGACCAAGAAAATGTTCGCCTGATCGGTGTGGAGGCTGCTGGGCATGGTTTGGAGACTGGTAAGCATGCTGCACCCCTATCCTCTAATAGCGCAATAGGTGTCTTGCATGGAAACCGTACTTATTTGATGCAAAATGATGAGGGCCAAATCATCGAAACTCACTCTGTGTCGGCAGGACTGGATTACCCTGGCGTTGGGCCTGAGCATGCGTGGTTAAAAGATTCTGGAAGGGCTGAATACGTTGCGGTTACCGATGATGAGGCCATGGCCGCGTTTCATAATCTATGTCGAGTTGAAGGTATTATCCCCGCTTTAGAGACAAGCCATGCTCTAGCCTATGCAGAAAAGCTTGCAAAAGAGATGAGTCCTGATCAAATTATCTTAGTAAATTTGTCAGGACGAGGCGATAAGGATATCAACACAGTTGCAAATTTGTCAGGAATATCTTTATAGATGTCTAAAATAAAATCTGTTTTTGATTCTTTACTTAAAAGTCAGGCAAAAGCGTTAATTCCTTTTGTGACTGCTGGCGACCCAAATCCAGAGATGACTGTTAAGATTTTGCACGCTTTGGTTGATACTGGTGCGGATATGATAGAGGTTGGAATTCCGTTCACCGATCCTATGGCTGATGGCCCAGTTATTCAAAGAGCAAGTGAGAGAGCAATAGCAAATAATGTTGGAATAAAAAGAACAATTGAAATCGTTAAAGAGTTTAGAAAGAAAAATAGTCATACCCCAATTATTTTAATGGGCTATGCAAATCCAATGGAAGCTATTGGTATCGATTTGTTCATTGAATTAATCCATGAAGCGGATGTGGATGGTGTTATTACCGTCGATTACCCTCCAGAGGAGTCAAAAGAATTTGTAGAGAAATTAAAATCCAAGGGTATTGATAGTATCTTTTTACTCTCACCCACAACCGAAGATAAGCGGATCAAATTAATCATAGAACAGGCTACTGGATTTATCTACTATGTTTCTCTAAAAGGAGTTACAGGGTCAGCAAATATTGATATCGAACAAGTTACCGAACGAGTTCAAAATATTAAAAAATATACGAAGCTTCCAATTGGAGTTGGTTTTGGGGTACGGGATGCAAATACTGCGAAGGAAGTAGCTCTAATATCAGATGCCGTTGTTATTGGAAGCCGAATTGTTCAAGAAATTGAAAATTCACCTCCTTCAGAGATGATCGAAAAAATTAAAGCACTTATGATGGATATGAAAAAAGCTATAGAAAAAAAACAGGAGATGACAGGTTGAGTTGGCTGAAGAATGTAGTTCCACCCAAAATTAAAAAAATGGTAGGAAATCTCAAAAAAAGTATTCCAGAGGGACTTTGGCATAAGTGTGCCTCTTGCCAATCGGTTCTATATAACGATGATTTGGAAAAAAACCTCGATGTTTGCCCTAACTGTGGGCATCATAATCGGCTAAAAGCACGAGATCGAATTGAGCTAACCTTGGACAGGCCAGGTCGAAATGAGATTGGTATTAATATTAAACCTACAGACCCGTTGAAGTTTAGAGACACGAAAACGTATAAGGACAGACTTTCTGCTGCAAAAGATTCAACAAAAGAAAACGACGCTTTGTTAGTCTTTGAGGGATTCATTGAGTCTCAACCCGTCGTTTTTTCTGTATTTGAATTTAGTTTTTTAGGGGGCTCAATGGGATCTGTAGTTGGTGAAAAATTTGTCCAAGGTGTTGATCATGCCATCAAGAGGAATTGCGCATTTATTTGTGTAGCGTCTAGTGGCGGGGCGCGCATGCAAGAGGGACTGATTTCATTGATGCAAATGGCAAAAACAAGCGCAGCATTAACAAAATTAAGTGATAAAAAATTACCTTTTATTTCAATTTTGACTGACCCAACAATGGGCGGAGTCTCAGCTAGCTTTGCAATGTTGGGAGATATTATTATTGCTGAACCCAAAGCATTAATTGGTTTTGCTGGGCCTCGGGTTATTGAACAAACAGTTAGGGAAAAGCTTCCCGAGGGCTTTCAAAAGTCAGAATTCTTACTAGAACATGGTGCAATTGATATGATTGTTGATAGAAGAGAAATGAAAAAAGTACTTTCTGATTTGTTGATGCATTTAAAAGTGAATCAGTGAAAAAAAAGCCTGATTTATCCGACAGTTTAAAAAGTTGGTTAAATTATCTTGAAGAAATACATCCCTTGCATATTGAACTTGGTCTTGAGCGTATCGACGCTGTAAGAAAAAAATGCAATATTAATCCATCATTTCCAATCATTTTAGTTGCTGGAACTAATGGAAAAGGCTCAACTTCCAAATACCTTGAATCAATTTTTAATGAGGCAAAATTAAAGGTTGCATGTTACACCTCTCCACATATAAAAAAATTTAATGAACGTATTCGAGTTAACAAAAAGGAGGTTTCGGATGCAAGATTAAAAAACGCAATTCATTTTATTGATTCTAATCGGGGCAGCGTAAGCCTTACGTTCTTTGAGATAACAACTTTGGCTGCCATGCATATATTTACAAAAAATAATGTCGATGTCTGTGTCATGGAAGTTGGGTTAGGCGGACGCTTGGATGCGACTAATATTTTTGACCCTGAGGTAAGTATAATTACTTCAATTAATTTTGACCACCAAGACTACCTTGGAGATACATTAGAAAAAATTGGCTATGAAAAAGCGGGAATTTTAAGGGGTGGTAAACCGGCTGTTTTAAATTTTAAAAATATACCAAAAGCAATTACAAGGCACGCAAGTAAAATTGGCAGCAATCTTTCATTAATTTATAAAGATTTCAATTATGAAATTGAAGGCCAGAAATATAAGTACATAAGCCAATCCTCACAAATCAACGCAATCGAAATTTTAAATAATAATAGTGAAGTTCAAGTTATAAATGCTATGGGGGCAATAAGATGTGTTGACTTGATGCAAAAGTTTTTTAAGATTTCTAATGACTCTATCAAACTGGGTATTAAAAATACGTTTATTCAAGCCAGATCAGAAGTTATATCTAGAAAACCGCTAATAATTATCGATGTTGCTCACAATTTCGAGGCAGCTGAAAATTTACTTAATGTTTTTAATCATTCAAAAAATAAAGGGATAACTCGAGCGACTTTTTCTATCTTAAAGAACAAAGACCTTACTAAAATTATTCAATTATTTAATGCGGTTGATGAATGGTACATCGCCGAGCTTAAAAATACTCGAGCACTAAAAATTGATCAGCTCGAAAATATTTTAAGAAAAACTTACCCACAAAAAAAAATCAATGTTTTTAAAAACATAAAAAATGCTTATACATCGGCACTATCAAATAGCAAAGAAAATGATAATATATTGCTGTTTGGTTCTTTTTTTACTATTGATGAAGCTGGAGTAAAATTGTAATGGCTGCAAATAATGACTCTCTAAATGAGGCGATATTAATCAAAAGGGCTAAACGTCGCCTCATCGGTGCTCTTACAATTCTCATCATCTTATTTGCGCTGTCCATATTTTTTTTACAAGATCGTACAAAGGTTCAGGAGCTTAACAAGGATGTAAAAGTCTCATTTATGGAGATGTCCGGCTATGAAATTGTTCAATCATCAGAAGTATTTTTTAAAACTGAAAACAGTTTTAAAGCAGACGAATTTAATTTACATGCCGAAAAAAAACAAACAACCCCAAAAAAAATATATCTAATTCAGGTTGGTATTTTTAATAATGAAACAAACGCAAAAAAGCTTCGTAAATCAATTGAGGACCTGGGATTAAACGCTGAAATTGAGATCATCGAATTTAATGGTGAAGAAAAAGTAAAGCTTGTTACAGAGACCTTTGATAATCAGTCTGAAGCAAAACAGGCATTGTTAAAAATTAAACAAGCTAATTTACCTGGAATGATAAAGGCAAAGGAAATTAATGATATTCATTGATTATGTATTAATTTTCATAATTGTAGTTTCATCAGTTCTTGGGGTTTTTCGTGGGTTTATTAAAGAGTTACTAGCTATCATTGGCTGGGTTTTGGCTTTTTATTTTTCGAGTATTTTTAGCGAAACTGTCTCTCAATATGTTCCGTTTGTTTTAGACGATTCGCTTAAGTATTTTATAGCTTACTTAATAATATTTATTTTAGTTTTGGTTATTG